>Ga0207416_1001562_pt1 | contig 29381 bp, 26 predicted proteins | sample PaiPotPPM11metaG_FD_184107 | JGI IMG/M metagenome (GOLD analysis project Ga0207416, IMG submission 184107) | Iron sulfur acid spring bacterial and archeal communities from Banff, Canada, to study Microbial Dark Matter (Phase II) - Paint Pots PPM... ... | reverse complement strand
GGTCATACAGGTCGAGATGGCGGAAGGCGGTGTCGAGATCGTCGCGCCAGAGCAGGCTGACCACGCGCCGGCCGAGCCAGACGCATTCGGGATTGCCCGCCGGACCGCCAAGCACGCGTTGCGCCTCGGCAAATTCGTCGATTTTCTGCGGCTCCTTGGCAGGCTCCTGGCCGTTAGCCGCGGGGGTCTGGTCGGCAGGTTTGGCGTCGCCGCTCTGAGCGAAGGCCTGGGGGGCCATTGGGCCGAACGGGACCGTGGCGAACGAAACGAGCCAAACCGCGGTACACAATCCAAGCGCAACGCTAAACACACGATGGAACATGGTTTGACTTGAGTTTTGACTTGAGTTTTTGGGCCGTTTTGCCGGTGAGACGGACGTTTCCAGGGCTACGGAGTTTTTGGTCGCCATTGCCGCGCCACCCCGGCGCAGCCGGTATGACAACAGCCTAACTCCGTCCGTTTGTCCAGCGCGCAAGGCGGCGCGGCACGGTTGCGCTTGGCATGGCGTTCTCGCACCGCTAATGCCACAGGCGTGTCTCGCATCCTGGACGGAAATGCGGTCGGCCAACCGCTTGCACTGTTCGCGCTGACGGCGCTGGCGGTCGGCGTCGCGTGGTGGTGGCTGGGCGCGCCGGTTGCGCTGCCGCCTTCGCCGCTTGCGCCGGGCGAAAAGCTCTATTGCGTGTCCTATGCGCCGTTCCGCGACGGGCAGGATCCGCTGGTCGAAGGAACCATGGTACCGCCCGCGCAGATCGACGAGGATCTCGCGCTGTTGTCCCGTTACACCGATTGCGTGCGCACTTACTCCATTGCAAATGGATTGGACAAGGTTCCTGAGATTGCACAGCGTTACGGGCTGAAGGTCCTGCAAGGCTTGTGGCTTTCCAACCAGGCGCTTGGCAACCGCCAGCAGATAGCAACCACCATCGCGCTGGCGAAGAAATATCCGGACGCGATCCGCGCCGTCATCGTCGGCAACGAAGTGCTGCTGCGTGGCGAAATGTCGTCGCCGGACCTCGCAGCGATCATTCACGAGGTCAAGTCACAGATCGCGCAGCCGGTCACCTATGCCGATGTCTGGGAATTCTGGCTGCGCTACGCCGATCTGCAGAACGCCGTCGACTTTGTCACCATCCATATCCTGCCCTATTGGGAGGACTTTCCGCTGCCGGCGTCGCTTGCCGCCGCCCATATCGATTCAATCCGCAAACGGGTGGCCGCGGCCATTCCCAATAAGGAAATCGTCATTGGCGAGGTCGGCTGGCCGAGCCACGGCCGCATGCGCGAAGGCGCGTTGCCCTCGCCGCTGAACCAGGCCCGCGTCACCGAGGAAACGTTGGCGCTCGGCAAGCGCGAAAATTTCCGCGTCAATGTCATCGAGGCGTTCGATCAGCCATGGAAGCGCTGGCTCGAAGGCTCGACGGGCCGGTATTGGGGCATTTTCGACCGCGCGACCAAAGGGCCGAAATTCACCTTTGGCGGTGCGGTATCCAATCATCCGCAGTGGGCGATGCAGGCGCTCGCCGGGATCGCGCTGGCGGCGCTGATATTCGCCGGTGCATGGCTTGTCCGACGCGGCAAGGACGCGCCGCCGCGGCTTTGGCCGCGCATTGCGGTGCTGGCATTTGTTCCGGCCGTGCTGTTCGGCTGGACGATCGAACTGATGCCGATCGAAAGCTACAGCGTCGGCGGCTGGCTTCGCGCGATCGCTCTCGCCGCCGTTGCCGCCGCCGCGCCGATCGTCTGTGCCGCCGCCTGCGCCGCCGGCCGCGCGCGACCGACATTCGCATACCTACTCGGGCGCCCGGGCGAACCGCGCGATGCGCTCGGTGTCGCGCTCGGCATCGTGTTCATCGCGCTGGTTCTGCTCGCGGTGCAGGCGGGGCTCGGCCTTGTGTTCGATCCGCGCTACCGCGACTTTGCGTTTGCGCCGCTCACCGCGGCGGTCGTTCCGTTCCTGGTGCTGATGGCCTCGACACGGCGGCCAGCCGGTTCGCGCGCCATGGCGGAGACGGCGGCTGCGGCCGTGCTTGCCGCATCGGCGATCTACATCGTGCCGAATGAAAGTTTCGCCAATTGGCAGGCGGTGTGGTTCTGCGCCGCGATCCTCGGCCTTGGCCTCATTCTGGCGCGGGCGCCGGACGCGCAAAGCTCAGGATAAGAATGCCCGCCGCCAGCGCCGACAGATCGGCGTTGTGCAGCACGACGCCAAAACAGGCCGCCGCCAGCGCCAGCGAGAACAGCACGATCGAAGGCCGCCACAGATTGAGCAGCGCCGCCGCCAGCGCCACCCCGCCGAACACTTGGTAATTGAAGAGAACGATCGTCAAACGAAACGTGCTGCACAGCCAGCTATTCAGCCCGGCCTGACAGCCCAGCGCCACATTGGTGTTCTCGAGCGCGAGATAACGCAGATAGAGCGCTTCGCCGACCGACAGAAAGCCGACAATCAAGAGCCAGTTGGTCTGGCGGGCGCTTGGCAGGAACAGCGGACGGCGCATCGATCTCGGCTCGCGTCAACATCGTCATGAGCCAAATCACGGCGATCGGCGATTTGCAACATTTCGAATTTGCATAAATCCGATTTCGCTACCCGCGCCAACATGAGACGCCGATCGTCACGCATTCAAGCACCCGACAGGAGGAGTGCGTCGAAATGCCAGCGGAAATGGCGAGATCGATCCCCTCAACCACCATTCGAGTTGCCCGAACCTCGCTGCCGTCTTGCCAGAAGGCCGTAAAAACACGAATATTCACGCCGGTTTGAGAGTCATCCGGGGAATCCCAGTTAAAAGGGGGAAAGCAATGAAAAACTGCCGGATTGGCTGGGCCTTGCTGGCAGTCGTCGCGGTCGGCGCCGCGTTTTTGACGGTTCCCGCGCGTGCACAAGATACCGCTTGGCACGGCGCGGCGCAGGTGCCGCATTACAAGGAACAAATTTTTCCGCCATGGTCGCAGGGCGCCAATACCGATGTAACCGATAAGGGTTTTGAGTTTACGGTCCCGGAAGTGAACAGCCTCGCCGACTTCCACGGCGACATCACCAATCCTTCGCTCGTGCTCTACATCGCGGGAAATTATTACTTCGCGATGGCGCCGCTCGTTCATGCGTTTGAAGACAACCATCCCGAATATCGCGGGCATATTTATTACGAGACCATTCCACCCGGTCTTCTGGTGCGGCAGATGAAAGCAGGCGGCAGGATCACTTCAGGCAACATGACCTGGGTGGCCAAGCCCGACGTTTATCTGGCCGGACTGAAGAATGTACGCGCGCTGATCGACAACGGAACGCTCACCCGCGAACCCGTTGCCTATGTCACCAACGATCTGACCATCATGATAGCGAAGGGCAATCCCGCGCACATCGCCACACTCTCCGATCTCGGCAAACCGTCCGTGCGTCTCGCCATGCCGAATCCGGAGTTTGAGGGCGTGGCTCGTCAGATCAAAGCGACGCTGACGAAGGCCGGCGGCGACGCGTTGGTGAAGACCGTCTATGAGGACAAGGTCCAAAGCGGTACGACGATTCTTACCCACATCCACCATCGCCAGACGCCGCTGTTCCTGATGCAGGGTCTTGCCGATGCGGGCGTGACCTGGACTTCGGAGGCGATTTTCCAGGAGCAGGTTGGCCATCCCATCGGCCACATCGATATACCGGAGGCGGATAACACGGTCGCTATCTACGCGGCTGCCGTGGTCAAGGGCGCCGCGCATCCGAAAGCGGCACAAGCTTGGCTCGATTTCATCCACTCGCCGGAGGCGCTGGCGATTTTCGAGAAATACGGGTTCAAGCCGTACCAAGCCGCCGCGAAGTAGCCCGTAGGGCAGATTAGCGACCCGCCTCCGCTCGCTCCGCGAGCTACGGTGGGTTCAAGTCCGCCGAAGCGCGGAGCGCGTAGGCGGAAGCGTAATCCGCTATTCGATGACAGCGAAGCGGCGGGTTACACCTCCGGCTAACCTGCCCTACATTGTTACCGCGTCACGCATGCGCTTCGCCCAGAACGCGGATACGGCCTTGCACGCGATTGCGCGGCTTATCCTTGATGGTGATATCCACGTCCTGGCCGAGCGCCGTGAGAAGGCGCATCAGACGCTCGCTGGAGAAGTTCGCCAGCCGCCCGTTCAAGAGTGCCGATACTTTCGGCTGATCGATTGCCATCAGCGTGGCCGCAGCAACCTGAGTGAGACGCCGGCGCTTGATGACGTGCCGAATATGGGACGCAAGCTGCGCCTTGGTCAGTTCCTCCTCGGGCTCCGGCAAGCCCATGTCGGCGAACACGTTGCCGCTGCTCGGCGTCACCGGGATTTTGGCTGCTCGTTTTTTGACCATTGCTGGCTCTCAGCGGCTTCAAGTCGGCTGTCTTGCGGACATCCTGCGCACCGGCTTCGGTTGGTCGGCACCGAGCGGCGCTGCCACGTCTTTGGCTCCCCGACTTTATGCCCGTTCCGGCATATATTCAAGCCGTTTCATGAATAGACCTCAAGACAGCCGTCTCACTCCAACGCCAAGTGCTGGCCGGCGAAGATGGTCGGCTCGCAGAGCAGCCGGTATGACGTGAGCGACACGCAGAGCCGTGTCGCCGCGTCGGCGCTGACCAGCGGTCCGACCACCAGCCGCAGTTCGGGACGATTGGAGCGTGGCATCTCGCGCAGCGTCACGGTCGGCACCAAGCCGTCGAACAGTTGCGGGTGAGCGGAGCGGATTGCCGCCCAGCGGGCGCGCAGCGCCTGGATCGACAGCGCGCTGCCGATATCGACGCCGTATTGCATCGGCAGCGGCAGCGCGGGAGCGACCACGGCCGCGATCGCCGCCGAAGTCGCGGGGACCGGCGGGCCATCGGGCCACGGCGGCGGCGCAGCTCCGGCTTTGACCGATTGCACCTGCCGGGCGATCGAGCCGGTGACATCGGCCATATCGTGCTCGACGGCGGCGAGCCGCGACTTGATCTGGTCATCGTCAGCCGCGAGCTCGGTCACGGCATCGGCAAGCCGCTTGGTTTCGGCCAGCGCATCGGCTGGCCGGACCGTCTGAGCGGGCAGCACTTGCGCCACGGAACTGCCGCTCAGCGCGGTCATCGCAACTTCGGCGCGCTGCGCGCCTACCACGCCGCGGCTCGCCAGCACGGCGATCAGCAGGGCGGTGGCGGCGGTAGATCCCCACATCACCAGCCGCCAAAGGCCCGGCATGGTGACGGGAACCGTTACCGCGGGCTTCTTGAGGTCCGCCGGCGCCCGTTGCACTTCGTCTGTCATTCCGGCGTTCCGCAGTGCTGCCAAGCGAATCAGTGCTAAAAATCTAGCAGATTCTCACTATTCGGACCTCCGAAGCTGGGGCGCCGCCGCCGCAGCGCCTGCCCCGGGGGTTGCACGCGCGGCTTTCGATCACGCAAGGGCTCGGATAAGAGAGCGCGCGGAGATGACGATGAAGGCTCAGGTTCGAACCTGCCTTGCGATCGTACTCGCTGCCGGCGAGGGCACGCGGATGCATTCGGCGCGCCCAAAGGTGTTGCACGCCGTTGCCGGGCGATCGCTGCTCGCCCATGTGCTTTCGGCGGTTGCCGATGCAAGGATTGCCGCGACGGCGGTCGTCATCGGACCCAAGCAGACCGATGTCGCAGCGGCGGCCAAACGCGTTTTGCCGGGCGCCAGGATTTTTGTTCAGCGCCAGCGCAAAGGCACCGCCCACGCCGTGGTCGCGGCGAAAGCCGCGATCGAGCGGCACCCGGACGACGTCCTTGTCGTCTATGGCGATACCCCATTGATCCGTCCGGCAACGCTTGAACGGCTGCGCGCGCCGCTTGCCAATGGCGCCGCGGTTGCCGTGCTGGCGTTTCGTCCGGCCGATGCAAAAGGCTACGGCCGCCTGATCACCTCAGGCGACGAACTGATCGCCATTCGCGAGGAGGCCGACGCCAGCGCGCGCGAGCGCGCGATCGATCTTTGCAATGGCGGCATCATGGCGCTGGCGGGCAACAGCGCGCTCACTATCTTAAAGCGGATTGGCAACGACAATCGAAAACGCGAATTCTATCTGACCGATGCGGTCGAGATCGCGCGTGGCATGAGGCTTCGCGCGGTTGCGGTCGAAGTCGAGGAGGACGAGGTGCGCGGCATCAACACGAAAACTCAGCTTGCGGAAGCGGAAGCCGTCGCGCAGCAGCGCCTGCGCAAGGCGGCGCTCGACGCCGGCGTCACGCTGGTTGCGCCGGAAACGGTGTTTCTCAGCGCCGATACCAAATTCGGCCGTGACGTCGTGGTCGAGCCCTATGTGGTATTCGGCGAGAAGGTGAGGGTGGACGATGGCGCGGTTATCCGCTCGTTCTCGCACCTCGTCGGCGCCCATGTCGGCAAAGGCGCGTTGGTCGGCCCGTTTGCGCGGTTGCGGCCGGGCACGCGGCTTGGCGAAGGCGCGCACATCGGAAATTTTGTCGAAGTCAAAGAGGCGGTGGTGCAAGCCGGCGCCAAAGCCAATCACCTGAGCTATATCGGCGATGCAACCATCGGCGCCGGCAGCAATATCGGCGCCGGCACGATCACCTGCAATTACGACGGGGCGGCCAAGCACCGCACCGAGATCGGCAAGGGCGTCTTCATCGGCTCGAATTCGGCCTTGGTCGCGCCGGTCAAGATCGGCGCCGGGGCCTATGTCGGCTCCGGCTCGGTGATTACCGACAATGTGCCGGCCGGCGCGCTGGCGCTAGGGCGCGGCCGGCAGGTCAATAAGAGAGGCAGGGGGGCGCGGCTGCGGGCCCTCAAATCGCTGGGCAAAAAGAAGGCCCAATCGCCCGATTGACGGGCTTTTTCGGCACCCTGGCCGTTCGGATCAGAAGCATTAAGTGTCTGCGTAAGATTTTGTCACGAAGCGAAACCTTATTTGACTTTTTTCCTTAGAATGGCTGCGCTTTAACCCAGGGATCAGTAATCAGTCATCAGTAATCAGGCGGCAAAACATGGGGCCTGGTCACCGACTGCTGATCACTGATTACTGTTACCTGATAGGAGAGCGTTCAGGGGGATGTGCGGCATTATCGGAGTGATTGGCCGTGAACCGGCCGCGCCGCAATTGATCGACGCGCTCAAGCGCCTCGAATACCGCGGCTACGATTCAGCGGGCGTGGCGACGCTCGAGCACGGCGCGCTGACGCGGCGGCGCGCGCAAGGCAAATTGAAGAACCTGGAAATGCGGCTTGCCAGCGAGCCGCTGTCGGGAACGATCGGCATCGGTCATACCCGCTGGGCGACCCACGGCCGGCCGACCGAGAACAACGCCCATCCGCATGCCACCGACCGGCTTGCCGTCGTGCACAACGGCATCATCGAAAATTTCGCCGAGCTGCGCCGCGAGCTCGAAGCCAACGGCGCAAAGTTCCTAACCGAGACCGATACCGAAGTCATCGCCCATCTCGTCTCCGCGCAGATGGAGCGCGGCGCATCTCCGGTCGAGGCGGTCAAGGCGGCGCTGCCGCGGCTGCGCGGCGCCTTCGCGCTGGCGTTTTTGTTCGCGGGCGAGGACAATCTTCTGATCGGCGCACGCAAAGGATCGCCGCTCGCGGTCGGCTATGGCGAAGGCGAAATGTTCGTCGGTTCCGATGCGATTGCGCTGGCGCCATTCACCGACACGGTGAGCTATCTCGAGGACGGCGACTGGGTCATCGTCACCCGTGAGGGCGCGGAGATCCACGACGCTGCCGGCGATATCGTGCAGCGTGCCGTGCTCAAGTCGCAAGCGTCGGTCATGCTGATCGACAAGGGCAACCACCGCCACTTCATGGCGAAGGAAATTCACGAGCAGCCCGAAGTCGTCGGCCATACGCTCGCCAATTACATCGACATGGCGGCCGAACGCGTGGCGCTGCCGATGGCGCTGCCGTTCGATTTCCGTTCCCTCAATCGCATCTCGATCGCCGCCTGCGGCACGGCGTATTACGCCAGCATGGTCGCCAAATACTGGTTCGAGCGCTTTGCGCATTTGCCGGTCGAAGTCGATATCGCTTCGGAATTCCGCTACCGCTCAGCACCGCTCAGCCCGGGCGGGCTTGCGATCTTCGTCTCGCAGTCGGGCGAAACGGCAGACACGCTCGCCTCGCTGCGCTATGCGCGCGAGCACAAGCAGCACGTGCTTTCCATCGTCAACGTGCCGAATTCGACCATCGCGCGCGACAGCGATGTCGTGATGCCGACGCTGGCCGGGCCGGAAATCGGCGTCGCCTCGACCAAGGCGTTCACCTGTCAGCTGGCGGCGCTGGCGACGCTTGCGATCGCGGCCGGCCGGGCGCGCGGCGTGCTTTCGGAAAACGACGAGAAGAAGCTGGTTCGCGCGCTGATCGAAGCGCCGCGGCATCTCGCCGAAGCGCTGGCGCTCGAGCCGCAGATCGAACACCTCGCCCGCGATCTGGCAAAATCCCGCGACGTGCTCTATCTCGGCCGCGGCACCAGCTTTCCGATCGCGCTCGAAGGCGCGCTGAAGCTGAAGGAAATTTCCTACATCCACGCCGAAGGCTATGCCGCGGGCGAGCTCAAGCACGGCCCGATCGCGCTGATCGACGAAACCATGCCGGTGATCGTGATCGCGCCGCACGACCAGATCTTCGAGAAGACCGTCTCGAACATGCAGGAGGTCGCCGCGCGCGGCGGACGGCTGATCCTGGTGACTGACGCCGAGGGGGCGCGCGCCGCCGGCGCCCAGTCCGCCGTGACGCTGATCTTGCCGACCATGCCGGCGACGGTGGCGCCACTCGTCTACGCCGTGCCGGTGCAGCTCATCGCCTATCACACCGCCGTCGTCATGGGCACCGACGTCGACCAGCCGCGCAATCTCGCCAAGTCGGTGACGGTGGAATAGCACCGCTCCGGGGCGCCGTGGCGCCGCTGTGCGAACCGCACGCGGTTCCTATATACTTTGCGCAGCAATGCCGGGGCAGGCGCGATTGGACATCATGGCCAACAATAACGAACAGAGCGGCGCCGCGCCTGCGGGCACAGCGCGAACTGGGCCCAGCATGGCCAGCCGCATCCGCACTTATTTTCTGACCGGCTTGATCGTTGCCGGGCCGGTCGCTGTCACTTTGTGGCTGATCTGGTGGTTCGTCACCTGGGTGGACAATCTGGTGCGCCCGCTCATTCCAGCGGTGTACCACCCGGAAGCCTATCTGCCGTTCAACATTCCGGGCCTCGGCCTGATCATCGCTTTCGTGGCGCTGACGCTGCTCGGATTCCTGACCGCCAACCTGGTCGGGCGCAGGCTCGTCGCCTTTGGCGAGAGCATCGTCAACCGCATGCCGATCGTGCGGCCGATCTACCGCACCGCCAAGCAGATCTTTCAGACGCTGTTCTCGAAATCGGAATCGAGCTTCCGGCGCGTCGGCCTGGTCGAATTCCCGTCGCCGGGCATGTGGTCGCTGGTTTTTCTGACGCAAACGCCGAGCGCCGAAATCGCCGCGCGCCTGCCCGCGGTCGAGCACGTATCGGCCTTCATGCCGTGCACGCCGAACCCGACCACCGGCTTCTTCTTCTATGTGCCGCGGCGCGATGTGATCGAGCTCGACATCACGGTCGAACAGGCGATGCAGCTCATCATGTCGGCCGGCATCATCCAGCCCGGCGGCGACGATCCGCAACGGCGCCTTGCGGCGCTGGCCGAGACCGCGCGCAGCGCTCAAGCCGCGCGAACCGCGGCACGAACCGCCGCGAAATAGGCTAAGACGCCACTCCGCGCGATCTGCTAGTGTTGCCCGTTAATTTTACTGCCGGGGGGTGTCATGAATTTCGGCCAAGCAATCGCGTCTGGGTTTTCGCACTACGTCACGTTCTCGGGCCGGGCGTTCCGATCGGAATACTGGCTCTGGGTGTTGTTCACGGTGATCGGCGGGCTGGTGACGATCACGCTCGACACCACGTTCTTCGGCTATGAGCTTGGATCGGCGGCGTCGCCGCTCAACAGCATCTTCGATCTGATCACAATTCTGCCCAGCCTCGCGCTCGCGGCGCGGCGGCTGCACGACATCGATCGGACCGCATGGTGGCTCTTGATCGCGCTGACCGGCATCGGCGCCATCCTGCTGATCGTGTGGTTCTGCTTTAAGGGCACGCCGGGTCCGAACCGGTACGGGCCCAATCCGCTGCCGGCCTGATTCAATCGGCGCTCAAGAGCCTGATCGCTTCGTCGCGCGCGAGACCGCAGCCCGGATGAGCGCCAGGACCGGCAGTCTTTAGCGTCGGTCTAGTGTCCTGAATCTGAAGTTTGCCGCATCAGTTTGAACACCAGCTCGCCCACAACTCATTGAAATGACTCAGTCAGCGTTCGGTTCATAATGCAGCGAACCTCAGAACAGGGACACTAGTTGAACGGAATTTCGATTTCGGCGTAGCTGCCGGGAGTTGCCGCATCCACGGCAACTGCTATTTCACTGCCTTGAGACTCTGCGCCACGAAATCAAGTACCGCCGTAATCTGTTCCCGCGTGACATCGAATTGTTCCATGACTTCCTCGACGCTTAGATCCTCAAGGTTCTCGATTACTGTCGCAACGGGCAAGCGGGTGCCGCGAAATACCCACGCGCCACTAACCTTGCCGGGGACGCTTTCTACAGCCGGACACTGCGACCAATCGAGAGGAGCCATGACCTATCGTCCTTTCGTCCCGACTTTTAGCACGTTGCGGTGGCGCCGGCCACGTACGGTAAGATTGTGGCGGGGAGCTTAGATCACCCCGCGCCCAAGAGCCTGATCGCTTCGTCGCGCGCGAACAGATAGAGCAGCGCCCGCAACGCCTCACCGCGCGGGGCGGTAAGGCTTGGATCGCGCGCCAGCACGAGCGCGGCATCGTCGCGCGCCGCGGCAAGAAGTTTGCCGTGGACCCCGATCTGGGCGATGTGGAAGCCGGGCATGCCGCTCTGCCGCGTGCCGAGCACGTCGCCTTCGCCGCGCAAGCGCAAGTCCTCCTCGGCGATGCGGAAGCCGTCGTCGGTCTCGCGCAGGATCGCAAGCCGCGCCTTCGCCGTCGGGCCAAGCGGCGCCTTGTAGAGCAGCAAACAGGTCGATTGCTCGGCGCCGCGGCCGATACGGCCGCGCAATTGATGCAGCTGCGCCAGGCCAAAACGCTCGGCGTGCTCGATCACCATCACGCTCGCCTCCGGCACGTCGACGCCGACCTCGATCACCGTCGTCGCCACCAGAAGCCGCGTCTCGCCTGAGGCAAAGCGCTCCATGGCGCGGTCCTTGTCGGCGCCGCGCATGCGGCCGTGCACCAGATCGACGGCATCGCCGAAGCGTTTTTTCAAAGCCTTGTAGCGTTCCTCGGCGGCGGCGAGATCGACGCTTTCGGATTGCTCGACCAGCGGGCACACCCAATAGGCGCGGCGCCCGTCATCCAATGCGCGCTCCACTCCGTCGATGACTTCGGCGAGCCGCTCCAGCGGCACGGCGCGGGTATCGATCTTCTGCCGGCCGGCGGGCTTTTCCCGCAATTCCGAGACATCCATGTCGCCGAAATAGGTCAGCACCAATGTCCGCGGGATCGGCGTTGCGGTCAGCACCAGCAGATCGACCGCTTCGCCCTTGCGCGCCAGCGCCAGGCGCTGATGCACGCCGAAGCGATGCTGCTCGTCGACGATCGCCAGGGCCAGATCGCGGAACGCCACGTCGTCCTGAAACAAAGCGTGCGTGCCGACGATGAGGTCGATATCGCCGGCGGCGAGTGCGGAGAGAATTTCGGGACGCTCGCGGCCGCGCTCGCGGCCGGTGAGGATGGTGACGCGAATGCCGGCGGCGGCGGCAAGCGGAGCGATGGTCGCATAATGCTGGCGCGCGAGAATTTCCGTTGGCGCCATCAGCGCCGCCTGGCGTCCGGCTTCGATCACGGTCGCCGCCGCGAGCAGCGCGACCACGGTTTTTCCCGAACCGACGTCGCCGTGCAGCAAGCGCAGCATGCGGTTCGGCTGCGCCAGATCGGCGACGATGTCGGTGACCGCGCGCTGCTGCGACGGCGTCAGCGAATAGGGTAGCGCCGCGATGATGCGGGCGCGCAGGCGGCCCTCGGCGGCGCTGCCGTGGCCGGGCCGCTGCCGCATATGCGCGCGCAACAAGGCGAGCGCGAGCTGGCCCGCCAACAGCTCGTCATAGGCAAGCCGCGACCAGGCCGCGCCTTCCGGCGCAAGATTGCCGGGCGTCTGCGGCCGGTGGATGCTGCGCAGCGCATCGGCGAAAGCCGGATAGTGGTTGCGCTCGAGCCAGGCCTGATCCTGCCATTCCGGCAGTTTCGGCACGCGTTCGAGCGCGAGATCGAGCGCCTTGCGCAGCTGGATCGGATGCAGGCCCTCGGTCAGCGGATAGACCGGATCGATCAGCGGCAGTTGCGCCAGGCCTTCCGCGGTGACGACGCGGTCGGGATGCACCATTTGCAGGTGCCCGTCATAGAGCGTCGCTGTGCCCGACACGTAACGCAGCTCGCCCTTCGGGTAGAGCTTCTCCAGATAATCCTTGCGCGCATTGAAATAGGTGATGGTCAGCGTGTTGGTGTCGTCGCTGGTGTCGATGTTGTAGGGCGCGCGCGGCCGGTGCGGCGGCGGCGGCCGGTGGCGATCGACGGTGACGGCGACGGTGACCACCGTATCCGGCGGCACAGCGCTCAGCTTCGGCTGGTTGCGGCGGTCGACCAACCCGGTCGGCAGGTGAAACAACAGATCGATGAGGCGCGGCGGCTCGCCCTCGCGCGCAAACAGCCGGGCAAACAGCTTCTCCAGCTTCGGCCCGACGCCGGACAGGACCGACAGCGATGCGAAAAGCGGATTGAGGATCGGCGGGCGCATTGAACTACCCTACGTTCCGTCACCCTGAGGTGCGAGCGCAGCGAGCCTCGAAGGGCGACGGCCCGGGCCGTGCATCCTTCGAGGGCCGCTTCGCGGCCACCTCAGGATGACGGTTTTAGCTTTCCGGCCCGCCGCTTCGCATGCAGTTTGATCTCATTCCAATCACCTTTAATCAATGCCGCCTTTTTTGCGCGACTCCAGCCTTTGATCTTTCGTTCCATCGCTATTGCATCCGTAATTCGTTCAAAATGGTCAGACCAAACGAGACAAATGGGACGGCGTGTATAGGTATAGCCTTGGTAGGACCCAGTTTCATGTTCCGCCACGCGCTTCCATAGATCATCACCCGTCGCGCTTCCGACGTAATAAGAGCCATCCGCACATTGAAGCATGTAGACGAACGCGCCCATTATTTCGTTCCTATTCTGTCACCCTGAGGTGCGAGCGTAGCGAGCCTCGAAGGGCGACGATCCGAACGCCGCGGCCGCATCCTTCGAGGGCCGCTTCGCGGCCACCTCAGGATGACGGTGGACGGCTGACAATCGGCGCGTCGTTCTCTATATACCCCTCGCCCGGCCGCGTCCGGGCTTTCGGCGTTTGGCGACGCCATGACGGAGCGCAAATGACTGAACGATCGAGCGCCGGTCTGGACGTGCGGCGGCGCAAGCTGTTGTTCCGGGCGTGGCGGCGCGGCGTGCGCGAGATGGATTTGATCGTCGGCCGCTTCGCCGATGCCCATATCGGATCGCTCGGCGAGCGCGACCTCGATGATTTCGAGCGGCTGATCGAAGTGCCCAATGCCGAGCTGTACGGCTGGGTCAGCGGCGCAGCCGGTATTCCGGCCGATTGCGACACCGCCGTGCTGCGGCAGCTTAAATCATTCCATAGGCGCGCCAGGGAGGAACGGTGACGGCGCAAATCCCTTTGGCGCAATCGCCGGCCCGGCAGCTCAAGCCGGGCAGGCCGCTGACGCTCGCCGGCATCGCCGACGGCGCCGAGGGGCTCGTCGTTGCCGATCTGGCGCGAGCGGTCGCGGCGGGCGCAGCGCCGCCGGCGATCTCTATCGCCGTCGTCTGCCGCGATGGCTCGCGTCTGGCGATGCTGGCACGCGCGCTCGGCTTTTTCGCGCCCGACATCGAGGTGCTGGAATTCCCGGCGTGGGATTGCCTGCCCTACGACCGGGTGTCGCCGCACGCCGCCGTCGTGGCGCAGCGCATGACGGCGCTGGCGCGCCTGGCAGGCAAACGCCGTGACAAGCCAGCCGTGCTACTCACCACCGTCAATGCCGTGCTGCAGCGCGTGCCGGCGCGCGAACTTGTCGCCAAGCAATCGCTGGCGGCCGCTCCGGGCAACGTGCTGCCGATGAGCGGCATCATCCAATGGCTCGAGCTCAACGGCTTCAACCGCGCTTCGACGGTGCGCGAAGCCGGCGACTACGCCGTGCGCGGCGGCATCATCGACCTGTTCGCGCCCGGCATGGACGCGCCGGTGCGGCTCGATTTTTTCGGTGACACGATCGAAACCATCCGCAGCTTCGATCCGGAAAGCCAGCGCACCACGGCGGAACTGCGCGCCCTCGATCTCGTTCCGATGGCGGAGTTTCAGCTCACCCCGGACACCATCCGGCTGTTCCGCACCGGCTATGTCGCAGCGTTCGGCGCGGCGGCGCCCGACGACGTGCTCTACGAAGCCGTCAGCGAAGGCCGCCGCTACGCCGGCATGGAGCATTGGCTGCCGCTGTTCCATCAGCGCATGGAAACGCTGTTCGATTATCTCGACGCCACTGCGGTCGCGCTCGAACCGTTGGCCGAAGAAGCGGCGCATGAGCGCGTCGCCCAGATCGCCGACTATTACCAGGCCCGCAAGGATACCGTCGATCAATCCGGCGGCGGCGCGCCCTATAAGCCGCTGCCGCCGGACCGGCTCTATCTCGCCGAGACGGAATGGCACAAGCGGCTGGACAATGCGGCGCTGGCTAGGCTGACGCCGTTTGCGGCACCCGAAGGCGGCGCCAATACCATCGACATCGGGGCGCACGCCGGGCGAAATTTTTCCGCCGAGCGCAACACGCCCAACACCAATGTGTTCGAGGCGCTGACCAGACACGTCAATGCGCTGCAATCGGGCGGCAAGCGCGCGGTGATCGCGCTGTGGAGCGAAGGCTCGCGCGAGCGCATGGCGCACGTGCTGGCCGAGCATGGCTTGGTCAATCTGACGCCCGTTGCGTCCTGGCCGCAGGCGCTGGCGCTGCCGCGCCACCAGACCGCGCTCGCCGTGCTCGGCATCGAGTCCGGTTTCGAAACCGCCGATGTCGCGCTGATCAGCGAACAGGATATTTTGGGCGAGCGGCTGGTCCGCGCCCGAAGGCAATCCAAGCGCGCGGAAAATTTCATCGCCGAAGTGACGGGCCTTGCCTCAGGCGATCTCGTCGTCCACGTCGATCACGGCATCGGCCGCTTCACCGGCTTGCGCGCCATCGAGGCGGCCGGCGCGCCGCACGACTGCCTCGAAATCCATTATGCCGGCGGCGACAAGCTGTTCCTGCCGGTGGAGAACATCGAGCTATTGTCGCGCTACGGCTCGGAATCAGCCGGCGTCGAGCTCGACCGGCTCGGCAGTGGCGCCTGGCAGGCGCGCAAGTCGCGCATGAAGAACCGCATCCGCGAGATCGCCGGCGAACTCATCAAGGTCGCCGCCGAGCGGCAATTGCGCGACGCGCCGCGGCTCGCGCTTGCCGCCGGAACGTATGACGAGTTTTGCGCCGGATTTCCCTATGAGGAGACCGACGATCAGCAGGCCGCGATTGCCGCCGTGCTCAACGATCTTGGCTCGGGCCGGCCGATGGACCGGCTCATTTGCGGCGACGTCGGTTTTGGCAAGACCGAGGTTGCATTGCGCGCCGCCTTCATCGCGGCGATGAACGGCAAGCAGGTCGCCATCGTGGTGCCGACCACGCTGTTGGCGCGCCAGCACACCAAGACCTTCAGCGAGCGCCTGCGCGCCTATCCGCTGCACGTCGCGCAAGCCTCGCGTCTGGTTGCGGCGAAGGAACTCGCCCAGGTGAAGACAGGCATTGCCGACGGCACACTCGATATCGTCATCGGCACCCATGCGCTGCTCGGCAAGACCATCAAGTTCAAGGATCTCGGCCTGATCGTGGTCGACGAGGAGCAGCATTTTGGCGTCGCGCACAAGGAGAAGCTCAAGCAGATGCGCGCCGAGGTCCACGTACTGACGCTGACCGCGACGCCGATCCCGCGCACGCTGCAACTGGCGCTGTCGGGCGTGCGCGAAATGTCGATCATCGCCACGCCGCCGATTGATCGGTTGGCGGTGCGCACCTTCGTCTCGCCGTTCGATCCGGTGGTGGTGCGCGAGGCGCTGCTGCGCGAGCGCTATCGCGGCGGCCAGGCTTTCTATGTCTGCCCGCGCATCGAGGATATCGCCGAGGCCAAAGCGTTCCTCGACAAGAACGTTCCCGAAGTGCGCGTCGCGGTGGCGCACGGCCAGATGCCGCCGACCGTGCTCGAAGACATCATGGCGGCATTCTACGACGGCAAGTTCGACGTGCTCTTATCGACCTCGATCATCGAATCCGGCCTCGATATTGCCAACGCCAACACGCTGATCGTGCACCGCGCCGACATGTTCGGGCTGTCGCAAATCTATCAGCTGCGCGGCCGCGTCGGCCGCTCGAAACTGCGCGCCTATGCGCTCCTGACCTTGCCCGCCGGGCGCAAAATCACGCCGCAGGCGGAGCGCCGCCTGAAAGTTCTGCAATCGCTCGACACGCTGGGCGCCGGCTTCCAGCTCGCCTCGCACGATCTCGACATCCGCGGCGCCGGCAATCTGCTTGGCGAGGAGCAGTCCGGCCACATCAAGGAAGTCGGCTTTGAGCTTTATCAGCAGATGCTGGAGGAGGCGGTGCTGAGCCTCAAGGCCGGCATCAGCGCGCCGGTCGCCGACCGCTGGTCGCCGCAAATCACCATCGGCACGCCGGTGCTGATTCCGGAAGACTACGTCACCGACCTGCCGGTGCGGCTCGCTTTGTACCGCCGCCTCGCCGAGATCGAGCACGAGCGCGACATCGAGGCGTTCGCCGCCGAGCTGGTCGACCGCTTCGGCACGCTGCCGCAGGAGGTCGAGTATCTGTTGCAAGTCGTCGCCATCAAATCGCTGTGCCGGCGCGCCAATGTCGAGCGCATCGAAGTCGGTCCCAAGGGCGCGGTGCTCGCCTTCCGCGACAATATTTTCGCAAACCCCGAGGGCCTCATCGCCCATATCCAGGACCAGCGTCCGCTGGCCCGCGTGCGGCCGGATCAGAAGGTGGTGTTCTTCGACGATTGGGAGACCGCGGCCGAACGGCTCAAAGGCGCGACGGCAGTTTTGCGGGCGTTGGTTGGCATCGCGGAGCGGGCCAAGGCGGCGTGACGATTGCCCGGCCTCGTCCTTTGTGTCAAACTGTGTGTGGAGATGCACACATGGCAACGAACCTTTCGATCGATCCGGAACTCATCGACCGCGCTCTGGAAGTGAGCGGCGAGCGTACCAAAAAGGCCGCCGTCACCAAAGCGCTACAGGAATTTATCGCGCGAAGACGGCAGAAGCGCTTGCTTGACCTGATGGGCAAACTCGAGTGGGACTCGTCTTATGACTATAAAACGGAACGGGCACGCGATTGAGCCTGTTCGTCGATACCAGCGTTTGGTCGCTTGCGCTGCGGCGTGACGCTCCGCCGCAAACCGCGGTATTGCGGATGTTAATTCGCGCAATCGAGTCCGGCGAGACGATTCTGACGACGGGTCTTGTGCTCCAGGAGCTTCTCCAGGGCTTTTCAGGACCCAGAGCCCGAGCGCAGATTTTAGATCGATTTTCCGCAGTGCCGCTTCTTATACCGGATCGCGAGGATCACATCCGCGCGGCGGAGTTGAGGAACCTGTGTCGTCGTGCAGGCGTCCAGGTTGGCACGATCGATGCTCTCTTGGCACAGCTCTGCATTCGCCATGGGCTGACGATGCTATCGACCGACAATGACTTTAAGCGCATCGCTGACCATTGCGCCTTGAAGCTGTGGCGGGCGGATTGAAGACGGGACCGGCGCCATTGCGGGGGGCGCGGTGCTCGCGTTCGGCGACGGCATTTTCGAAAATCCGGAAGGCCTCATCGCCTATATCCGCGACCAGAGCCCGCTGGCGCGCGTGCGCCCGGACCAGAACGTCGTGTTCTTCGACGACTGGGAGACGGCCGCCGAGCGGCTCAAAGGCGCGACGGGGATTTTGCGGGCGCTGGTCGGGATCGCGGAGCGGGCGAAGGCGGCGTGAGGAAAGCGTAGCCAGGGGATCCTCCCTTGCGGCCTGAACGCCACATTCCGAACTCGATCGCAACCATGCGCGTGCGCTTGATCAACGCCATCATAAAAAACTTGCCGCGATGCCCTTGTTGCGGAGCCAACGCTGCGAGACACAGGCGATGAACAATTATGACGCAGTAAGATTAATACGCTCTACGTGCTGTGGATGATTTCGCCGTCATCACGTGATAGGCTCGCCGACATGAACAAGCGCCTCGAAACCCTGCTCGACCGCATCGCTACTTGGCCCCAGGAGGCGCAGGACGATGCCGTGACGGCGCTCGCCGACATCGAGAAAAAGGTCCGCGTTCTCCGCTCGCTGACGCCCGAACAACGGGCCAAGCTTGCGGCGCTGCGGGAGACCGTTAACCGCTCGATCGAGGAGGGCGGCAGCTATACCGACGAGGAAGTTGAAGCCGGCATCGCGGCAAATCTCGACGCATGGGAGCGTAAGCGGAAGGGCGCGTAGGTGCCACGGCTTTCCTTTACGGCAAGCGCCAAGGCCGATCTTGAGTCGATTGCCACCTACATCGCCGAGCAAAGCGGCAGCCGCGCCACTGCGGAACGCTTCACCGCCGAACTCCGCCGCAAATGCGCCGATCTTGCCGCCGCGCCGATCCGCATGGGACGCGCGCGCAACGAACTTCGCTCCGGCCTGCGGAGCCATCCGTACAAATCCTACGTCATCTTTTTTTGCTACGCCGGCGACGCGCTGGAAATCGTCAACGTGATCGAAGGCCATCGCGACATTCGGCGCTCTTTGGCGAAGAAGATCAGACGTAGGGCATAAAGCGGAGCCGACGGCTGACTTTCATTCTGTGTCGACGCTGACGTGAGCACGGCGCGGAGCCTGTCATCGGGCCGCGCTTTGCGCGGACCCGTTGGCGCCTTTGCCCACCCGACGCTTGCTTCATTAGGATGCCGACGCAGCTATTTCTGCGCGACTTTGCCGAGACCCTTGCGCAGCTCGTCGCCATTCATCACCGGAACGAGCTCGGTAGAGGCATTGAGATTGAGGAAGAACGGCTCGACAACCTCGACAATCTGCGACGGCTCGGCGAGATCAAAAAATATCATGCCGCCGCGCTTGCCATCCAATGCGGTGAAGTAAGCTGCCTCCGGTTTGAGCTTGCTCATGATCGATTCCATCGCTCGCCCGAGCGAGCCGTCGTTAATCGCTGCATTTCCCTTTTCGACCGGAAGAGTGAATTTGAGCATCATCCGCATTGTCGCCTCCTGTGCTGTAAAAAATCTGCGGTCCTACGATAGATGTCTATTCTGACTTTGAGTTGGGGCAATGTCACGCGTCACGTTCTTTCACGCACGCCTCCGGCGAAATGAAGCGAATTGCGGTTGGCCGCGGGAACCACTCTCTATGTCGTCATTGCCGGGGCGCGCCAACCCTCCTACGCTCGCTTTGCGAGCTTCAGAGGGTTCAAGTCCACCGAAGCGCATAGCGCGTAGGTGGAAGGCGCGAGCCCGGAATCCATAGTCCATGCCGTTTCAGGAAAATGACTCAGCGACCGTCCGGCAAAATTTGTGGTTATGGATTCCGGACTTGCCGCTTCGCGGCAATCCGGAATGACAATCTACGCCCTTAACCGCGAATGCCGCCCTGAGGTGCGCTGGATGGCGTTGGCGAGATATTCCGGCGACTGCGCGCCGGTGACGATGACGCTGCCACCGAAGATGAAGCAGGGCACGCCGTCGATGCCGGCTTCCTTGGCGCTGTTGACCTCGCCTTCGATGCGGTCGACATCGGCGTCGCTCGCCAAGAGCCGGCGGACGAGATCGCCGTCCATGCCGCAATCGGCCGCGGCCTGGATCAGCACCTTGGCATGGCTGAGGTCGGCGCCTTCGGCAAAATACAGCTCCATCAGCCGCTGCTTCATGCGCGCCGGATCGGTGGCGCTGCGCGACCACAGGATAAGGCGATGGCAATCGAGCGTATTGGGCTGCCGGCTGATCTTGTCCGGGTGGTAGGCGAGGCCTTCCATCCCGGCCGCGGCGGCGACGCGCTCGGCGATCACGCTATAGCGCTCGGCGGAGCCGAATTTGGTTTCCAGATAGGTCTGCCGGTCGATGCCTTCGCGCGGGATCCAGGAATTGAGGAAATACGGCCGCCAGTTGACGTCGACGGCGACATCCGGCGTCAGCGCGACCGCCTCTTCGAGCCGGCGCTTGCCGATATAGCACCACGGGCACACCACGTCCGAGATCACCTCGACGTGGATGGATGCGGGTTCTGAGACATCATCGGCCATGAACTATCCCTCGATTCCTCAGCTTCAATCTACTGCATGTTCCGCTACAGGGGGAATTGCGCATTTGCCAGAGGAGCCGCGCATATTCGCGGGAGTGTCAACGGGTGATATCCCCGCCGACAACCCGTGCGATCAGGGAGTCGACATTATCGGTAGGCTTCAAGGTTGCAAGCGTCACATCGGCGGCAATGCCTTCGCTCTTGCGATCGGGCGCCAGCATGGTGTTCTTGAGCACGCTGGCGATGCGCCGGGCAATGACATGGGCGGTGCGCAGGTCGGTTTCGGTGAACACCGCGAAAATCGAATTGTCGGCTTCGCGGCAGGCGAAATCGACCTGCCGCACCAGCCGGGCGACGAGGCGCGCGGCGTCGAGGCTGACCCGGCGATCATTGCGTGCAAATGCGAACCGCGCGATGGAAAGACCGACGCCGCGCTGTTCCGCCTCGCCGACGGCGCGGTTGAGATCGCGCCAGAACGCTTCGTGGGCGAGAAGTCCAGTGTCGGGATCGATCATGCCCTTGGCATCGAGCGAAACCAGCATGCGGCGCAACCGCTGCGCCAAGGCGTGCATCCGCGCATACGGCAGGAACCGTTCGACCAGCCGCGCCGGACCTTCGCCGACGCGCTCGAGATTGGGCAGATCGACGCAATATGGCTCGACGACGTTGGGATGGCCGCCGAGCACGGCAACCGGCAGATCGCGAAAGCGCACGTCGTCGGACAGCACGGTCAACAGCGCCTCGACGATGCGCGGGCCAAAACCGTCGCCGATGACGATGCCGTCGATATCGCGCGAGTTGAGCGTGCGTGCCGCGCGCTCGACGCTCAGCGCGCCGATCACGCCGACCCGCTCGCCGAGCGCAACCGACAGCACCGGAAAGGAGCGGCCGCGGCCGACCAGCAGCACGCTGGCATCGTCGAGCGGGTCGCTCGATTTCAGTTCGGGCGGCGGCGCGCCGTGCGAGGCAAGTGTGTTGGTACGACGCAGCACCGTGGCATGCAGCGCGCGGATGCGTAAGAGCGAGGCGAGGCGTCGCGTCAGCCGCTCGACCGGCGCGTTCGCGGCGATGGCAAGTGCCTCGGGTAGCGCCGCCGATCCGTCGTCGCGCATGCGGGCGAGGATCGGCATGAAGGCGCCGCTGCCGTTTTTGTGCTGCTCGGCAAGCGCGCGCGACAGCGCGGCACAGCGCCTGTCATCGTTGCACGGCTCCGCCAGCACGATGGCCTCGGGCTCGACCGCAGCGAGCGCCGCAGGCGCGTCGGCCCAACTGGCTTCGATGATCGGGAACGCGCCTTCGGCGCGCAGCCCCGCGACCACATCCGGTGCCGGACTATCGGCAATGACGACAAACGTTCCTTGCAGCGCCATGGCCGGATGCAACACTCGGAAAAATGCACCGCAAGATAGCCAATGCGCTGTTAATACCGCGTCAACGGCCCGCCGCGGTCCGCAAAGGCGGCACCGACAAGCGGATTGATGCCGACCGCATTGAACGCGGCCTGGATCGTATGGCGATCCGCGGCCTCGCCGATGAGGCGTTGCCCGAGCAGAGCATCGGGCACGGCCGCGAGCGTTGCACCGGGATCGACACGCCTGACAACGTCCTGCAAATCATGCAGCGGGAAGCGATAGCCGCCGACGCTGACGATGCCGGGCGGCGGTCCGGTGACGACCACGGTATTCGTGCCGGGATCGACGTGGCAGCTATAGCCGGTATCGACCACGCCGCCGAGCCCGATGGCGAAGTGGGGAAGGCCGGCGCGCTCGGCTCCGGGTGGGAAGGTGTGATGCGGCACCATCGGACCGCGCAGGCCCACGCTGCCGCGCCGGGTCGAAGTCAATTCGGCCACCGACAGCGCGCCCGGTGCAACGATCGGACCGAGCGGAAGATGCATCGGCTGGCCGTTCAGGCCGCGGCGCGCGGCAATCAGCCCGGTTTCGCCAAAGATCGAAACGTCGACGAGGGCGGTGTCGCGTTCGCGCCAAAGCGGGCTGTCGGCGAGCCGCTCCGGCGCGCGCCACGACGCCAGCACACAGGCCGGGCCGCTGCGCGAGAACACGTCCGCCTCGGCAAGGCGGAAGGCGACGGGGCCCGGCAGGACCAGCGCGCCGCAGTGCTCGCCGCCGCGCCATTGGCCGATCAGCGCGGGCGCATCGAACGGGTGATGCAGCAGCAGCGTGCCGCCACAGAGCAGCCACGGCAGCAGCGTCAGGCACAGGCCGGCGAACGAGGCCGGCGCCAGCGTGGACAGAATGACAGCGTCCTGCGCCAGCCGGCTTTCGAGCAGAACGCCGAGACCGCCCGCCAGCAATTCGAGATGATTGCGCGCGACCGGCACGATGCCGCCTTCGCCGACATCGAAAGTGATCGCCGCGACATGCGCCAACGGATTGCCCTGCCGTTCGCGATCGGGCGGCGGCACGGCATCGAGTTGCTCCGCGGTGAACAGATCGTCGAGCGGCACGACGCCGTCCGGCAGATCGGCGCCGAAGCCGCACACGTAGCGGATGGAAAACACCTCCGCGGCGACGCGTATCGCGAACTGGCCATGATTGAAGGCGCCGGCATGGCCGCAAGTGATCAGCGCCTTGCAACCGATGCGCGCCAGCGCGGCAATCGTATCGGCGCGCCGCCACAACAACGGCAACGGCGCCGCGATCATTCCCGCGCGCATCACGCCGAGAATGGCGAGAATGTTCTCGACCGTGTTGGGCAACTGGATGCCGACGATGGCGTCGGTAGCAAGCCCCATAAAGTGCAGCCGCCCGGCAATCGCCGTGACCATGCGGTCGGCTTCGGCGAAACTGAGCCGCCGCGGGGCGCCGTCGGTAAACGTCGCACGATTTGGCGGATCGGCCAGCGCCGGCGCATCGGGACGCCTGAGCGCAATGCAGCGGAATATGTCGTCGAGCGTCACCCGGTTTTGGCCCGGCGGACTTTTTGCGGCAGCGAGTGCGGGGTCGCCGAGGATCATTGCAGCGTCCGTGACGGCGGCTCGTGCCACCAGGTTTCAGGCAAATAGCCCGACAGCGAGGTGCGCGCCGGATGCTCGATATACGACCAGTGCGCGACCCACTGCGCCGGCAAATAGAACAGCGGCACGACATAGCAGCCGGACATCAACACGCGATCAAGCGCGCGCACGGCAGCGACGAAATCAACGCGCGCGCGCGCGCGTAACATGGCCGCGATCATGGCGTCGATGGCCGGGCTGCGCACGCCCATATAGTTGCGCGATCCGTCTTCTCCAGCGGCGGCCGAACCCCAGTAGAACGCCTGCTCGTTGCCCGGCGACAGCGATTGCTCCCAGCGGTATTCGATCATGTCGAAATCGAATGACTGCCGGCGCTGGTCGTATTGCACGGCATCGACCATGCGCACTTTGGCATCGATCCCGGCGCGCGCCAGATTGTTGGCAAATGTCAGGGCGAGGCGTTCCTCGTCGCGGCTCGTCACCATGATCTCGAAGCTGAACGGACGGTGGCTGGCGCGGTCGCGCAGCATCGTGCCGTCGAGCTCGTAGCCGGCGGCGCGGAACAATGCCAACGCCTGGCGCAAAGTATTGCGGTCGCGGCCCGAGCCGTCGCTGACCGGCACCGACCAGGTGCCGTCGAGCACATCGGGCCGCACCGCGTCAGGGAAGGGGGCCAAGAGCGCGCGCTCGCGCTGGTCGGCCGGCCGGTGATAAGCGGAAAGTTCCGAGTCATCGAAGAAGCTCGCGCTGCGCTGATAGAGATTGAAGAAGAAGTTTCGGTTGAGCCATTGGAAATCGAACAGCAACGAAATCGCCTGGCGCACGCGGATGTCGGCGAAGACCGGCCGCCGCGTATTGAAGACGAAGTCGGAGCTGAATTTGGGCAGTCCGCTGGCAAATGCTTCCTTGATGACGCGCCCGTCTCGCGCGGCGGGGAAATCGTATCCGGTCTGCCAGCGGCCGGGATCGGTCTCGGCGCGCACGTCATAGAGCCCGGCCTTGAAGGCTTCAAAATACCCATTGTCGTCGCGATAAAAATCAAACCGCACTTCGTCGAAATTCCATAGCCCGCGATTGATCGGCAGCGCGCGGCCCCAATAATTCGGATCGCGCTTGAAGGTGATGCTTTTGCCGGCGTCAATGTCGGCGACGACATAGGGGCCGCTGCCGACCGGCCTTGCCAGCGTCGTGTTCTCGAACGTCGCCACGTCGATCGCGTGCTTCGGCAGCACCGGCATCAATCCAAGGATCAGCGGCAATTCGCGATCGCTGCCGTCGGCAAAATCGAACCGCACGGTGCGCGGGTCAAGAATCTCGGCCTTGGCGACTTTGGCATAGTAGGTGCGATGACTTGGCCGGCCGTGGTCGCGCAACAGCTGCCAGGAGAACACGACGTCCTCGGCGGTGACCGGCGTGCCGTCGGAAAAATGCGCCGCTGGATCGAGCGCGAAGGTCACGTAACTTCGGCTCTCATCGGTTTCGACCGTGCGCGCCAGCAGGCCGTAAAGCGTGAACGGCTCATCATAACCGCGCGCCATTAGGCTCTCGACCACGTAACCGCGGATCGGCTGCACGGCGAGACCTTGGACGATCAGCGGATTGAGGCTGTCGAAGGTGCCAAGCACACCTTCCATCAGCCGGCCGCCCTTTGGAGCGTCGGGGTTGACGTAGGGCAAAGCGGTAAAACCGTCAGGCATGGCCGGCGTGCCGTGCATGGCGATAGCATGGGTCGCTTCCGCCGCGGCGGTCGATGCCAGCGCAACCAGCGCCAGCGCGCCGCACAAGGCAGTCCGCACGCGGTCGATGGCACAGGCTTTCAGCGGAGCTTGCATTGGCGAGCGCAACGATCTGGCCGAATCTTGGTTGGCAATCGGCGAATTTATCACGGCGACAGCCTGGGCTTTCGCCCCGGGCTAGTCCATCAACAGCGGCAGGGCCGGCGAACGTCGTCGGACCGGTCTTTATCTTGCGGCACAATTGGGCTATTTCGCCCCCGGCAGGTGTCACGCTGTTGCCGTATTCTGCGTCGATGGACCGTTGAGCAGGGGGCATGCTCGACACGGCGCGGCGACGGACGCGGGATTTCAGCCGATATCGAGCATCAAATTGGGCAAGTCTGACCAGCCAAATCGATCTGGATCGATTTGCCGGCGGCAGCACGAAAGAGGACGACATCTTATGATTTATTCGTACGCGTCGGCGCCGGTACAGCCGGTTTGCCGAACGCTCGCTGCCATGACCCGGACCGTTGCGCTTGGTGCCGCGCTTGCGCTCGGAACGAGCACGGTTGCCCTTGCCCAACAGCCGGCTCCGGCACCTGCCGCCAAACCGAAGCCGCCCGCCTCCGCCCCCGCCAAAAAGCCGGCGCCGGCCGCGCAGCCCGCGCCGGCCCCGCAAGCTCAGCAAGCGCCGGCGCCGGGCCAAGGCGGCGACCAGGTGCAGCTGATCTATTCGCCCTGGACCAAGTTCTGCCTCAAGGGCCAGGAAGCCAACGCCAAGCAGGTGTGTTTCACCGGCAAGGACGCGCGCATCGAATCCGGCATGCCGGTCGTTGCCGCCGTGCTGATCGAACCTGAGAACGAGCCGAAGAAAATCCTGCGTGTGACCTTGCCGCTCGGCATGCAGCTCGTTCACGGCACCCGCGTCATCATCGATCAAAATCAGCCAATGACCGCGCCCTATGTAATCTGTTTCACCAACGGCTGCATGGCAGATTACGAAGCCAACGCTGACATGATCGGAAAAATGAAAAAAGGGCAGGGCCTCGTCGTGCAGGCGATCAATTCGACCGGCCAGCCGATCAGTCTGGTATTGCCGCTCAGCGATTTCGGCAAGGCCTATGACGGTCCGCCGACCGATCCGAAGGTGTTCGAGGAGCAGCAGAAAAAGTTGCAGGAGGAGTTGCAGCACCGCGCCGACGAAGCCCGCAAGAAGCTGGAAAACCAGCAGGGCGCGCCAGCTCCGGCTCCGGCTCCAGCACCGCAGGCCGGCAAGACGCCCTAAGCTCCGCACCGAAGCTGTTGGTTGCCCCGGCCGGGTCAAGGCGCATGACATTGGCTTCCCCGCCGCGGAATTCTATTTTACGCCATGCAAAGCCGCTCGATCTTAAAGTGACGTTCGCGAGCCACGGCGGCGCAACGGTCAAACTCTATTCAGTGCTTCTCGCCTGGTTGAGAAGGCCGGCGATCACGCTGGCGGCCGCAGCCGGCAGTCTCGTTGCCCGCCTTGCTTACGCCCGCGTGCCCGGCCGCTCGGGCAGATTCTAAATCCAAATCGCGTCCGTTGTTAAACCGGACTGTCAGTGCAGCGACGCCGCGCGCGGCCGGTAGCCACCTCTGCCGTCGTTGACGAAGACTTCCGCAACCTGAGGATGCCGCAGCGGCTCGCCGCTGTTGTCCGGCAGCAGGTTTTGCTCGGAGACGTAGGCGATGTATTCGGTGTCGTCGTTCTCGGCGAACAAATGATAGAACGGCTGGTCCTTGTGCGGCCGCGCTTCGGCGGGGATCGACTGATACCACTCCTCGGTATTGTCGAAGACCGGATCGATGTCGAACACGACGCCGCGAAACGGGTACAGGCGGTGCTTGACCACCTGACCGAGCTGATACTTGGCGTTGCGAATCTTGTTCATCGCGATCAGTAAATTACAGCGTGCGAGCCGCGTTCATGCAAGGGCACAATTGTGGCGGCGCGGTGGATTTAGCGCTTTATCTGGGTTCATAGGCCGTATCGGACCGCCATATCGGGGTCTTTGGCAGCGACAAGCCGCGCCAGATCGACCAGCACCTTGGCCTGTTTCCAGGTCGCGTCGTCCTGCATCTTGCCGTCGATCATCACCGCACCGCTGCCGTCCGGCATCGCGGCGATGATTTTTTTGGCGAACGCGACTTCCGCCAGATCGGGCGAGAACACGCGCTTGGCGATCGGCACCTGATTGGGGTGCAGCGTCCAGGCGCCGGCGCAGCCCATAAGGAACGCATTGCGGAATTGCGCCTCGCAGGCGGCGCCGTCGGAAAAATCGCCGAACGGGCCGTAGAACGCCTTGATGCCGGCGGCGGCACAGGCATCGACCATTTTCGCAAGTGTGTAGTGCCAAAGGTCTTGTTGAAATGCGGCGCGCGGAGTGTCGGCCGCGGCGCCGGGAGCGGCGTCGGCAAGAACTTTGTATTCGGGATGGCCGCCGCCGACCCGTGTCGTTTTCATCGCGCGCGAGGCGGCGAGATCGGCCGGCCCGAGACTGATGCCGTGCATGCGCGGCGAAGCGGTTACGATACCTGCGACGTTGTTGACGCCTTCTGCGGTTTCCAGGATGGCGTGGATCAGGATCGGTTTCGTGACCGCGTGCTTTGCCTCAAGCTGCGCCAGAAGCTGATCGAGATAGTGGATGTCCCAGGCGCCTTCGACCTTCGGCAGCATGATGACGTCGAGTTTCTCGCCGATGGCGGCGACGATTTCGGAAATATCGTCGAGCACCCACGGCGAGTTGAGCGCGTTGACGCGCGTCCACAATCCGGTCGCGCCGAACTCGCACGATTTCGCCATGGCGATGAAGCCCGCGCGCGCGGCTTCCTTGGCGTCGGCGGGAATGGCGTCCTCCAGATTGCCGAGCACGACGTCGACCTGATGCACCAGCTCCGGCACCCGCGCGCGCACTTTCTCGATGTGCGGCGGCACAAAGTGAATCATGCGCTCGAGCCGCAATGGCAGTTCGCGCAAAGGGACCGGCGCGCCGATCGCCAGCGGCTTGAAGAAGTTTCGCGGCAGCTTCATGCGTCGGTCCCGCAGCTCCAAAGCACCAACGGTAGGCCGAACGGACGCACCCCGCCAAGCCGCTTTTGACGGCAGGAGTGCCTATGGAATAGCGTCATTCACACCCTCTCGCCACGCATCAGGCGGGGCTGCGAGACGGCGGGCATCACGCCTTCGCGCAGCAGCGCGCGGCGCAACGGCCCGATGCGCTCGACCAGAAACAGCGACAGGCCGCGGGCGCCCTGCGCCGGCAGGAAATCCGTGAGCAGGCTGCGGTTCAACAGATCGACGGCGATAGCGCGGCTGGTCACATCGGCGCGGCGTTGCGTGTCGTAGCGCGCGAGAACTTCGGCCGCGCCGACGTCGATGTCTTGCCGCCGCGCGTCGGCAACCAGCTCGGCGATGGTCGCGCCGTCGCGCAGACCGAGATTGAGTCCTTGCGCGCCGATCGGCGGCACCACATGCGCGGCCTCGCCGACCAGCGCGATACGCGAGCGGGCAAATGCGTCCGCCGTCTCCATCGCGAGCGGAAAGATGCCGCGGCCTTGCTCAACCCTTATCTTGCCGAGCAGCGAATGGGCGCGCTGCTCGATCTCGGCGGAAAGTTCGTCGTCGTTCATCGCCGCAAGAACGGCGGCGCTGTTGTGATCGAGCACGCAAACCAGGCTCGAACGCCGGCCGGGCAGGGGAACAAGCGTGAACGGCCCGCTCTCGGTGTGGAATTCGGTCGAGGTGTCGTCGTGCGGCCGCGCGTGAGCGTGATTGAGCGTGAGCGCCGTCTGCGGGTAGGTCCGCCGGCTGGTGCCGATCCCGGCCGCGGCGCGGCACAGCGAGCGCTGCCCGTCGGCTCCGATCGCGAGCCGCACGCGCGCTTCACCATCGGCATGCCTGATGGTCACGCCCGCGGCGTCGGTCTTCACCTCCAGCGCAGCGCCGGCGATGCGCGGTAGTTTGAGTTCGGCGGCGCGCGCATCGAGCGCGGCGAGGAGATGGCGGTTCTCGATATTGTGGCCGAAGGCGTCGAGACCGATCTCAGCCGCATCGAACGCGATCTCCGGCGCGCGGATCAGCCGCTGGGTGTCGTCGACAATGCGGATTTTGCGAAGCGGCGCCGCATGCGGAACGCACGCCGGCCATACCCCGAGCGTTTCGAGCGCCGTGACGGAGCCCGCCAGCAGCGCCGTGGTGCGATGATCCGCATCGGCCGGGCGCGCGATGAGCAGCGTATCG
>Ga0207416_1001560_pt1 | contig 29410 bp, 21 predicted proteins | sample PaiPotPPM11metaG_FD_184107 | JGI IMG/M metagenome (GOLD analysis project Ga0207416, IMG submission 184107) | Iron sulfur acid spring bacterial and archeal communities from Banff, Canada, to study Microbial Dark Matter (Phase II) - Paint Pots PPM... ... | reverse complement strand
GGCCGAGCCCGGGGGCGAAGCCGGACACGTCCAGCTCCGAACCGCCGTCCCAGGCCTGGGTCCGCTCCGCCGCCCCGACCACGGCCACCAGGTCGGGACGGCCGCGGACCAGCCGGGCCGCCGCCTGCAGGCAGGCCCGGCGCAGCTCGGGCACGACGGGATCCGCGCCGGTGAGCTCGCGCGCGAGCAGCGGCGGCGCCGGGCACAGCGCGGCTGCGGTAATCACCGGCTAACCGCCTTTAGGGCGGGGTTTAGCGACCGTGGCGGCCCGGCCGGGCGCGGGGCGGACGCATCCTTGGTCCGCGCGAGCAGCAAAGGCTCAACCTCCAGGGTGGAAGATCGTTAGGCCAGTCCGCGGACCGTGCGGGCCGGCCGGATGTCGCCCCGGATGGCCGCCACCATGTCCACGACGTGGCGGGTTTCCCTGACCTGGTGGGCGCGGAAGATCCGCGCTCCCTGCCAGGCGCAGACCGACGTCGCGGCCAGCGTCCCGGTCAGGCGGTCCTCCAGCGGCGCGCCGAGCGTCTCGCCCACGAAGTCCTTGTTGGACAGCGAGACCAGCACCGGCCAGCCGGTCGCGGTCATCTCCCCCAGCCGCCGGGTGATCTCCAGCGAATGCCAGGTGTTCTTGCCGAAGTCGTGCGCGGCGTCTATGACGATCCGGGCCGGGTCGACCCCGGCCGCCAGGGCGCGGCGGGCCAGGGCCAGCGTCTGGTCCAGCACGTCCGCCACCACGTCGGCGTAGACGACCCGGAACGGCCGGGTCCGCGGCCGCTGCCCGCCGGTGTGCGAGCAGACCAGCCCGGCGCCGAACTCCGCGGCGACCTCGGCCAGCCGGGTGTCCCAGCCGCCCCAGCTGTCGTTGATCAGGTCGGCGCCCGCGGCGCAGGCCGCGCGGCCGACCTCGTGCCGGAACGTGTCCGTGCTGATCACCACGTCCGGGTAGGCGCCGCGGACGGCGGCGATGAACGCCGCGACCCGGCGGATCTCCTCGCCGGCGTCGACCTCGGTGCCCGGCGCGGCGGGTACCCCGCCGATGTCGACAAGGTCGGCCCCGTCGGCGATGACCTGGTGGACCCGGTCCATGGCCGCGGACTCGTCCCAGGTGAGACCGGGCCGGAAGAACGAGTCGGGCGTCCGGTTGACGATCCCCATGACCAGCGGCTGGCCGGGCGGGAACGCGTGGCGGCCGAGCCGCAGCACGCCTTGCTCGGTGCTCACCGCGGCGGGTCCGGTCGCGCGGCTCCGGGCCGTTGCGGCACGGACGCGGCCGGCGGCCGCTCGTGCACCGGGACCGGCCGGGACACCCGGCGGACCTCGCCCGCCGCGCGCTCGAACTGCTGCAGCCGGGTCGCGGCGGGCGGCTGGCCGGCCGGCCGGCGCCGCTCCGCGACCAGGAGCAGCTCGGCGGCCATCAGCGCCAGGTCGTGGTTGGCCTGATGCCGGTGGGCCCGGGTGCCGAGGTCCACCTGCGCCACCGCGTCCAGCCCGTGCCGGGACGCGGTGTCCATCAGCGTGGCCAGCTCCACCCCGTAGCCGACCGGGATGCTCAGCGACTCCATCAGGCTGCGCCGCGCGGCCCACTCGCCCGCCAGCGGCTGCACCACCCCGGCCAGCTCCGGCCACCACAGGCTGATCAGCGGGCGCGCGACCAGCTCGGTGACCCGCCCGCCCTCGGTCGAGGTCGAGCCGTCCGACTCGGTGCGCACCCGGGTGTAGAAGCCCTTGACCAGGCGCACCTGCTGGTCGTCCAGCAGCGGGCCGAGCAGCCCGGTGACGAAATGCGGACCCCACTGGGTCAGGTCGGCGTCGATGAAGACCAGCAGGTCACCCTTGGTCACCAGCAGGGACTTCCATAGCGCCTCGCCCTTGCCGGGATAGCTGCCCTGCGCGGGAGCCACGTCGCGCGCGCGGTAGACCTCGGCGCCCGCCTCGGCCGCGACCCGCGCGGTCGCGTCGGTCGAGTCCGAGTCGATCACCACGAGCTCGTCGACCAGGGGAACCTGCTCGATCAGCGAGCGGGAGATGGCCCCGGCCACGCCCGCGACCGTCCGCTCCTCGTTCCGCGCCGGGATCACCACGCTGATCCGGCTGCCGTGGCGCTCCTTGAGCTCGAGCAGCCGCCGCGCGGGCCAGTCCCGCCAGCGTGACGTCCGGCGGCGCAGCCACGGCTCGGTGGACTCCTCCATGACCAGCCAGCCTAAGGACCGGCCCGGCCGGGCCGGCGGCTCGGGCCGGCGCGGCGTCGCGGAGGCTCCATGCGTCCTCCACGCAAAGCGGAAGCTGGCCGTGTGGCAGGCCCGGCTCGGCGTATCGACGGGCGGGACCACAGGCGGCGGGACCACGGGCGGCACCGGGCCGCAGCAACGAGCATCACTGCACGAGGGCGATACCGGCCCCGCCGTGGCGGCCCTGCAGAGGTTCCTGAACGACACCTTCCCCTTGTACTCCCACATCGACCTGGGCCCGCAGCGCTACGGTCCGCAGACCGTCGCGGTGGTGGCCGAGTTCCAGCGGCGCGCCGGGGTAACCGGGCCGGACGCAGACGGCCGCACCGTCGGCCCGCGCACCTGGGCGGCGCTGGAGCGATTCGGCTTCCGCTGATGGCGCGCGTCAGAGGGTCTCCAGGAAGATGGCGTGCAGGTCGGCGGGGCTGAGCGGGACCGGGTTGCCCTGCATACTGCTGGACCGGGCCGCCTTGGCCGCGATGTCGTCGGCGTGCTCTGGCCCGAGGCCGAACGCGGACAGGGCGGGGACCTCGAGCCGGCGGAGCGTCTCCCGGATCCAGGCCAGGCCATCCTCGACGGACGCGTCGGCTTGCCCGGTCAGCAGCCGGGCCGCCTCGGCGTACCGGCCGAGGGCGGGCTGGCCCGGCGGGGCGGCGCGCAGCGCCCGCACGTTGGCCTCGATGACCGGCGCCAGCAGCGCGGCGCAGGCCACGCCGCTCGGCACGTCCGCGGTCCCGCCCACCACCCCGGCCAGGCCGTGCACCGCCCCCAGCTTCGCGTTGGCCAGCGCCATCCCGCCGAGCAGGCTGCACACCGCCATGTCCGTCCGGGCGCCCAGGTCGGTGCCGTCGGCGAACGCGGCGCGCAGGCCCGACGCCGCCCGACGCAGTCCCTCCCGGGCCAGGCCGTCGGTGACCGGGCTGGCCCGCACCGACACGTACGGCTCCAGGCACTGGGTCAGCGCGTCCAGGCCGCTGGCCGCGGTGACCGGCGGCGGGCACGACACGGTGAGCACGGGATCGACCAGCGCCACCCGGGGGATCATCAGCGGGGTGCGCAGGCTTGCCTTGACCGCGTGCTCCGGCGCGGCGAGCACCGCGTTGGCCGTCACCTCGGCGCCGGTGCCCGCGGTGGTCGGCACCGCCACGCACGGCGCCGCCGGCCGGGTGATGCGCTGCCCCGACCCGACCACTTCCAGGTAGTCCAGCGGGTCGCCGCCGTTGCCGAGCAGCATGGCCACGGCCTTGCCGGTGTCGATCACGCTGCCGCCGCCGATGGCCGCGACGACGTCGGCGCCGTGCTCGCGCGCGGCCGCGACAGCGTCCCGGGCCAGCCCGACCGTGGGCTCGCCGGCCACCGGGAACACCGCGGCCGGCAGCGCGAGCCCGGCCAGCAGCCCGGCGTGGCGGTCCGGGTCGGCGCCCGTGCACACCAGCACCCGCGTCCCCAGCCCGGCCAGCACGCCGGGCAGTTCCGCCGAGCGGCCCGCGCCGACGACGACCCGGCCCGCGGTGGCGAACTCGAACGCCGCCGCGGTCACGGCGAGCCGCTCCTCCAGCCCTCGCTCCGGGCCGGGAACACCGCGCCGAACCGGGCCGACGCGCGGGGCTCGGCCATCATCTCCGCGACCGCGTCCCGCCACACGGCGTAGTGCCGGGTCTGCTTGTGCACCGCCGCCGCTTCATCGTCGCGGTAGACCTCGGCCAGGACCACGTGCGCCGGGTCGGCCTGGTCCTGGAGCACGTCGAACCGCAGCACCCCCGGCTCCCCCAGCGACGCGTTCGCGTTCACCAGCGTGGCCTCGATGAACTCCGGCACCCGCTCCGGCCGGACCCGCACGTGCACATGAACGACCAGCATGGCCCCTCAGTCTAGAGAGGTGAGCGGGTGCGCCACGGGCGGCCGGGCGGGCTCGACGTTGAGGCTGGGCAGGGCCCGGTCCAGCCACGCAGGCGCCCACCAGTTGGCCCGCCCCAGCAGGTGCATGGTGGCGGGGACGAGGACGGTGCGGATGAGGTAGGCGTCGACGAAGATGGCGGCGGCGAAGCCGAGGCCGATCTGCTGGATGGGCATCTGGCCGCCGATGATGAACGACGCGAACACCAGGATCATGATCAGCGAGGCGGCGGTGATGACCCGGCCGGTCTCGGCCTGGCCCCGGATCACCGCGCGCTTGTTGTCCCCGGTGAGCATCCACTCTTCGTGCATGCGGCTGATGAGGAAGACCTCGTAGTCGGTGGACAGGCCGAACAGGATGGCGAACATTATCGCCGGGATCCACGCCGTGACCGGCCCGGCCTGGCTGAAGCCGAGCACCGGCTTGCCCCAGCCGAACTGGAACGCGGCGGTCATCACGCCGAGCGCCACGCCGAACGACAGCAGGTTCATGATCGATGCGACCAGGGGGATGAGCAGGCTGCGGAAGACGACCGCGAGCAGCAGGAAGGCCAGCCCGACGACAATGGCCACGAACAGGGGCAGCTTGGCGCTCAGATCCTGGGAGTAGTCCTCGTTTTCGGCCGTGGTGCCGCCGATGTGGATCGCCAGCGTGCTGCCCGCCTCGGCCCGGGGAACGCCGGCGCGCAGCCGGTCAAGAAGGGTGGTGGTCGCGGCGTCCTGCGGTCCGGTCGCCGGGTACACCTCGGCGACCTCGGCGCGGCCGTCGGGGCTGAGCAGCGGCGGCACGATCCCGGCCACGCCCGGCTGGCTGCGGGCCGAGGCGGTGAACGCGGCGAAGCGGGCCCGGTCGGCGGGGCTGCTGACCTGGGCGACCAGCTCCAGGGGCCCGTTGAAACCTGGGCCGAACCCCTTCGCCAGCAGGTGGTAGGCCTGGTAGGTCGTCGATGACGGCGGGTCCGTGCTGGCGTCCGGCAGCCCGGCGCGCATGCTGAAGGCCGGGATGGCGAGGACGCCGACCACGGCCAGGGCGGCGACGGCGGGGATCAGCGGCCTGCGGCCGAGCCCTTCGCCCCAGCGCATCCAGAAGGCTCCGGCCTGCTCGACCTGGCGCCCGTCCTGGGCGAGCATCCTTCGTTCGGCGCGGCGCAGCACCTTAGGGCCGAGGAAGCCCAGCATGGCCGGCAGCAGGGTCAGCGACGCCAGCATGGTCAGGCCGACCACGAGCGAGACGTTCACGGCCACGCCGGGCAGGGTGGGATCCGGCAGGGCGAACAGCCCCAGCAGCGCGGCGCATACGGTCAGGCCGGCCAGGAGCACGGCGCGGCCCGAGGTGTTGAGCGCGGTCACGGCGGCGTCCTCGGGACTCTGCCCGGCGAGCAGCCCGCCCCGGTGCCGGCTGACGACGAACAACGCGTAGTCCACGCCCACCCCGAGCGCCACGAGGAAGGCGACCTCCGGCACCCAGCTCGCGATCGAGATGGCGCGGGTGAGGACATCGACGATGTAGCTGCCCGCAGCGATCCCCGCCAGTGCCGAGATCACCGGGAGGAGCGCGCCGAACACCGAGCGGCGGAACGCGAAGAACAACACGACCAGCGCGAGCACGATCCCCAGCAGCACGCTGGTGTAATTCGTGCCCCCCGGCGCGACGTTCTCGATCGCCGCGCCCCCGAGCTGGACGTTCAGCAGCGATCTGTCGGCGGACTGGGCGGTCGAGATCAGCGCGTTGACGGCCGGGTTCGGGATGTCCTGAGCCTGGGCGCTGAGGTTCACCGTGGCGAGACCGATCGTGCCATCGGAGCTGATCTGGCCGCCGGGGCCGTAGACCGAGGTCACCGAGCGCACGTCGCGCAGCCGGGCGACCCGGGCGAGCATGGCGGTGACCGCGATCTTGGCGGCCGGAGAGCGCAGCGTCCCGTGCCTGGCCGCCGCGACGATCTGGTCGCTGTCGCCCGCCTGGGCCGGGAAGTCCTTCGTCAGCACCTGCAGGGCCTTCGCCGAGTCGGTGCCCGGCAACGAGGCGCTGCTGGAGAACGCCGATCCGGTCAGGTTGCTGAGGCCGAAAAAACCGACCAGCGTTATCAGCCATAGGGCCAGGACGGCCCTTCGATGAAGGAAGCACCAGCGGGCGAAACTAGCCATCGCCTTGTCCTTTCTGGGTGCTGAACTCATGGACCCGGGCATGGTCGAAATGGTGGGCGACCGGCGCTCAGATTTCGTCGGGCCAGCAGCGGTTTCCGGCCTGCGCCGGCGAACGTAGAAAGGCGACGGCGGGTACGCAGAACGTGCAGGCGCGTATGCGTAAGCTGCGCGATGCGCCTGGTCAGACGGCTGGTTAGGCTTCAACCGAGATGAAAGACTCCGGCGCCGCCCTCGCCAGGCGGGTGTCCCGCGCGCCGTTGTGGCTGCGGACGCTCAGCTTCCGCCAGGACCTCGCGCTGCCGCTGGCGGTACTCGCGGTGCAGTTCATCGCGGCCGCGATCGTCGGCCGGGCCGCCCATGTGTTCAATCCGCAGCGGCCCCTCGGGCCGGTGGACTGGCTCCTGCTCGCGGCCGGCCCGGTGGCCCTGGTCGCGCGGCGCCGGTATCCGGTGCCGGTGCTGTGGGTGTGCTGGGCCGCGACGATCCCGCCGTCGAGCTCGGGCGTCACCAACGTCAGCTTCGTCGTCGCGTTCTTCGTGGCGGCCACCGGCGGGAAGCGCTACTGGGCCTGGCTGGTCCTGGCTCTGGGCCACGTCTGGGCGATCTGGCTCGGCCCGCTGGCCTTCGGCTACAACATCCCCCCGGCCAACGACGCGCTGCTGCTCGCCGGGTGGACGGTGGCGCTGGCGATCGCGGCTGAGGCGACCCGGATCCGGGCCGAGCGGACGGCGGCAACCAGAGCCAGCCGTCAGATGGACCAGCGCCGCCAGCAGAGCGAGGACCGGCTGCGAGTCGCCCGGGACCTGCACGACGTGATCGGGCACAACATCTCGCTCATCAACGTCCAAGCCAGCATGGGCCTCGACCTCATGGACAGCCAGCCCGAACAGGCCCGCGCGGCGCTGAGCGCGATCAAGTCGGCGTCGAAGGAGGCCCTCGAGGAACTGCGCGCGATGCTGACCACGCTGCGCCGCGACGACGACGTCGCTCCCCGTTCCCCCTCCCCCGGCCTCGACCGGCTTCCCGAGCTCATCGAGCTCACCCGGGCCGCCGGGCTCAGCGTCGAGGTCGAGGCCGTCGGAAAGGCACCGCCGCTGCCCGCCGCCGTGCATCTGGCCGCGTACCGCATCATCCAGGAATCGCTGACCAACGTCGCCCGCCACGCCGGGCCGGCCCAGGTCACGGTGCGAGTGACCTACGCGGACGCGGACGTGCGCATCGAGGTCGACGACGACGGGACGCTCCCCGCCGGCCGGGCTCCCACGATCGGGGCCGGCAGCGGCATCACGGGCATGCGGGAACGCGCCACCGCGCTCGGAGGCGACCTGTCCGCCGGGTTCCGCCGCGACGGCGGGTTCCGGGTCAGCGCCCGCCTGCCCGTGCGGGCCTCGCCATGATCCGCGTCCTGGTCGCCGATGACCAGAGCCTGGTCCGCGCGGGCTTCAAGGCGCTGCTCGACGCCCGCGACGACATCGAGGTCGTCGGTGAAGCGCCGGACGGGGCCGGCGCCGTCGACCTGGCCAGAACGCTTCGGCCCGACGTGATCCTGATGGATATCCGCATGCCGGGACTCGACGGGCTGGAAGCCACCCGCCAGATCGCCGCCGACCCGGAACTACGCGGGGTGCGCATCGTCATCCTGACCACGTTCGGGCTCGACGAGTACCTCTTCGACGCGCTGCGCTTCGGCGCGAGCGGCTTTCTGCTCAAAGACACCGAGCCCGCCGACCTCGCGACGGCCGTCCGGGTCGTGGCCCGGGGTGACTCGCTGATCTCACCCAGCATGACCCGCAGGCTGGTCGCCGAGTTCGCCAGCCGGGCCAAACGGCCCCACCCGGCGGCCGAACTCGACGCGCTCACCCAGCGCGAGCGGGAGGTGATGACGCTCGTCGCCGACGGCCTGACCAACGACGAGATCGCCCGGAAGCTGTACATGAGCCCGGCCACCGCGCGCACCCACGTCAGCCGGGCCATGACCAAACTCGGCGTGCGAGACCGGGCGCAACTGGTCGTCCTGGCCTACGAAACCGGCCTGGTCCGCCCGAACTGGACCATCTGAGCGCCACCCCGGTCGCGACCAGGAAGTGCCGGGGCTTCTGCATGTAAGTCTGTCGGCAGAGTGCCGGTTGCACTTCATGGACTGGCCGCGGCAGCTCAGAAAAGATGGATGAAATTCAGCGCTGCATCCATCAGAGCGGCTGGGGTCGGCAGGCAGGCCTCCCCGGGCAGGCCCGAGCATGCGTCCCGCTGGAGTTCAGCACAGGAAATCATATCCGGAAGGTACCCGAGCATGAAGAAGGTCAGCTACTGGTTTGGCACCGCCGGGCTCGCCCCGGCGGCCCTTGGCATTTTGATCCCAGCGACCGCCGCGATGAATGAGCACGTGGCTAAGGTGGCAGTGGTTAAACCCGATTCCCTGCAGCGTGGCACGATCCGCGAGGTCGCTGCCATCGACGGCTGCGCCGGTGCGACACCCACGCACAAGACCAAGGGAAACAAGTACATCAAGTACTGGTTCACCGTACACGGTGACTCAACATGCGTCGGAACGGTAAAGGGGTTTTTTGCGAGCTTTGGCGCTGCACCGAATAGCTGGATGTCCACGTACGTCAAGTACAATAATGGCCGTATCTACAAGGCCCCAAAATGTTTTCCTCAGCCGTCGACAAAAACATGTTTTATTGGAATTCACCAGTCATTCAGTGATCTTAGCGAAGTGTGCGAGCAATGGAAAAACAGTCTTCCCGGCGTCTCGTTCGGTAATATCTGCCGCAATCCCATACCAAACTGAGCTGCCCGCTTGAGGCGGACACTGGCGGCGGTTGCCGCCCGGACCGCCGGGGCGCAGGTGCTGTCCAGGTGGAACTCCCGCAGGCTGGGCCAGCGCGCGAGCAGGAGCCATCTGGGCGGCGCCGAGTGCCTGTTCGTCGTTCCTTTGGCTGGACTGTACAAGTTCCGGGGAGCGCGGCGGTCGGTTGCGGCATTTCCCTACTGGGCGGTACACGAGAGTGTTCAGTGTGACTTGGGGCGAGCCCGCCCCGCACGTGTCCGCTGCAGGAGGCCCGGTCGGTGTTCAGTCGTGTCGCCATCGTCAACCGCGGAGAGGCCGCGATGCGGCTGATCCACGCCGTCCGGGAGCTGTCCGCGGAGACCGGGAGGCGGATCGAGACCGTCGCGTTCTACACCGACGCCGACCGCGCGGCCACCTTCGTCCGCGAGGCCGACCTGGGTTACGACCTCGGCCCGGCGGCGGCCCGGCCGTACCTGGACCTGGCCGTGCTGGAGCGGGCGCTGCGGGAGAGCGGCGCGGACGCGGCCTGGGTCGGCTGGGGGTTCGTCGCCGAGGACCCGGCGTTCGCCGAGCTGTGCCAGCGGCTCGGGGTCACGTTCGTCGGCCCGCCCGCGGAGGCGATGCGCAGGCTCGGCGACAAGATCGGCGCCAAGCTGATCGCCGAGGAGGTCGGCGTCCCGGTCGCGCCGTGGAGCCGCGGCGCCGTGGACGACCTGGACACCGCCGTCCGCGTCGCGGGCGAGATCGGCTATCCGCTGATGCTCAAGGCGACCGCGGGCGGCGGGGGCCGGGGCATCCGGGTCGTCGCGTCCGCCGAGCAGCTCACCGAGGCCTACGAGCGCACCCGGATGGAGGCCGAGCGCGCCTTCGGCAGCGGGGTGGTGTTCCTGGAACGCCTGGTCACCGGCGTGCGGCACGTCGAGGTCCAGGTGATCGCGGACGGCCAGGGCACGGCGTGGGCCCTGGGCGTGCGGGACTGCTCGCTGCAGCGGCGAAACCAGAAGGTGGTCGAGGAGTCCGCGTCGCCGGTGCTGACCGCGGAGCAGGCCGGCGAGCTCAAGGCGGCCGCCGAGCGGCTGACGCTGGCCGTCGGGTACCAGGGCGCGGGCACCGTCGAGTTCCTGTACCACCCCGGCGACAAGCGGTTCTCGTTCCTGGAGGTAAACACCCGGCTCCAGGTGGAGCACCCGGTCACCGAGCTGACCACCGGGATCGACCTGGTCAAGGCGCAGCTGCACGTCGCCGCGGGCAGGAAGCTGGAGGGCCTCCCGCCCGCCGAGACCGGGCACGCGATCGAGGCACGGCTCAACGCCGAGGACCCGGACCGCGACTTCGCCCCGTCGCCGGGCCGCATCGTCCGGCTGGACCTGCCCACCGGTCCGGGCGTCCGGGTGGACACCGGCGTCAGCGAGGGCGACCGCATCCCGGCCGACTTCGACTCGATGATCGCGAAGATCATCGGCTACGGCGGGGACCGCCGCGAGGCCCTGGCCCGGCTGCGCCGCGCGATGGCGCAAACCACGGTGATCATCGCCGGCGGCGCGACGAACAAGAGCTTCGTGCTCGACCTGCTGGACCAGCCCGAGGTGATCGACGCCAGCGCGGACACCGGCTGGATCGACCGGGTCCGCGGCGCGGGACGGCTCGTCGCGCAGCGCGGGTCGGCGGTCGCGCTGGCCGTCGCCGCGATCGAGGCCTACGAGGACTACGAGAGCCTGGCCCGGCAGCGGCTGCTGTCCAGCGCGCACGGCGGCCGCCCGCAGGTCCGGCTGGACACCAGCCGGCCGGCCGAGCTCAAGCTGCGCGGCGTCGGCTACCGGGTGCACGTGGGGCGGGTCGCGCCGCACCGGTTCCGCGTCGCGATCGCCGCGGGCCAGGGCCCGCCGCGCGCGGCGGACGCCGAGCTCGAGCGCTATGACCAGCAGACCGGCCAGATCGTGGTCAACGGCCGGCGTTTCCGGCTGGTGACCAACGTGCACGGGCCGACACACCTGGTCGAGGTGGACGGCATGGCCCACCGGATCAGCCGCGACGAGGGCGGCGTGGTGCACGCGCCCGCGCCCGCGCTGGTGGTCGCCACGCCGGTGGAAGTGGGCGCCGAGGTGGAGGCCGGCGCGCCGGTGCTGGTGCTGGAGTCGATGAAGATGGAGACGGTGCTGCGCGCGCCGTTCCGGGCGCGGGTGCGCGAATGCCCTGTGGCCGTGGGCAGCCTGGTCGAGACCGGGGCGCCGCTGCTGCGGCTGGAGCCGCTCGGCGACGGCGACGGCCCGGACGCCGGGCCGGACCCCGCCGACGTCGAGATCGACCTGCCGCCCGAGCCGGACGGCCTGCCCGCGGCCGAGCGGGTCGAGGCCGGGCTGCGCGGCCTGCGCGGGCTGCTGCTCGGCTTCGACGCCGACCCGCAGGACGGGCGCCGGGTGCTGGACGGCTACCTCGCGGCGCGGGCCGAGGTCGCGCACGACCAGGGCCGGCCGCCGCTCGCGGGCGAGATCGAGCTACTCGAGGTGTTCGCCGACCTGTCCGAGCTGACCCGCAACCGGTCGGCCGACGCGGACGCCGACGCGGACACCCAGGTGCACAGCCCCCGCGAGTACCTGCACACCTACCTGCAGAGCCTCGACGTCGAGCGGGCCGGGCTGCCCGAGACGTTCCAGCGCCGGCTCACCCAGGTGCTCGGCCACTACGGGGTGACCAGCCTGGAGCGCACGCCCGAGCTGGAGGACGCGGTCTTCCGGATCTTCCTGGCCACGCGCCGCGCGGCCAGCGACGTCGCGGTGGTGACCAGGCTGCTGCGCCAGTGGCTGACCGAGCCGCCGCCCGGCGAGCCGCTGCGCGAGACCGCCGGGGTGACGCTGGAGCACCTGGTCGCCGCGACCCAGCTGCGCTTCCCCGCCGTGGCCGACCTGGCCCGCTCGGTGGTGTTCCGCTGGTTCGTCCAGCCCGCGCTGCGCCGGAACCGGGCCGAGGTCTACGCGGTGGTGCGCAAGCACCTCAGCCACCTGGACGCCCACCCGGACGCGCCAGACCGCGCGGAACGGATCGCCGCGATGGTCGCCAGCGCGGAGCCGCTGGTGCGGCTGCTCGGCCAGCGGATCGGCCGCCCGGGGGCCGGGCTGACGGCGATGCTGGAGGTGGTGGAGCGCCGCTACTACGGGAACAGGTCGCAGCACGACCTGCGGACCCGGGAGATCGCCGGCGCCACGTTCGTCGTGGCCGAGCACCGCGACGAGACCGGCCGGTTCGCCGTGCTGACCACCGCGGTGGACTTCCCCGCCCTGCCGGCGGCCGTGGCGGCGATCGGCGAAGTCGCCCCGGCCGGCGACGTGGTCGCCGACATCTACCTCACCTGGGCGGACCAGCCGGACGACCCGGACGCGATGGCGGCCGCGCTCCGCGAGGTGCTGGCGGCCCGGCCGCTGCCTGGCCGGCTCCGCCGGGTCACCGCGATCGTGGCCGGGCGCAGCGGCGCGGTGATGCACCACCACTTCACGTTCCGGCCGTCGCCCGGCGGGATGACCGAGGAGCGGCTGATCCGCGGCCTGCACCCGCTGATCGCCCAGCGGATGCAGCTCGAGCGGCTGCGCAACTTCAACCTGACCCGGCTGCCCTCGGCCGACGAGGAGGTCTACCTGCTGCGCTGCGTCGCGCCGGAGAACCCGGCCGACGAGCGGCTCGTCGCGCTGGCCCAGTTGCGTGACCTGACCCCGCTGCGGGACAACCAGGGCCGGCTGGTCGCGCTGCCCGCGGCCGAGGCCACGCTGGCCGCCTGCCTGGACGCGATCCGCAAGGCGCAGTCCGGCCGCCCCGCGGGCCAGCGCTTCGACACCAATCGGATCCTCATCTACGCCTGGCCGTCGAGCGCGCTGACCGTTGATGAGCTGCGCACGGTCGCCCAGCGCATCCTGCCCGCCTCGGCGGGCGCCGGGCTGGAGGAGGTCATGTTCCTCGGCCGCCAGCGGGACGCGCGAACGCGCGAGCTGGCCGAGATCGCGGTGCGGATCAGCTACGACGCCCACTCCGGGATGCGGCTGGAGATCAGCGAGCGGCCGACCGCGCCGATCGAGCCGCTGGACGACTACCGGCTGAAGGTGCTGCGGGCGAGCCGGCGCGGGACGGTCTACCCGTACGAGCTGACGGGCATGCTGGCCGGTCCCCGCGGCCGTTTCACCGAGCACGACCTCGACGGCCACGGCAACCTGGTGCCGACCGGCCGGCCGCGCGGCCAGAACACCGCCGCGCTGGTGGCGGGCGTGGTCAGCACGCCGACCGGGCTGCACCCGGAGGGGGTGACCCGCGTGGTGCTGCTCGGCGACCCGACGATGTCGCTCGGCGCGCTGTCCGAGCCGGAGTGCGCGCGGGTCATCGCCGCCCTGGACCTCGCCGAGCGGCGCGGGCTGCCGGTGGAGTGGTTCGCGCTGTCCGCGGGCGCGCGCATCTCGATGGAGTCCGGCACCGAGAACATGGACTGGGTGGCCGCCGCGCTCAAGCGCATCGTCACGTTCACCCAGGCCGGCGGCGAGATCAACGTCGTGGTAGCCGGGATCAACGTCGGCGCCCAGCCGTACTGGAACGCCGAGGCCACGATGCTCATGCACACCAGGGGCATCCTGGTCATGACCCCGGACTCGGCCATGGTGCTGACCGGCAAGCAGTCGCTGGACTTCTCCGGCAGCGTCTCGGCCGAGGACAACTTCGGCATCGGCGGCTACGACCGGGTCATGGGGCCGAACGGCCAGGCCCAGTACTGGGCCCCGAACCTGGGCGCGGCCCGCGACGTGCTGATGGCCCACTACGACCACACCTACGTCGCGCCGGGTGAGCCGGGCCCGCGCCGCGCCGGCACCGCGGACCCGCACGACCGGGACATCCGCGACTACCCGCATGCCCTGGCGGGCAGTGAGTTCAGCACCGTCGGCGAGATCTTCTCCGCCACCGCCAACCCGGACCGCAAGAAGGCGTTCGACATCCGCACGGTGATGCGCGCGCTGGCCGACCAGGACCACCCGGTGCTGGAACGCTGGGCGGGCATGGCCGACGCGGAGACCGCCGTGGTGCAGGACGTGCACCTGGGCGGCCGGCCGGTGTGCCTGCTCGGGATCGAGTCCCGGTCGGTGCCGCGGCTCGGCTTCCCGCCCACCGACGGGCCCGACACCTACACGGCGGGCACCTTGTTCCCGCTCTCGTCGAAGAAGGCGGCCCGGGCGATCAACGCGGCCAGCGGCAACCGCCCGCTGGTGGTGCTGGCCAACCTGTCCGGCTTCGACGGGTCACCGGAGTCGATGCGCAAGCTCCAGCTCGAGTACGGCGCCGAGATCGGCCGGGCCATCGTGAACTTCGCCGGCCCGATCGTGTTCTGCGTGATCTCCCGGTATCACGGCGGCGCGTTCGTGGTGTTCTCCAAGTCGCTCAACCCGAACCTGACGGTGCTCGCGGTCGAGGGCTCGTTCGCCTCGGTGATCGGCGGCGCCCCCGCGGCGGCGGTCGTGTTCGCCGGCGAGGTGGCCCGCCGGACCTCGGCCGACCCCCGGGTCGCCGACCTGGAGGCGCGCCTGGCCGAGACCGCCGGCGCGCAGCGGGCCGAGCTGAGCGCGAACCTGGCCGAGGTGCGGGCCGCGGTGCGCGCGGAGAAACTGGCCGACGTGGCCGCCGAGTTCGACCGGGTGCACAGCGTGCACCGCGCGGTCGAGGTCGGTTCAGTGGACGCCGTGGTAGGCGCCGCCGAGCTGCGCCCGCGGATCATCGAGGCGATCGGCCGGGGCTGAGCCCGTGCGCGAGCAGGGGCACGAGGTACTGGGCGTCCGGGCTGCCCAGGCCGGTGACCGGGTCCCAGCCGGGTCCGGCGTTGTAACCGTTGAAGACGCCGGTGGGCCACAGGATCGAGTTGCCGCCGCTGACCACGTCGTGGAAGGCCCGGTGGTACGCCCGGCTGCGGCCGATGGCGTAGAGGGCGGGGTTGACGAAGCCCAGGTGCCGCCCGGCCGCCTGGTCGGCGAGGGCGATCACGCCGGCCCACATCGGGGTCGAGGAACTGGTGCCGCCGCTCGCCCGGAGCTGTCCGTGGCCGTGGGCGACCGTGGCCAGGGCCATGGCGGTGGAGGGGTCGGCGTTGGCGGACACGTCGGGGACGCCGCGGGTGGCGCGGGCGCGGGCGAGGCCGTCCTGGTAGGAGGGGCGGCGCCACAGAATGCTGTAGCCGCCGCCCGACGCTTCGGTGTTGTCGTTCCAGGCCATCTCGCCCAGGTAGCGGCCGGCCGGGGTGACGTCCAGGATGGTGCCGCCGACCCCGAGGACCAGGGGGTCGGAGGCGGGCATGTTGACCTGGACGGGCGGGCCCTCGTGGCTGCTGATCGCGCCGTCGTCGCCGGAGGAGCCGGCGACCGTGACGTGCTGGTCGCGGGCCTGCTCCAGCACCGCGTGCATCCGGGTCACCTCGGCTCGGGTGAAGGCGTGCTCGCCGCCGCTGAAGCTCATCGAGATCACCGCGGGGTGCCGGGCGGTGCCTTCCTGGATCGTCTTGGTGATCGCGGCGGCGGCGCTCGCGGCGCTGGTCCCGGTGTCCGGGGAGGTCAGGATGACGTCGAGGGTGGCGCCGGGCGCGAACGCGTGCACGATCTCGGTGTCGTTGACTTCCTCGCCGCCGGCGAGGTAGGGCGTCGTGGACCCGACGGTGTTAACGATGTGCAGCCGGGCCCGGGGCAGGCCGAACTTCTTGTCGAAGTAGGCCAGGTCCGCGCGGATGTCGGTGGCGCTGCCTTGAGAGGCCGCCGCGGCGGGTTCGGGTCCGACGACGACGGTCTCGCCGCGGCCGTCGATGCCGCGGCGCAGCAGCGGGGCGACGCCGTAGGCCACCTGGAATTGCTGCGGGCTGTAGCAGCTGACCGGGAAGCCCAGCCCGACGCCGCAGTTCAGCGGCGGGGGCGGGCTCCCGGCGGTCGCGGCCGTGCCGCTGGTGACCGCGGTCGCGCACGCGCCGGCCAGGCAGGCCGCCAGTGCGGCGGCGGCCCACCGCCAGCGGCGCAGCCGGTGACGGTCGGTCTTGTTCACGGGCATCGCATTTTCTCCATGGGTGTTAACGGGCATGCCGTAGGGCAGGCCCGGGGGGTGGTGGGGCAGTCGGACGCGCCGGTCAGGACCTGCGCCGGCTGAGCCTCCAGGAGCAGTACCCGGCCAGGACCAGGGCGAGGGCCAGGAAGATGCCGGTCTCGATGTACTGCAAGGGCCAGTAGCTGCTGCCGGGCAGGTAGGTGACGGCCGTCCGGAAGCCCTTGCCGTCCAGGCACTGCCAGAGTACGGGCGCGTTCGGGCCCTTGGCCTGGGGGTTCGACGGGTAGCAGGAGGCAGACGCCGTGTTGAGGTCGACCGGCCGGCCCGCCGTGTTGACCGCTGCGCTGGAGATGATCCAGGAGCCGGGATGACCGGGAACGACGGTGGGGGCGAGCGTGCCTATGTCATCCGCCTGCACCGCCGCGAACGTGGCGACCGTCCGGTCGGGCGGGAGCAGGTGCGAGCGGACCGCCAGGGGCATGACGACCTGGACGGCGGCGAAGATGGCCAGGGTGACGGCCATGGCGGGGAGCGCGCGCCGGAACAGGACGCCGACCGCGGCGCCGAGCGCGAAGGCGAACGCCGCGTAACCGAGCGGCGTGATGCCGTGCGTGGCGAACATCAGCGAACTGAACTGGTTATCGTCGAACACGGTGCCCGTGCCGGCGGCGCCCAGGTTGAAGGCACGGACGATGGGCTCCCCCCACCAGGCGTACATCAGGCTGAGCGCCTCGGTGACGGCCATGGCCGTCAGGCCGGTCAGCGCGAGCTTGGCCGCGAGCCACCGGTTCCGGGTGGTGCTCTGGGTCCAGGCCAGCGCGAACGTGCGGCTCTCGAACTCGCGGGCGATCAGCGGGGCGCCCCAGAACAGGCCGATGATCGCGGGCGCGACGAGGATGACCGCGATGCCCAGCTCGTACACGGCCGGGTACAGGGTGGTGTTGCCCAGCGAGACGAGAAATTCGATGGTCGCGTTGGTGCAACCCCCGCCGTGGCAGCCGGTGATCCCGCTGGCCGCGTACCGGTCGGCCAGGTCGTGTCCGGTCACCGCCAGCAGGATCGCGAACACGGCCAACGCCGCGCCCGCGGTGAGCGCCTGGACCCGGAACTGGCGCCAGGTCAGCCAGATCATTTCTGCACCTCCAGGTGACGGCTGCTGCGATCGCGCCCGGCGCCCTGGCTCATGTAGGCCAGCACCAGGTCCTCCAGGCCGACGTCGGATTTAGTCCAGGCCGGGTCGAGGACGGGACCGCTGGTGCGTACCAGCAGCGTGGTTTGCACGTCGGTGTGGCTGGCGGAGATGACCTCCAGCCCGCCGGGCAGCGTGGCCGGATCGCGGCGCGGGCCGGATAGCAGGTGGTGGGTGGCCAGCAGTTCCTCGACCGGGCCGGCGACCCGCACCCGGGAGCCGACGAGCACGATCAGGTAGTCGCAGACCCGTTCCAGGTCGGCGATCAGGTGGGAGGACAGCACGACCGACAGCTCCTGGTCGGCGGTGGCTTCCATGAGGTCCTGCAGGAATTCCCGGCGGGCCAGCGGGTCCAGGCTGGCCACCGGCTCGTCCAGGATCAGCAGCTCCGGCCGTTTCGCGGTGGCCAGGGTCAGCGCGATCTGGGCCCGCTGGCCGCCGGACAGCGTCCCCGCCTTCTGGGACAGGTCCAGGTCCAGCCGCTCGACCCGGCCGCGGGCCAGTCCCGCGTCCCAGCCCGGGTTGAGATGCGCGCCCAGCCGCAGGTGATCGGCGACCGATAGCCCCGCGTAGACCGGGGCGTCCTGGGCCAGGTACCCGACCCGGGCGAGCTGGGCCGGTCCGTCCGCGGGCCGGCCACCGAGCACCTCGATCGTGCCCGCGGTCGGCGCCAGGAGCCCGGTGGCCAGGTTCAGCAGGGTGGACTTCCCCGCGCCGTTCGGGCCCACCAGGCCGACCACGTGCCCGGCCGGGATGCTCAGCGTGCAGTCGCTCAGCGCCCACAGCCGCCGGTACCGCTTGCCCAGCCCGTCAGTCTCGATGACGCTAGTCGGGCTCACGCTCTGCCTCCCGCGCGCTTACGGGGCGCCAGAAGACGTCCCCTTCCCTCCTCGCTCGTCCCTCGCTCGTCAGTCCAGGCGACGCCGCGCCCCTTCAGCTCGCTCACGCTATGTCCTCCTCAGTTGCGGACCGAAACGTGCTGGCGAACAGGGCCTCGATGGACTCGTCGTCCAGCCCGGCGTGCCGCGCCTTGGCCAGCCACCGCTGCAGCTCGCGGCGCAGCGGCCCGTGCGCGGCCAGCGACTCGCCGCCCAGCGTCCCGGTCACGAACGTGCCGACGCCCGGCCGGGCCGCGACCAGGCCCTCGTACTCCAGCTCCCGGTAGGCCTTCAGCACCGTGTTCGGGTTGATCGCCAGCCCGGCCACCACGTCCTTGACCGTGGGCAGCTGATCACCCTCGTGCAGCAGGCCCAGCCGGAGCGCCTGCCGGACCTGGTGGATGAGCTGCAGGTACGGCGCGACGCCGGACCGCCCGTCCAGGTGGAACTCGATCACTAGGGCCTCGATTCATCTAGGTACCTAGCACAATAGCTCATTATCTAGATGCAGAGTCAAAAGATTTCGATGAACGGCCCCCGGCGCGGCCGGTAGTGACGGATGAGGCGGCCGGCGCCCGCGCGTCCGCGATGGTGGACGTGGTTACGTTCTGTGATATTGAATTACACAACGTCGGCGGGTCGGCTAGGGGCGCGGCTCTGGCTCTGCTAGACCTCGGACTGTGCTCACTGCCTCACTCCGCGTCGGCGCCGCGCTGACCGCCGCCGTCCTGCCGCTCGCCGCGACGACCGCGGGCGCCGCGGCGCCGCACGCCCGCGCCGCCGCCAAATCGTCCGCGGGCTACCAGGTGCTGCGCCGGAACATCATCATCAACGCGGACATCTGGAACGCCAGGCCCGAGATGATGGCGGCCGGGCTCGGCTTCACCAGCATCATCGGCGTGCCAAACCTCAGCACCGGCAACGTCACGCTGAGCAAGACGCTGGCCGTGCTGGCGGGCGGCACCTGGAACACGGCCGACTGCGCGCCCGGCCAGACGGTCCCGCTGGCCAGCTACACCTCGGCCGCGACCCCGCAGGACATCCGGTTCACCTACGGCCAGAACGTCTACTACTCCGACGGCCTGCCGGTCGAGTTCAGCTGGCCGATCCTGCCCAGCACGCTGGACGCCGACGACTTCGCGGTCAAGCTCAGCAACGGGACCACCGTCACCCCGCAGGTGACATCGATCTGGCCGAACTTCCAGTACAACGAACGCTCGGTCGCCGTCCTGTTCGGCCACTTCGGCAACCGCGTGGCACCGACCCGGCGCGGCGCCATCTACCCCGTCTCGGTCAAGGTCGTGAAGGGCTCGTCCACGCTGGAGCTGGTCGGGCCGCGCCAGCGCATCGTGAGCGCGGTCGGGTTCAGCGCCAAGAGCCCCGGCTCGCCTTACACCAACCCCGGCGTTCCCCCGGCCCAGCGCGGCGGTCCCCGGCTCGTGGCCGCGAAGCTCAGCAAGATGTCGGCCTTGGGGAACGGCGGGCCGCGGATCTTCCGGCAGAACCTGCCCAACGACGGCATCAGCCTCTACGGCAAGCGGGCCAGGTTCCGGCTGCGGATGTACACCTCCGGCGGCATGACGCCCAACGGGGTGACCCCGCTGCTCCCGACCCAGTACGACCGTTACTTCCAGGTCGACGCGGTCACCCGGTCGGGCCGGACGGTCCGGCTGATCAAGGCGGGCCAGACCTACTACATCGACGGGCACCCGCTGCGCGTCGTCGGCCTGGCCAACCTGGGCCGCAAGGAAACGGCCTACAACGACTGCTACACCGAGGTCCGCAACAACTACATCGACATCATCCTGGACGGGAGCGAGGCCGCCGCCCGGCGCATCACCACCGTGCGGATCCCCTCGGCCGGCCGTTACGCGCCGCTGTACAACCCCGGCGGCCCCGGCAACGACCCGGCGGCGAACGTGCGCTACTCCGCGCCGAGCCCGCCGATCTCCCAGCCCGTCACGATCGCGCTGAACAACCCGATGACCGTGACCTACCGGCGCTGCCGGCCGCTGCCCCGGCGCACCGGTGACCGCCCGGGCGGGTACTGCCCGGCCGGGTAGGCCGGCGGGGGGCGTCGTAAGCTGGCGCGAGGTACCCCGTCGCCCCTGTCGTCGCGCCCTGTCGAGGCATCGTGCTGCATATCGTCGCCCTGTCCCGGTGCGCCGTCACCGTGCGGCACTGGTTCGAGGTCAGCCTGACCGACAGCTCGCTGGAGCACGGCGCGCGGGTCGAGCTGCGGGAGCTGGCGCCGCAGCCGCACCGGGGCAGCGAGTCGGCCGCGCAGGTGATCACCGCGGACCGTCCGCTCTGGCGGGCCGACCTGTTCGACCGGCTGCCCGACGACGGTCAGGGTGTCCTCCGCGCGGCGCACTTCCACCCGTGGTTCAACGGCAGCGAGCCCTGCCGCCGGGCCTGGGACCCGGCCCTGACCGCCGACCCCTGGGGCTGGCTCGGCGATCAGCTGGCCGGCCTCGCCGCCGCGGCCGGCGCGCCGTCGTGGACGCTCGATCCCGGCGACGCGAGCGACCTGGCCGGCCTGGCCGATCACGTCGTGACGCTGGCCCGGCGGTTCTCGCCGCACCGGTGCGGGTCCGCGCCGGAGTGCTTCCGGCTGACCCGGGACGTCCGGGACACCGTGCGGCTGATGATCGACTCCCTGCAGCAGCCCGGCCTGCTGGACCTCGCCTGGGTCTCGCCCTGGATGGATAGCGTTCGAAGCTGACCGGCCAACCGCGCCGGCGTCAGGGGGCGGGAGGAGCCGGGCTGGCGCCGAGGTAGCGGAGCACGGCCAGGACCCGGCGGTTGCCGGTGTCCCCGGGGTACAGCCCGAGCTTGGCGAAGATCGAGTTGATGTGCTTGCTCACCGCGCTTTCGGTGATGACCAGGGCCGCGCCGATCTCGGTGTTGGAACGGCCCTCGGCCATCAGCGCCAGCACGTCGCGTTCCCGCTGGGTCAGCGCGTCCAGCGGGTCCCCGCCCCGGCGGACCAGAAGCTGGGCCACGACCTCGGGGTCGAGCGCCGTGCCGCCGGCCGCCACCCGGCGCAGCGCGTCGAGGAACTCGGTCACGTCGGCCACCCGGTCCTTGAGCAGGTAGCCCACCCGGCTGATGTTCGCCGACAGCAGGTCGGCGGCGTAGCGTTCCTCCACGTACTGCGACAGCACGAGGATCGCGATGTCCGGCCACTGGTCGCGGATGACCAGCGCGGCGCGGATGCCCTCGTCGGTGTGCGTGGGCGGCATCCGGACGTCCGCGATGACCAGGTCGGGCTGTTCCTGCTCGACGGCGGTCAGCAGCGCGGTGCCGTCGCCCGCGGTCGCCACGACCTCGAACCCGGCGCTTTCCAGCAGCTTGGTGAGGCCGGCCAGCAGCAGCACCGAGTCCTCGCCGATCACCACCCGGAGCCGGCCCGTGCCGGCCGGCCCCGGTTCGCCTGTCACGGGCTCCACGCTACGCCCGCCGCGCCGGGCGGGTCATTCGGCGCGCAGGGCCACGGCGGGGCGGGCGCGGGCCGCCCAGCTGGCCGGGAGCAGCGCCCCGGCGACGGCGATGCCCAGCGCCGCGAGGGACAGCAGCGCGAGCCGCGCGGGCGGGAACACCTGGGTGAAGCTGGCCGGGACGCCGGTGTGCGCGGTGGCGGCCATGGCGCGCAACGTGGCCGTGTTCAGCGCGATCGCGGCGGGCGCGGCGATGGCCGCGGCCACGACCGCGGGACCGGCGATCCAGCACGTGACCATGACGAGCGTCTGGCCGGGCCGCATCCCGAGCGCCTTGAAGACGCCCAGGTCGTGTACGCGGTCCCGGGTGGTCATCAGCACAGTGTTGAGGACGCCGAGCCCGGCGGCGATCGCGACCATCAGCGCCAGCAAGGCCACCAGGGCGGTCGCGATCACGTAGAAGTTGCCGCCCTGGTGGCCCGGGACCGCCCAGGGGTTTTGCGCGCCGAGGGCGGCGTTCACCGCGCTGGCGTAGGCCGCGGCGCTGGTGCCAGGGCGCAGCCCGACGTAGAACTCCGAAAGGTTCGCGGCCGTGTCCAGGCCGGGCAGCGTCCGCGTGCTGGCGTACAGCTCGGGATCATGCGAGGGCTGGAACACCTCGCCGACGATCCGCACGGTGACCTGGCCCGTGCCGGCGCCCACTGCGCCGGTGCCCACTGTGCCGGTGTCTACCGTGGCGGTGTCCCCGACGGCCAGGCCGCTCTGGGTCAGGAACGCGGTGTTGACGTCCACCTCGCCCGGCCCGCTGTACCAGCGCCCGGCGATGATCCCGTACCCGGTCCACGAGGAGTCGCCGCCGAACGCCCGCGCGTTGACGTTCCCGGCCAGGCCGGGCACCTTGACCTGGTTCTGGTACACCGGCAGGACATGGAGGGTGCCGGGCTGGGCGCGCAGGGCGGCGGTGACCGCGGCGGTCTGCGCCGCGCTCGGCCCCTGCGGCCCCTGCGAGGAGTTCGCCTGCTGCTGGGGGCCGGGGCCCGGCCTGAGGCCCTCCAAGACATGCACCGGGACCGTGGCGGAAAGCTCCTGGCTCTGGTCCGCCCGGGCGAGCGAGGAGCGCAGCCCGAAGGCGAAGATCACCGCGGTCGCGCCGAACGCCACCGCCGCCAGGGTCACGACGGTCCGGGCCGGCCGGGCCATCGGGGCCGCCAGCCCCAGCCCGACCGGCCGGGGCAGGCGCAGCCGGGCGGCGAGCCGGTGCGCGGCGTACCCGCGGCCGGGCCGCGGGGCGCGGCCGGCCGCGATCGCCGCCGTGGCCGACAGCCGGCCCGCGCGCAGCGCGGGCCCGAGCGCGGCCAGCCCGGTGAGCGCGAGCATCCCGGCGGGCGCGAGCACCGAGGCCCACCAGGGCACCTGCTGGCTGCCTACCCCGTAGGCCGCCGACGACTGGCTCAGCACGGGGGCGGCCAGCAGGTTGCCCGCCACCACGCCGGCCACGCACCCGGCGAGCGCGGGCCAGCCGACCCGGCTCAGGTAGGCCACCACGACCTGCGTCGGCGTCAGCCCGATGCTCTTCAGCACGCCGATCCGGTGGTACTGGGCGACCACCGCGCCGCTCACCACGTTGCCCACGATCAGCACGGCCATGGCCAGGCCGATGAGCGCGAACGCGACCACGAACGGCTCCATGATCGCCCCGTTGCCTTCCTCCTGCTGCTCGGCGGCGAGCCAGTAGCCGGGCGTGGTCACCGCGCCGCGCGGCAGGGCCCGGGCGATCTCGCGGACGTCGGCGCGGAGCTGGGCGTAGCTGCCGGCACTCCGGAAGGAGTACAGCATCTGCGCGCTGGCGGGGGGGCCGGGCGCCTGCAGCGCGGCGATCTCGGCCGGGGTCACCCAGCCGTCGGCGGTGTTGGTCACGGAGTTGGCCAGGCCCACGACGGTGAGCTTCTGGCTGCCCAGGGCGCCCGGCACGGTGAGCGTCATCCCGGTCTGCAGTCCCAGCCCGCCCGATCCAGCCAGCACGACCTGGCCTGGGCCATCCGGCCAGTGCCCGGCGTTCAGCACGAGGTCGTCGAGCGGGCCGCCCGGGGACGGCCGCCCGGCCAGCGTGAGCTGCCCGAACGGCTGGCCGCTCTGCTGGGCCGACACGGTGACCTCGTCGAACGGCCCGGCGGCGGCCGTCACCCCGGGCAGGGAGCGGGTGGCGGCCAGTTCCCGCGCGCTGGCCCGCGCCGGGTTGACGGTCAGCGTCACGTCCGCGCCGTGCTGGGCGGCGAACCCGTGCTGGAACGGCGTGTTGCTGGCCGCCAGCAGCGCAAAGCCGAGGGTGGCCGAGGCGGTGGAGATCAGCAGCACCAGGATGATCACGACCGCCGACACCTTGCGCCGCAGCAGCCCGCCGCTCGCGGTCCTGATCGCTCCCGCCCAGCTCATGCCCGCACCCCCGCCGGGGCGACCCGCCCGTCCACGAGGTGCACCGTGCGGGCCGCGTACCGCTCGGCCAGCGCCGGGTCGTGGGTGACCAGCACCAGCGTCTGACCCCCGGCGTTGAGCTCGCGCAGCAGCCGGCCGATCTCCTGGCCGGTCGCGGTATCCAGCGCCCCGGTCGGCTCGTCGGCCAGCAGCAGCTCGGGGGCGTTCACCAGCGCTCGCGCGATCGCGACCCGCTGCCGCTGTCCCCCGGACAGCCGCGCCGGGTAGGCGTCGCGCTGGCGCTCCAGGCCCATGCGCACCAGCAGCTCGCGGGCGCGCGCCCGGGCCCGCCGCCGGGACGCCCCGGCGAGCTGCGCGGGCAGCAGCACGTTGTCCTCGACGGTGAGGTCGTCCAGCAGGTTGAAGAACTGGAAGATGATCCCCACGTGCCGGGCGCGGAACCGGGCCAGCGCGCCCTCGCTGAGCCGGTCGATGCGCTGCCCGGCCACGGTGACCATGCCGGCGCTCGGCCGGTCCAGCCCGGCCACCAGGTTCAGCAGCGTCGACTTCCCGCTGCCCGACGGGCCCATGACGGCCACCACCTCCCCGGCCGCTACCGCCAGGCTGACGTCGGCCAGCGCAGGCGGCGCGCCCGCCTGGTAGGTCTTGGTCACGCTGTCGAGCCGGATCACTTCGCCGCCGCTGGCGGGCAGCCTGCGCTGGGTCATCGTTTCCTCTCCGGAAAGATCTGGTCGGCCGGGCCTGCGGCCCTCGGCGGGTAGGGCCGCTACGCCCGGCCGCGGTGGCCAGGATGGCAGCAGGGGACGGCGGCGCGCAGTGGCCCAGGATGCCGAATCCGGGGTGCAGCCAGCTACACCCCGGAGGGTGGACCTGGCCGGATAGGCAGTCCTGGCCTCGGCACATACCGTGGACTCCGTGTCCGCCACCCCGGTCTCGCCGCGTGCGGCACCCCGTCGGCGCTACCGCCGTGTCCCGTGGTCGCCGCGCGCCTGGAGTCAGGCCCTGTTCCTGGCCGGGGGCATCCCGGCCCAGCTCGCCGCGCTGCTCCTCGTGATCGGCCCGGCCGTCGCGCACAAGCCGAGATGGGCGCTGGCCCTGGCCGGGCTGGTGGTCGTGTTCCTGGCCGCGCCGCTGCTTACCGGGGTCCAGCGGCACCGGCTGCGGGCGACCCTGGGGCAGGTGATACCGCCGGTGCCGGTGATCGCGTTCCGGCTGAGCTGGTCCGGGGTCGTCGCCGCGGCCAGGTCGTGGGTGACCTGGCGCCAGCTTGCGTACCACCTGCTCGCCGCCCCGCTGCTGGCCGCGGCCGCGGTCGCGGCCATCGGAGCGTGGATCGCGGGCGTCCTGTACACGCTCGTGTACGCCTACGCCTGGGCACTGCCCCACACCAGCCTGCTCTTCCGCGCCCGGCCGATGGCCGCCGTGAGTGAAGGGCTCCCGTCGCTGCTCGGCGACCCCGTGGACGCGTGGCTGACGGCCGCCGGGCTGGCGCTGCTGGTCGCGGCTCCGTGGCTGACCGCCGGCGTCGCCGCGCTGGACGCGGCGGCTGGCCGGGCGCTGCTCGGCCCGAGCCGGGCCGAGGAGCTGGCCCACCGGGTGGAGCACCTGACCCAGACCCGGGCGGGCGCGGTCGACGCGGCCGACGCCGAGCGGCGCCGGCTGGAACGGGACCTGCACGACGGTGCCCAGCAGCGGCTGGTCTCGCTGGCCATGAACCTGGGCATGGCCCGGGCCCAGGCCATGACCGCGCCGGAGGCGCGGGCAGCCATCGCGGAAGCGCACGAGGAGGCCAAGGCCGCCCTCACCGAACTGCGGAACCTGATCCGCGGCCTGCACCCGGCGGTGCTCGAGGACCGCGGCCTCGACGCGGCGCTGTCCGGCGTGGCGGCCCGGATGCCGGTCCCGGTCCGGCTGACCGTGGACCTGCCCCGCCGCCCGGCCCCGGTGATCGAGGCGGTCGCGTACTTCGTGGTGTCCGAGGCGCTGGCCAACGTGGCCAAGCACGCCCAGGCCAGCCAGGCCGAGGTGTTCGTCCAGCGGACCGGCGACCGGCTGCACGTCATCGTCAGCGACGACGGCGTGGGCGGCGCCGACCCGGCCCGCGGCACCGGCCTGACCGGGCTGGCCAGCCGCGCCTCCGCGGTCGACGGGACGTTCGACATCGCCAGCCCGACCGGCGGGCCGACCCTGCTCACCGTGGACCTCCCGTGCGTCCGGTAGCCGGGCCGGGTCGCTGGATCTGGGGCCTCAGCGGCCTGGCCACCGTCGCGGCGCTCGCGATCCCCGCCTTCATCCTGATCACCTTCGCCGGGACGAACACCGACCGGCTGGCGGAGCCCGCGGCGACCAAGACCCGCACCTTCACGGTGCCGCAGCCGGTGACCCTCCTGGACGTGCGCAGCTACGGGGCACCGGTCCAGGTCACCGCGGGATCCGTGTCTCGCGTCGGGGTCACCGAGACCATCGTGTACAGCAGGCCCAAGGATGGCCTGCCGCCCGCCGCGACGCAGTCGGTGTCCGGGGGCCGTCTCACCCTGGCCGACCCGGCGTGCCCGGCCTTGAGGTGCGCGGTCGTCTTCGCCGTCACCGTGCCCCGCGACGTCGCGGTCACCGTGGCCAGCAGCGGCGGCCCGGTCAGCGTCTCCGGGGTCGCCGGGGCGGACCTGAACTCCGCCGGCGGCCCGGTGCAGGCCACCGAGGTCGACGGACCGCTCGACGTCAGCACCGGGGGCGGCGCGCTGATGCTGGACGGCCTGACCGGCCCGCTGCGCGCCGACACCGGCGACGGCCCGGTGATGGCCCAGGGTGTCGAGGCCGCGACGGCCACGGTCACCACCCAGGGCGGCGAGGCCCGGGTCGGGTTCGCCGCGGCCCCGGACACCGTGGTCGTCGATACCGGCGGCGGTCCCGCGACGCTGGCCGTGCCCGGCGGCCCGTACGCGCTGACCACCGACAGCCGCGGCGGCCCCCTAGACGTGGAGATCGCCACCAACTCCGCCGCACGCCGCTCGATCGCGGTCGACAGCGACGGCGGCTCGCTGATCATCGCCCCGGCCCGCGGCCCGGCCGGCGCCGGCCAGTTCGCGCCCGCGAGCGCCCCCGGCGGCGGGTCCGCGCCGGGCTAACTCGGCGGCGGTTGACCGGCGCGGCAGGCTAACGTGGCCGGCAGGCGCGCTGCCTAGCCGCGAAACACCGGGCGCGGTATCAAGGTTCCGCAACGGCAAGCGGAGAGGGAACCCGATGATTCTTGACGGCGACTGGAGCTTTCCCTACCCGCTCGGGGTGAGCCCGGCCCGCGGCGGGGTCAACGCGGCCCTCTACTCCAGTGTCGCGGACGAAGTCTCTTTGTCGACATTTGATGCCGCGGGCGCGGAGACCAAGCACCAGCTCACGCAGGCCGACAGCGACATCTGGCACGGGTTCATCGCGGGGGTCGGCCCCGGCCAGCAGTACGGCTTCCGGGTGGCCGGCCCCTATGCGCCGGCCGCCGGGGCGCGCTGCAACCCGGCCAAGCTCCTCTTGGACCCGTACGGCCGCTCGGTGGCCGGCAACCTGACCTGGCGGCCGTCCTGGAACGGCGCGGCGCCCGGCTCACCGGACGCGCCCGACCCGGCCGATTCCGGCCCCGACGCGCCCCGCTCGGTGGTGACGCACAGCACGTTCGACTGGGCCGGCGACACGCCCCCGGGCCACTCCCTGGCCGACAGCGTGCTCTACGAGCTGCACGTGAAGGGCTTCACCACAGGGCATCCCGCGGTGCCCGCCGCCGACCGGGGCACCTACGCCGGCCTGGCCCACCCCGAGGTCATCGGCTACCTGCGCGGCCTCGGCGTCACCGCGGTCGAGCTGCTCCCGGTACACCAGTCGCTGACCAACGGGCTGCTGGCCGGCGAGGGGCTGACCAACTACTGGGGCTACGACACGATCGGCTTCTTCGCACTGCACGCCGGCTACTCGGCCGCCCGGCGGGCCGGCGGCCCGCCCGGCAGCGAGATCGACGAGTTCAAGGCCATGGTCAAGGCGCTGCACGCGGCCGGGATCGAGGTGCTGCTGGACGTGGTGTTCAACCACACCGTCGAGGGCAACGAGCAGGGGCCGACGCTGTGCTGGCGGGGCATCGACAACGCCGCTTACTACCAGCTCGTGCCGGGCCAGCCGCAGTTCTACGACAACCTCACCGGGTGCGGCAACACCATCAACGCGGCCAGCCGGCCGGTGCGCCGGATGATCCTGGACTCGCTGCGCTACTGGGTCACCGAGATGCACGTGGACGGCTTCCGCTTCGACCTGGCCGCGGTGCTCGGCAGCGACGAGCCGGGCACCGCCGCGGACGCCGACCCGGGCTGGGACCGCAGCGCGGCGTTCTTCGAGGTGGTCTTGCAGGACCCGACGCTGAGCCCGGTCAAGCTGATCGCCGAGCCGTGGACCGCGGCCGGCAACGAGCAGGGCCAGTTCCCGCCCCGCTGGTCGGAGTGGAACGGCCAGTACCGCGACGTCATGCGCGACTTCTGGCGGGACCAGGTGTCGGCGCCGCGCTGGGTGGGCGCCCGGCTGGCCGGCAGCCCGGACATGTACGCCTCCGGCGCCCCGCGCTACGGCCTGCGCCGCCAGCCCGCGGCCACGATCAATTTCATCACCTGCCACGACGGGTTCACCCTGAGCGACCTGGTCTCCTACGACACCAAACGCAACGACGCCAACCTGGAGCACAACCAGGACGGCACCACCGACAACCGCTCCTGGAACTGCGGCTCCGGCCCGGCCGACGACGGCCCGACCGCCGACCCCGCGGTCGCCGCGCTGCGGCGCCGCCAGCAGCGCAACTTCCTGGCCACCCTGCTGGTCTCCCGCGGCGTGCCGATGCTGCTGGCCGGTGACGAGCGCAACCGCACCCAGCAGGGCAACAACAACGCCTACTGCCAGGACAACGCGATCAGCTGGGTGGACTGGACGCCCGACGCGTCCGCCGACCGCCTGACCGCGGTGGCCCGCACCCTGCTCGCGCTGCGCGCCGAGGTCCCCGCGTTGCGCGCGGCGCGGTTCCCTGACCCCGCCCCGGCCGCGCCGGATGAGCCGGTGGCCGGCACCGGCCTGGCCTGGTTCAACCCCGACGGCTCGCCGGTCACCGGCCAGGACTGGGACAACGCCCAGGGCCATAGCTTCGCCGTGGTGTTCGGTGACGACCCCCCGGCCCCTTCGGCGCTCGTCCTGTTCAACGCGTACTGGCAGCCGCTCCCGTTCACCGTGCCGGCCCCGCCCGCGGGCACCTGGACCCCCCGCCTGGACACCAACCAGGAAGACGGAACGCCGCCGCCCTCGCCGCCGCTCACCGGCGGCGCGACCCTGACCGTCGCCCCCCGCTCGCT
>Ga0207416_1001559_pt1 | contig 29454 bp, 28 predicted proteins | sample PaiPotPPM11metaG_FD_184107 | JGI IMG/M metagenome (GOLD analysis project Ga0207416, IMG submission 184107) | Iron sulfur acid spring bacterial and archeal communities from Banff, Canada, to study Microbial Dark Matter (Phase II) - Paint Pots PPM... ... | reverse complement strand
CCCTCTCCCTCTCCCTCTCCCTCTCCCTCTCCCCTCTGGGGAGAGGGAGGGGCCGGTGCCGGCGGCGGAGGTGGAGACTTCAGCTCTTTTGCAGTTGGAGCAGCTGTCGCGGGCGCCGCGGCTGGCGCGGCAGCTCCTTCTCCCCGAGAGGGAGAAGGTGGCGATGAGGGGGCTCCGGCGCTGGGTGTCGTCCACTTCCCTGCCCCCGCAGCGGCGGCTTTCACGTCCTCGCCCTCTTGCGCCAACACGGCGATGAGCTGATTGACCGGCACGTCATGGGTGCCTTCCGGCACCACGATTTTCGCCAGAACGCCGTCGTCGACGGCTTCGTATTCCATCGTCGCCTTGTCGGTCTCGATCTCGGCGATCACGTCGCCGGTCTTGACCGCCTCGCCTTCCTTCTTCAGCCACTTGGCGAGGTTGCCCTTCTCCATCGTGGGCGACAAGGCCGGCATGAGGATATTGATCGGCATTTTTCTTTTTCAGCTGAGCGCGTTGGTCTTGCCGATATCCGTGGGCCGTTGCATTTCGGCCTCGAACACCGCCCAAACCTTTTCGGCGACTTCCTCCTCGCGCATTCCGGCCTCGAGCGCATAGATGCGCCCGATATGCCGCGCCACGTCGGCGAGCAGGATACCCCAGGTCTCGGGCTCATCGAACGCGCGCCGCAGCGAGACGTTCAGATTGCCCTCGGCAATCGCGGCGCGCAGCACTTCGTAGCCGCCCAGCTCCAGCGCGGGCGGCGGAACGGCGAGCGCTTCGAACTTTCCGGCCGGCTTGGCGGATTCGTCGGTCATCGGTAGCAGACCGCTTTCGCCGCCGCGACCACTTCGGCGACCGACGGCAGCGCCAGTTTTTCCAGGTTCGCCGCGTAGGGCATCGGCACGTCTTTGCCGGTGACGCGCTCGACCGGCGCATCGAGATAGTCGAACGCGTCGGCCATGACGCGCGCGGCGATTTCGGCGCCGACGCCGGACTGCTTCCAGCCTTCCTCGACGGTGACCAGGCGGCCGGTTTTTTTCACCGACTCGACGACGGTGTCTGAGTCCATCGGTTTAAGCGTGCGCAGGTCGATCACTTCTGCAAAAATATTTTCCTTGGTCAATTCGTCGGCCGCCTTGAGCGCATAGGTCATACCCATCGACCAGGCGACCAGCGTCACGTCGGTGCCGCTGCGGACGACACGCGCGCGGCCGATCGGCAACACGTAATCGTCGAGCTTCGGCACCGGCGAGGAATGCCCGTAGAGAATTTCGTTTTCCAGAAACATCACCGGATTGGGATCGCGAATGGCGGCCTTTAACAAACCCTTGGCGTCGGCCGCCGTCGACGGCGCGATCACCTTGAGGCCGGGAACGTGCGAGTACCAGGCCGAATAATCCTGGCTGTGCTGGGCGGCGACGCGTGCCGCCGGCCCGTTCGGACCGCGAAAGACGATCGAGACTCGCATTTGCCCGCCGGACATGTACTGCGTCTTCGCGGCCGAGTTGATGAGCTGATCCATGGCCTGCATGGCGAAATTGAACGTCATGAACTCGACGATCGGCTTTAGTCCGGCGAGCGCGGCGCCGACGCCGAGACCGGCAAAGCCATGCTCGGTGATCGGGGTGTCGATGACGCGGCGCGCGCCGAACTCGTCGAGCAGGCCCTGGGTCACCTTGTAGGCGCCCTGATATTCGGCGACCTCCTCGCCGATCACGAACACGTCCGGGTCGCGGCGCATCTCCTCGGCCATGGCATCGCGCAACGCCTCGCGCATCGTTATGGTGACCATTTGCGTGCCTTCCGGCACCTCAGGCTCGGGCGCGGCTAAACTTGCCGGCGGTTCGGCAGTCCCTGTCTTCGGCGGCGTAGGCGGTGGGGCTGCCCTCGCCCTACCCTCCCCCGCTGGCGGGGGAGGATATGGAGGGGGCGCCGCGGTCGACCAAGCTGGCGGCATCAAACGCGCCGCCGCTGGCGGGGGAGGATATGGAGGGGGCGCCGCGGGCGGCGCCGATTCGACGGCTTTCTCCTGGCGCGCAGGCGCCATTGTCGTGGCGTCGGCCTTTGCGGTCTTGCCGTCCTTGAGCGCGGCTGCATCCTCGCCTTCGGCGAGGATCACGGCGATTGGGGTGTTGACTGCGACATCGTTGGTGCCTTCCGGCACCAAAATCTTGCCGAGTGTGCCTTCGTCGACCGCTTCCACTTCCATGGTGGCCTTGTCGGTTTCGATTTCGGCGATCACGTCGCCGGATTTGACGGGGTCGCCTTCCTTCTTGAGCCACTTGGCGAGGTTGCCCTTCTCCATCGTCGGCGACAAAGCGGGCATCAGGATTGGGGTTGGCATGTCGGCTACTCGTCGATCGTCATGCCGGCCTCCACCCTGCCCTCCCCCGCTTGCGGGGGAGGGTAGGGTGGGTGCGGCGCATACAAAACCATCGCGCTCACCGATAGACGTCCGTGTAGAGTTCCGCGGGGTCGGGTTCGGCATCGTGCGTGGCGAACTCGGACGCCTCATTGACGACCGCGCGCACCGACGCGTCGATTTTTTTCAGCTCGTCCTCGACCGCCCATTTCCTGTCGAGGAGGCGCTTGCGCACTTGCTCGATGGGATCGTGTTCGGTGCGCACTTTATCGACCTCCTCCTTGGTCCGGTATTTGGCCGGATCCGACATGGAGTGACCGCGATAGCGGTAGGTCATCATTTCGAGAATGGTCGGGCCTTTGCCGGCGCGGCACCAGGCGAGCGCGTCATCTGCCGCGGCCTTGACGGCGCGCACGTCCATGCCGTCCACCTGCGTGCCGGGAATATTGAAGGACAGGCCGCGTTTGGAGAAATCGGTCTGCGCCGAGGAGCGCGTCACCGCCGTGCCCATCGCGTAGCGATTATTCTCGATGACGTAGACCAGCGGCAGCTTCCACAGCTCCGCCATGTTGAAGCTTTCATAGACCTGCCCCTGGTTCGCGGCGCCGTCGCCGAAAAAGGTGAGGCAGACGCTGTCGTTGCCGCGATACCTGTTGGCGAAGGCCAAACCCGTGCCGATCGGAACCTGAGCGCCGACGATGCCGTGTCCGCCGAAGAAATTCTTCTCGCGGGAGAACATATGCATCGAGCCGCCCTTGCCCTTGGAATAGCCGCCGCGGCGGCCGGTGAGTTCCGCCATGACTCCCTTCGGGTCCATGCCGCAGGCGAGGATGTGGCCATGATCGCGATAGCCGGTGATCATCTGGTCGCCGTCGGCCATGGCCATCTTCATCCCAACGACGACCGCTTCCTGGCCGATATAAAGGTGGCAGAATCCGCCGATCAGCCCCATGCCGTACATTTGTCCGGCCTTTTCCTCGAAGCGCCGGATCAACAGCATCTGCCGGAGCGCCTGGAACTCTTCTTCCTTGGTAAATTCCGCAACGGGACTTTGCTGCATCGCCCGATCTACGGGGCGGAGATCTTGGACGCCTTGTTCGGTCGGCTTGGTTTTGGCGACGGCCATCGTTGTCCTCGAAATCCCGGGCGCTTCATTCCATAGCCGAATTCGCCCAGTTGCGGAAGTCGGCGGCGTCTGGCCTGGGGATCGGCGCTGGCGCGCAAATCCTTGTCCGAAAACTCAATTTCGGAAACACCGGGATAGAGTTCAAGGCCCGGTCGGATCGGCCGCGGGACGGTTCGGTTTGATCATCATGATGAGGTCGTTCTGGTCGACGTAATCAAGGAGCGCGCGGGCGCGTTCATCGAGCACGTCCGGATCGATGTCATCGGACCGCAGCAGATCAATCCGGCGCTCCCATCGCGTGCGCTCGGATTGCAGGCGGGCAAGCTCGGTGGAAAGCGTCGCCATCTGCCGGTCGATATCCTCCTTGGCCTTCAGTCCATGATTGCCGCTATAGGCGTTGACGCCGAAATAGCCGATGAGCAGCGCGGCCATGACGTAGAGACCAAGCGCGTTGAGGATCGAGCGCAGACGCTTGCGGGTGACCATGCGGCAATCATGCGCAATCGGCGCTTAAGGCGACATTAATGGCAACGTTTCCCGGACCTGCAGCGCAGAAATTCGCTGCGCCTCATGCTGCGCCGCGCCCGGGAAGCGGCTCGCTACGGCAGGATATTGCGAAATTCGCTAAGGACGAAATTGCCGACCCGCTTGCCGCGATTGCGCAGATAGCAAATGAGTCCGGCGTCGACGAAATAGGTCAAAAGGATACTGTCGCGCGTCTTCACTTCGGGGCCGACGCGATCGGCCGAGTGCCAAGTGTCGGTGCCGACCGCAAACGCATAGCCGGTATTGGGCGAAAACATCATCTGCTTGGTCTTCCTAAGCGAGCCGTCGGCAAGCTGTTGATGAAAAACGGTGCCGATATGCGTGGTCGAGCGGTCGCGCGGCAGGTAAAGCTGCACGGTGATGCCCTTCCACTTGGTGTCCGGGTGCGGCGTGATCAGATAGCCGGGAATATCGCGCGTCAGCACCGGGATCGGATACATGCCCACTTTGGAATAAGCCGGACCGAAGCGGCGTTGCAGCGCCGGCGCAAGCCGCCGCACGAACGCATCGCGCACGGCCGCAGAGCAGAGCGCGCGCCCGACAATGTCCCAAACGGCGCGCTTCTCCACCGGAAGATGCCGGATGTATTCCGGATAGAGATCGATCTTTACCCGCGTATGAGTGCCGTCGGCGAGATCGTGGCCCTTGGCTCGGCCGTGCATCGGACGATAGTCCGCGGATTCCGGCATATTCGCCAGCATGGCGGCATAGACATCGTCGGGAAACACCCGATCGAGCATGAGATGGGTGAACGGGGTGTCGTTGGGCAGCGCAGCGTCCACGGAGGTCACGAGGAAATCGCGCAGCCGTTCGGCCGCAAGCTTGCGATTGCCGGCCCTCAGCCCGAGCGTTTGGTCCATTCCATAAGCCCCGCGTGCGCCGCGGCCTCCGTACGTTCCGCTTCCGGCATTCGATATAGCGCCGATCGCATCCGCCGGACAAGCGCGCGGGGTTGTTGCGCGCGGGATTGTTGCTATGCAAGCGACTTGAACGCCCCACGGCCGGCATATTCGGCCTGCGCGCTCAATTCCTCCTCGATGCGCAAAAGCTGATTGTACTTGGCGGTGCGGTCGGCGCGAGCGAGCGAACCGGTCTTGATTTGCCCGCAATTGGTGGCGACTGCGAGATCGGCGATGGTTGCGTCTTCGGTCTCGCCCGAACGGTGCGACATCACCGCGGTGTAGCCGGCCTTGTGGGCGGTCGCGACCGCGGCCAGCGTTTCGCTGAGCGTACCGACCTGGTTGACTTTAATCAAAATAGAATTGGCAATGCCGTTTTTAATGCCATCCGACAGGCGCGCTACACTGGTGACGAAGTTGTCGTCGCCGACGAGTTGACAGCGCGCGCCGAGCTTCTGCGTCAGCAACTTCCAGCCGGCAAAATCGTCCTCGGCCATGCCGTCTTCAATCGAAACGATAGGATACCGCTCGGTCAGTTCGGCCAAATAATCGACCTGCTGCTCGGGCGAGCGCGTCTTGCCCTCGCCTTTGTACCTGTAGGCGCCGTCGGCGAAGAACTCGCTCGAAGCCGGATCGAGCGCGAGCATGACGTCGTCGCCCACGCGATATCCGGCATTTTCGATCGCGCTCAGGATGAAATCGAGCGCGGCTTCGGCGGACGGCAGATTGGGCGCAAAGCCGCCCTCGTCGCCCACATTGGTATTGTGGCCTGCGGACTTGAGCGCCGCGCGCAGCGTATGAAAGATTTCCGAGCCCGCGCGCAACGCTTCGGCAAAGCTCGATGCGCCCAGCGGCACGATCATGAATTCCTGAAAGTCGATGGGGTTATCGGCGTGCACGCCGCCATTGACGATGTTCATCATGGGCACCGGGAGCAGCCGCGCCGCGGTGCCGCCGACGTAACGATAAAGCGGCAGCTTGTTGGCCGCCGCCGCCGCCTTGGCGACGGCGAGCGAGACGCCGAGGATCGCATTGGCGCCGAGGCGGGCCTTGTTGGACGTGCCGTCGAGCGCGATCATGGTTTCGTCGATCTTGACCTGCGCCTCGGCGTCCATGCCGCCGAGCGCATCGAAGATTTCGCCGTTGACCGTCTCGACCGCGTTGCGCACGCCCTTGCCGAGATAGCGTTTGCCGTCGCCGTCGCGCAGCTCAACCGCCTCGTGCCTACCCGTCGAAGCGCCCGAGGGCACCCCGGCGCGGCCGCGCGACCCGTCGGCAAGTACGACATCGACCTCGACCGTCGGATTGCCGCGGCTGTCGAGAATTTCCCGGCCGATAATGTCGACAATGGCGGTCATGCTGGCTCCCGACTGACTTTGCCGTGGGCTTCTACAGGATGGGGGAGCCTCTTGTCATGCCCGGCTAAAGCAAGGCATGCAGTGCGCGATGCCGCAGCGACGATCCATCCAACTCGGCCGACCCGCGCCGATCCCGGCCTCGCCCGGCAAGGCGGTCCTCGACCGGGTGCGCAACCCGCATCCGGATACGAACTACGTCGCGCGCTTCACGTTTCCCGAATTCACCGTCATGTGCCCGGTCACCGGCCAGCCCGATTTTGCCACCCTCGTCATCGACTACGTGCCGCGCGCCTGGCTCGTGGAATCGAAGTCGCTGAAGCTTTACCTGAACAGCTTTCGCAATCACGGCGCGTTTCATGAAGCGTGCACGGTCGCCATCGGCAAAAAGCTAGTCGCGCTGTTGACGCCGAAATGGCTGCGCATCGGCGGCTATTTCCATCCGCGCGGCGGCATGCCGATCGACGTCTTCTGGCAAGCGGGAAAGCTGCCCGCCGGCGTTTGGGCGCCCGACCAGGGCATCAGCACCTATCGGGCGCGTGGATAGCGAGCGCCCCGTTTAACGTGGCGACGAGGCCGGCGGCCTCCTGAGCCGGATCGGCCGCCCGCATGACCCCGCCCATCACGGCCACGCCTGCCGCGCCCGCGGCGATGAGCTCGGCAATGCGCGCCGCGTTGATGCCGCCGATGGCGAGCACCGGCACCGGCGCGGCGCGCGCGATCTCGTAAAGGCCTTTGCGGCCGATCTCGGGACCGTAGCCCGGCTTGCTCGCCGTCTCGAAGGCCGGACCCGCCAGCGCATAATCGACGCAATGCGGATCGATTGCTTCGGCTTCAGTGACGGTATGGATGGACACGCCGATAAGCTTCTGCGGCCCGACGACTGCGCGTGCGGCGGCGGGATCGGCCCCGGAAGGCAGATGCACGCCGTCGGCGCCGGCAAGTTTGGCGAGGCTGGCTTCGCCGTGCAGCAGCAAACAGGCCCCGGCGGCGCGGGTCAGCGATAACAGCCGGCGCGCCAGCAGGACTTGCTCGTCCTCGGGCAAATCCTTTTCGCGCAGGCTCACCCAGCGGCAGCCGGCGTCGAGCGCGTCGGCAACGATCGCGACAAGCGGCCGCCGCGCCTGGCGGCGGTCGGTCACCAGAAGCAACGGCGGATCGGGAAGCCTCATCGGTACGGGTACCCCGTGCAGCATGGAATTGTTCTTGCTCGCTGCCCATATCAGCCGCTCAATCTTTCGGCAGACTATCGGAGAATGGCGTATGCGGCTATGCAGCCGCGCAATGCCAAAAGCGACGTCACGATGAACCGGCCTGCCCGCATTTCCTTCGTCTCGCTCGGCTGCCCGAAGGCGCTCGTCGATTCCGAGCGCATCGTCACGCGGCTGCGGGCCGAGGGATATGAGCTTGCGCGCGAGCATGCCGGCGCCGACCTCGCCATCGTCAATACCTGCGGCTTTCTCGACAGCGCCCAGGCCGAGTCGCTCGCCGCCATTGGCGCGGCGATGGCCGAGAATGGCAAGGTCATCGTCACCGGCTGCATGGGCGCGGAACCGGAAAAAATCACCGCCGTGCATCCGGGCGTGCTCGCCGTAACCGGCCCGCAGCAGTTCGAAAGCGTGCTGGACGCCGTTCATCGCGCCGCTCCGCCGCAGCACGATGCCTTCGCCGATTTGATCCCGCCCGAAGGCATAAAGCTGACGCCCCGCCATTATGCTTATCTAAAGATTTCAGAAGGTTGCAATAATCGCTGCACCTTTTGCATCATCCCTAAGCTGCGCGGCGACTTGGTCTCACGTCCGGCCGCCGATGTGCTGCGCGAAGCTGAGCGGCTGGTGGCCGCCGGCGTCAAGGAGCTCTTGGTCATCTCGCAGGATACGTCGGCCTACGGTGTCGATGTGAAATACGCCTCAAGCCCGTGGAAGGGCCGCGAGGTGCGGGCGAAATTCCTCGATCTGGCGCGCGAGTTGGGCGAGTTCGGCGTCTGGGTGAGGCTGCATTACGTCTACCCCTACCCGCACGTGGCTGACGTGATCGCGCTGATGGCCGACGGCAAGGTGCTGCCCTACCTCGATGTCCCCTTTCAGCACGCAAGCCCGGACGTGCTCAAACGCATGCGCCGGCCGGCCGCGCAGGAGCGCACGCTGGAGCGCATCCGGCAATGGCGCCAGGAGTGTCCGAGCCTCAACATCCGCTCCACCTTCATCGTCGGCTTCCCCGGCGAAACCGAAGCGGATTTTTCGCTGCTGCTCGACTGGCTGACCGAGGCCGAACTCGATCGCGTCGGCTGCTTCCGTTACGAAGCGGTCGACGGCGCGGCGGCCAACGATCTCGGCGCACCCGTCCCCGAGGCCGTCAAGAAGGAGCGTTGGAACCGGCTAATGGCGCACCAGCAGGCGATTTCGCGCAAACGCCTTAGGCGCAAGGTGGGCCGCAACGAGGCCGTCATCATCGATGAAGTGGACCGTTTCCCCGGACTCGATCCGGGGATCGCCAAGGGCCGCACCAAGGGCGACGCCCCGCAGATCGACGGTGCGGTCTTCGTCAAGAGCCGCCGGCCGCTGCGCGTCGGCGAGATCGCCACAGTCAAGATCGAGCGCGCCGACGCTTATGACCTCCATGGCACGGCGGTGGGTCGCTAATCAGGCGGCTCGCCGGCGCATCATTGCGACCAGCCGTTTGACCTGACCGCTCACTTTGCGGCTTGCCGTTTCTCGGCGGTCTTGACGAAACTCTGGTCGATCATGGCGGCGGCATCGAGCGCCTTCACCTTGGGATTTTTCGCCGAGAGCGCGTCTATGTTCGACTGGAGCTGTGCGACTTGCGGCATCGGCCCCGCAGTCAAGACCTCATTGACGTAGAAATCGTAGGTAAAGTCGAGCACCGCCTTGTCCTTGACCCCCAGGTTCTTGGTGATCTCGTTCTCGGCGAAGGCGCGGTCGGACTTCTCGCGCTGGATCGCCTCCACAATGGCGTCGACTACGTTCTGCACCACGTCGCGATGCGCCTGCATGTAAGATTCGGTGACCCACAGGCCGGCATTCACGGAGGGGATGTTTTTCTTTGCCAGATCCACGAGGTCCACGAGCCCGGCGCGCTTGAACTGATATGTCGCGGGCGGATGCGATAACGCCGCCACGACGCTGCCCGCCAAGAGCGAGCTGTTGACGTTGACCACGCCGCCCAGCGGCGTCAGGACGACGTCCGACGTCGTCAGTCCGAGCTGCTTGAGCGCCAGCAGCGTGCCGGCGTAGAGCGAGCCCGTCGTGCTGGTGATGCCGATGCGCTGGCCCTTAAGGCCGCTCGCGCTGGCGTGGTCCGGGCGCGCCCAAAATTGGAAAATGTAGCTGGGCGTGAACGTGAGCACGAGCTTGAGCTTGGTGCCCTGCGCCTCGGCGGAGGCGGCGTCGGCGCCACCGATGCCCACGAACTGCTCCTGACCGCTGATGATAGCGGGGATGCCCTCCTGAGCCGGCAGGTAGCGCAGCGTCACATCGAGACCGCGCTTCTTGAAGTACCCCGCATCGCTCGCAATGGCCAGCGGCAGGAAATCGACCGTCTTCTGGCTGTAGGAAATTGTCAGCGGCGTGGGCGCGGCTGCCGCCGCGCCACTTATCGCGCCGGGGGCCGGAAAGGCGGCACAGATGAAAGCCGCGAGAAGCGGCAGTTGCAGCCGATGATTCATATCTTCCTCCCTCGTTATACGCGCATCATACGCGCCAAGCGTCGAAGCGGCGCTCGAGCCAGCGCACGATGGCGGTCAGCACCATGCCGGCCGTGGCAAAAATGAGAAGGCCCGCGAACACCACGTCGGTCTGAAACTGCTGGCCGGCATTCTCGATCATGGCGCCGACGCCATGCTGGGCGCCGAGAAGTTCGGCCACGAATACGCCGATGAGCGCCTGCCCGATCGCAAGCCGCAATCCGCCGAGGATGAACGGCACCGAGCCGGGCAGCGCTATGGTGCGGAAGATTTTCAGATCGCTGGCGCCGAAGCAGCGCGCGACACGTATGAGATGCTGGTCGAGGCTGCGCACGCCGCTGCTTGTGTTGACCAGCACGGGAAACACCGCGATCAGGAAGACGAGCGCGACTTTGGAATTCAAGCCGATGCCAAGCCAGACGACAAGAAGCGGCCCCAAGGCGACGCGCGGGATGGCGTAGAGGAAGTTGACGAACGGGTCGAAGAAATATCCGAGCCGCGGGTACCAGCCGATCGCAAGCCCGGCGACGATGCCGACGGCCGCCGCGAGCGCGAAGCCATAGAGTAGCTCCTTGCCGCTCGCCGCGAGGTCGGCCCAGATATCCGACGAAGAGAAAAGGGTTCGGAAAGCCTCGACCACGTCCGCGGGGGACGGCAAAAGGATCGGCGGCTCGACACCGAGCGCCGTCACCAATTGCCAGGCGATAAACAGGACCGCTATGAAGGCAGTGCCTAGGACGATGCGCTCGGTTCGCTGCCCCATGCGCGCGAACACGCTGCTGCCCTGACGCTTGGGCGCTCCCGAATCATCGAGGACGATCGTCGCCATGACCTTATCTCCTCCCTTCTCTTAAGCGTTGTTCGGCGCCTTGGCGGCCGATCCGAGCACTCCGGCGACCTCCTGGACGTAGGCCAAAAATTCCGGCTTGAGACGCACTTCGTCACGCGGCTTCGGCAGGCGAACGCGCACCTCGCGCACGATGCGACCCGGCCGGCGGCTCAAGATGCAGACCCGGTCGGCGAGGAATACGGCCTCGCCGATGTCGTGGGTGACGAAGAGCGCGGTGACTTCGGCGCGCTTGCAGATGGCGAGGAGCTCGACCTGCAAGGCTTCACGCGTCTGTGCGTCCACCGAGGCGAAAGGTTCGTCGAGCAGCAAGAGTTCCGGTTCGACCGCCAGGGCGCGCGCGAGATTGACGCGCTGCATCATCCCGCCCGAGAGCTGATGCGGGAAGCTGCGCGCGAAATCGGCAAGGCCGACGAGTTCGAGCAGAGCCCGGGCGTGCGCAGCCGCCTCGCGCCGACGCATCCGGCCCGACATTTCCAGACTGTAGGTGACGTTGTGCAGGACGTCGCGCCACGGCAGAAGCCCCGGTTGTTGGAACACCATGGCGCGGTCGGGCCCCGGCCGGCCGATGGGTTTGCCCGTCAAGGTCAGCTCGCCCGACGAAACCGGCAGGAAGCCGGCAACCGCATTCAATAGCGTAGTCTTGCCGCACCCCGACGGTCCCAGAAGGCAGACGAACTCACCGCGGTCGATCGAAAGATCGACCCGGTCGATGGCCAGCACGATGTCGCCGCCTCGCCCGGCATAGGCAATGGAAACGTTGCGCGCATGGAGATAATCGCTCGCTTTGCCAGGAGCATGCGGCACGGAAGCGGCGACCGCAGCCTTATCGGGCAGCATACTCACCTGCGCGATCGCCATGCCTTGGTTCTCATGAAAGAAAAATAACCCGGGCAGCTATGGTAACGTTCCAAATGGCCGAGGCCGCGGTGCCGCAGGCGCGCGCGTTAAGCTTCATCCATACATGACGATGGCGACGGCGTCCACGAACCCATGCCTGCTCTAGCGACGCAGCACCTCGGCAAGCACAACGTTGACGGCGTCCGTCAGTTTTGCGAGCTCATCACCGGCAATGGTGAAGGCCGGCGTCAGATACACGACGGAGCCGAAGGGGCGAATAAAAACGCCTTCGGTGATAAAGCGTTGCCGCAATGCATTGAGATTCTCGATACGGTCGAGTTCGACGGCGCCGATGGCGCCGGCGACGCGCACGTCCTTGACGCCGGGGAGGTTTCGGCAAGGTTCGAGACCCCGCGTCAAAGCGCGCGAAATATTCGCGACCTGATCGAGACGCGGCTCGCGCTCGAACAGGTCGAGCGAGGCATTGGCTGCCGCGCAGGCGAGCGCATTGGCCATGAAGGTCGGTCCGTGCATAAGCGCACGTGCGGGATCGTCAGACCAGAACGCCTCGAACACTTTTTTGCGCGCGATCGTGGCGGCAAGCGGCAAGGTGCCGCCGGTCAGCGCCTTGCCGAGCGTCATAATGTCCGGAACCACGCCGGCAGCTTGGAATGCGAACAGCGAGCCGGTGCGGCCGAAGCCGGTAAAAATTTCATCGAAGATCAGCAAAAGGTCGTAACGGTTGGCCGCGGCGCGTAGCGTGCGCAGCGCCTGCGCGTCGTGGAAGCGCATGCCGCCCGCTCCCTGCACCAAGGGCTCGACGATGATCGCCGCGATCTCGTCGGCCTGCGCTGCAAGCACCGCCTCGAATGCCGTTGCGCTCGCCTCGTCAACCGGCAGATCGACCGTGATCTGCTGCGGCAACAGGCCGCGAAACGCCGCATGCATGCTCGATTCCGGATCGGAAACCGCCATGGCGCCAGTGGTGTCGCCGTGATAGCCGCCTGTGAACGATAGGATGCGCGTGCGGCTGCGGACGCCGCGGTTGCGCCAATATTGCACCGCCATTTTCAGCGCGACTTCGACTGCCACCGAACCGGATTCGCTGAAGAAGACGCGATCGAGGTCGGCGGGGGCGAGAAGCCGCACCAGCCGCCGCGCCAGAGTAAGCGCCTGTTCGTGCACCAGGCCGCCAAACATGACGTGCGGCAGGAAGGCGAGCTGGCCCTCGACCGCGGCGCGGATGTGGGGATGGTTGTAGCCATGGCAGGCCGTCCACCACGAGGCAATGCCGTCGATGAGTTCGCGCCCGTCGGCGAGCACGATGCGGCTGCCGCTGGTCGCCACGACGGCGAGCGGCGGGCTTGCCGTCTTCATCTGCGTGTAGGGCAGCCAAATGTGATCGAGGCCAGCGGTAAGCCACGGGGGTAAGGCCCCGTGCCCACATCGCTTATTTTTGCTGGTATTGCCCGACATTAGGCGCTTTCATGCCACCGCGATGCGCTCACTGGACGAATATGCGCGCCGCAAGCTCGCGGCGCTGGACAATGCGCGACTGCGCCGCACGCCGGTGGTCACGGCGCGTGAGGGCGTTTATGCGCAGCGCGCCGGCCGCCGCCTGATATCGTTTTCCTGCAACGATTATCTCAATCTTAGTCAGCACCCCGCCGTGATCAAGGCCGCGGTTGAAGCGACCAAACGCTACGGCGTCGGCGCCGGCGCCTCAAGGCTGGTGACGGGAAATCACCCGCTCTATGTGGAGCTGGAAGACCGGCTGGCACGGCTCAAGGCAACCGCGGCGGCGTGCGTGTTCGGCTCCGGCTATCTCGCCAACACGGGCATCATCCCGGCATTGGCCGGGCCGGACGACCTGATCCTGGTCGACGAATTGTCGCACGCCTGTATCCAGGCCGGCGCGAAATTGAGCGGGGCGGCCGTGCAACGTTACCGGCATGGCGAGGTTACGCACGCGGACGCGCTCATGAAGGCGCACCGCGCCAAACACCCGCGCGTGCTCATTGCCACCGACGGCGTCTTTTCCATGGACGGCGATCTGGCGCCGCTGCACGACTTGGCGGAACTGGCCGGGCGATTCGACGCTTGGCTCCTTGCCGATGACGCGCATGGCTTGGGCGTTGTTGGCGGCGGGCGCGGATCGAGCTTCGCCAATGGCGGGCCGGCCGACGTGCCGCTGCAGATGGGCACGCTATCAAAGGCGATCGGCGCCTATGGCGGCTATTTGTGCGCATCGCCGGCGGTTGTCGATTTGATGCGCACGCGCGCGCGCACGTTCATCTATTCAACCGGCTTGCCGCCGCCCGTGATCGCCGCCGCCATCGCCGCCATCGATGTGATCGAACGCGAGCCGGCTTACGTTGCCGCACCGGTGCGCAAGGCAAAGTTATTTGCGCACGCGCTGAACTTGCCGGAGCCGCAGAGCGCCATTGTTCCGCTGATCCTGGGGGAGGCGGATGCGGCGCTGGCGGCGGCGCAATCGCTGGCGGAGGAAGGTTTTTTGGTCGTCGCCATCAGGCCGCCGACGGTGCCGCCAGGCACTGCCCGGCTGCGTTTCGCGTTCACCGCGCAACATGCCGACGCCGAGATCGAGCGGCTCGCCGCAAGCGTGCGCCGCCGCGTTTTGAGGTGCTAAATCGTGACCGCGATTTTCATAACCGCAACCGGGACCGATGTCGGCAAGACCTACGTCGCCGCCTCGCTCATCGGCCATTTCCGCCAGATGGGCCGCACCGTGGAGGCCATAAAACCTGTGGTGAGCGGATTCGATCCGGCGCAAGCCGCCAATAGCGATCCGGCAGTGCTGTTGCGGGCGCTCGGCCTGCCGGTCACGGCTGAATCAATCGAGCGCATCTCGCCATGGCGGTTTCGCGCCCCGCTTTCGCCCGATCTAGCGGCGCGGCGCGAGGGGCGCAGCATCGATGTCGACCAGGTCATCGCCTTCTGCCAGAGCGCGGTCGCGCAACGGCAGGACATGCTGCTGATCGAAGGCGTCGGCGGCATTATGGTGCCGCTCGATGGCGAGCGGACCATCCTCGACGTCATGATGGCTTTGCGCTTGCCGCTCATTTTGGTGACGGGCAGCTATCTGGGCACCATCAGCCACACGCTCACGGCGCTCGATTCGCTGTTCCGCCGCGACATGAACGTTTTGGCGATCATTGTCAGCGAGACACCGGGTTCGACGGTGCCGCTGGACGATACGGTGGCGGAAATCGCGCGTTTTGCCGATCCGGTCGTCGGGGTGCCGCGGCGCAAGCGGCAGGAGGGACCGCCGAGCGGCGGATCGCCATTCGGCCGCATTTTCGATCCGAAGGGTCGGCGCGCCCGCTGAGCCGGCGATTTTGGGCGGCAATCGACACGAAACGACACAACACAACCCAGTCAGAAGACGTGCTTCACCTGCAGCACGGTCTCCATCGTGCCTTCGAGGTTAAAGAGGGCATGGAGCAGGAACGTGAGCAGCGTCGAGCCGGAGCGCCAGCGCACCCAGCCGAGAAAAAGACCGGCAACGAATATTTCGGCCATGCCGGTCCAGTCGTATTGCAGGTGCGGCCCGGCCCATAACAGCGAGACCACGACGATCGCCGGCCACGCCGAGCGCTCCGAGCGGACGAAGCCGCGGAACAAAAAGCCGCGGAACATGATCTCCTCGCCGGCTGGCGCGACGAGCACGGTCGCGATCAGCATCGGCGGCAACCATCCTTCGGCGGCGGCCGTGGAGTACGACACCACCTGAAAGGGCGAGACGATCGCGCGCCCGCTCACGAACAATAGCGCATCGGTGAGAGCGATTATTACGACGATGCCGACGATGCCGACAGTCACCGACCGCATCCGCGGCCAAACCAGCGCCAAATACCCGGCTGGATTGGCCCCCTTGAGATGCACGGCCAGCATCAGCACGGCGACGGTGACCGGATTGAGCACCAGGACCGAAAGCGTCACCACCGCGCCGTCGTAGGGCGCCGCGTACACGGCACGCAGATCGCCGCGGCTCCACCACAACAGCACGGCCAGCGCAGCAATTTGCCCAGCCAAAAAGGCGACGAATGCCCAGGCAAACGTCGCCAAGTATGGAAGTATCGGTGCCAGATAGCCCCGCATTCTCATGGGGCCTGAGTTCTTTTCCGGCGCCTCATCGCCCTCACGGCACCAGTATGGAGGAGCCGGTGGTGTCGCGGCCTTCGAGATCGCGATGCGCCTTGGCGGCATCGCGCAGCTTGTAGGTCTGATTGACCGGGATTTTGACCGCGCCGCTGCCGACCACGGCGAACAGATCGTTGGCGATGGCGAGCAGATCCTCGCGCTTGGCGGCGTAGGTATTGAGCGTCGGGCGCGTGGCGAACAGCGAGCCCTTGGTTTGCAGGATGTTGATGTTGAAGGCGTCGATCTGCCCGGACGCGCTGCCGAAGCTCACGAACATGCCGAGCGGCTTCAGACAATCGAGCGAAGCCGGAAACGTGGTCTTGCCGATGCCGTCATAGACCACCTCGCACAGCTTGCCGCCGGTGATCTCCTTGACGCGGCCGACGAAATCCTCGTCGCGGTACAGGATGGTGTGGTGACAGCCGTTGGCCTTGGCGAGCGCCGCTTTGTCCTTCGATCCCACCGTGCCGATGACATTGGCGCCGAGATGGTTGGCCCATTGACACAGGATGAGCCCGACGCCGCCGGCCGCCGCGTGCATGAGCACGTTCATGCCCTTCTCCACCTTGAAGGTGCGGCGAACGAGATATTCCGCCGTCATGCCCTTGAGCATCATGGCGGCGGCCTGCTCGTAGCCGATGTTCGCGGGCAATTTCACGGCGCGGTCGGCCGGGACATTGCGTTCGCTGGCGTAGCAGCCGAGCGCCGCGACGTAGCCGACGCGATCGCCGACCTTGATGTCGGTGACGCCGGGGCCGACGGCCACGACCTCGCCGGCGCCTTCGTTGCCGGCCACGAACGGCAAGCCGACCGGCGACGGATACATGCCCATGCGGAAATAGGTGTCGATGAAATTGACGCCGCAGGCATGCTGCTTGACCCGGATCTGGCCCTGTCCGGGAGCGGGCAGTTCGATCTCCTCGTAAGTCAATACCTCGGGTCCGCCGACTTTATGTACGCGCACTGCAGCAACCATTTTCCTCTCCTCTACGTACGTTCGAATAATTCGGGAAACAGAGTTTCAACCGGATCATAGGCAGCCGAGTGCCGAACACAAGGCGGCTCGATGATGACAGCCAAATCAGCGCCCGCCGGAGACGTTGAGCACGGCGCCGGTGATGTATGATGCCGCATCCGACAGGAGAAACAGGATCGCTTCGGCGATTTCATTCGGCTCGCCGGCGCGCCCCATGGGCAAAAGCGGTGTAATCCGTTCCAGGCGGCCGGGTTCGTGGATGTCGGTTCTTGTCGGGCCGGGCCGTATGGCGTTGACCCGGACGCCCTCCTTCGCCACTTCGCGCGCCAAGCCGTTGGTGAGCGCGTCGACCCCGCCTTTGGCGGCGGCGTAAAACACATATTCGCCGGCGCCGCCGGTCACCGATGCGATCGAGGACAACAGCACGATCGAGCCGCCTTTGCCGCCCAGCGCCGTCGACATCCGGCGCACCGCTTCGCGCGCGCAGACAAGAGCGCCGAAGAGATTGACGTCGAGCACCTCGCGGATGGTGGCGATGCTGGCGGCGTCGAGCCGCGAATTCCTGCCGCCGATGCCGGCGCTGTGAACGAAATGGGTGATCGGCCCAAGCGCGCGCGTCGCATCGTCGAAGACGCGCACGATGTCGTCTTCTTTCGACATATCGCCTCGCAAGGTGACGGCCTTACCGCCGGATTTCTTCACCGCCTCGGCGACGCTGGCCGCCGCATTCGCGTTGCTGACGTAATTGACGGCGACATCGTAGCCGCGCTCGCCCGCGAACCGGGCCGTCGCTGCGCCGATGCCGCGGCTGCCGCCGGCAATGAGGAGAACAGGTCGCGTCATTACCAACTCCTTGAGCGAATGCGCAGTGCTATCATGGATGATGCCGGCGCAGAAACCCGATGGCGACGAAGTAGATTGCCAGAATGCTTAAGGTCGCCACGGTCCAAAAACCCGGCTCGAGGTTCCGCAGCACAGCGACGAGCGCCAGCAGCGCCCACAGGACGAGCGCGGCCATGGTGAGCGCGCGCAAATGCGCAATGCGGACGGGATGAATGAAATGGACCGGAACGAAGGTCAGCGCCGCTAGCGCCACAATCAGGAGCGCGCCCAGCCAGGGTAGCGGCTGGAGCAAAAACATATAGAACGCCGTCACGTTCCAAACCGCCGGGAAGCCGCGGAAATAATAGTCCGTTGTCTTCATCCAGCGGTCGGCGAAATAGAGCGAGCCGGTTGTGACGACGAGGAGACCGAGCAGCGTCGAGACGGACGGAGGCAGCAGTCCGCTCGCGGCAAGCGCATAGGCCGGCACGAACACGTAATTCATGACGTCGACGACCAGATCGAGCACCTCGCCCGACCAGCGCGGCAGCACCTCGGCGACGTGCAGGCGACGCGCGAAAGTGCCGTCGACGCTGTCGATGATGAGCGCAATCCCGAGCCACAGAAACATTTGCGGCCATTTGCCGCCGACCGCCGCCATGAGCGCCAGTAGCGCGCAGGCGGCGCCGCAGGCGGTGAAAACATGAACGGCGAACGCGGCTATGGTGAGTGGCGTTACGCCCTGCCGCGGTGCATGTATCGGGTCCATCGGCATTCGTGAGCCCCCTTCCCTGCCCGCACGCGGCCGAGGTTAGGCAGCGGGTCCGCCGTGCGCAATCGCTCTGTCATTGCTAATCTTGCCGCCTGACTTCCAGGGCAGGCCGAGAAAAATTCGCAAGACCGGCAGAATGGCGAATGTGAGCGCAACTGGACCGACAACGACCGCCGAGGTGGCGGTGATCGGCGGCGGACCGGCGGGTCTCGTCAGCGCGATTGCGCTGGCCGCGGCGGGATTGGATACCGTGCTGGTCGCGCCCGTGGCCAGAGCCGACCAGCGGACGAGTGCGCTTTTGGCGGGTTCGGTCACGGCGCTTGCCACACTTGGCGTTTGGCAGGGTTGCCTTTCCCATGCCGCCCCGCTGCGCAAAATCCGCATTGTTGACGACACCAAGCGTCTCGTTCGGGCGCCGGAGATCGTTTTCGACGCCGCGGAAATCGGCCTAGAAGCGTTCGGTTACAATATCGAAAACCGATATCTCTTTGCCGCGCTCGAGGCCCGCGCCGCAGAACTGAAGTTGCCGCGCATCGCCGCTGTCACCTTTGACATCAGACCCGATGCAACCGGAGTCACCATAAAGCTTCGCGATAGTGAAGTGCGTGTGCGGCTCGCGATCGGCTCCGACGGTCAGCGCTCGCTTTGCCGCGAGGCGGCGCGTATCGGCTCGTCACGGCAGGTGTATCCGCAAATCGCGCTCACGCTCAATCTTTCGCATGCCCGGCCGCACGCGGACGTTTCAACGGAATTCCATACGGAACACGGACCGTTTACGCTCGTCCCCCTCCCAGGCCGGCGGTCGAGTCTCGTATGGGTGAGCGATCCGGCAGGGGCCGGCGAGCTGTCCTCCAAGAACGACGCGGAGCTTTCGGCCGAGATCGAACGCCGCGCGCATTCGATTCTCGGCGCCATGAGCATAGAATCGGGCCGCAGCTTATTCCCGCTTGCCGTCGAGACGGCGGGGCCGTTCGCGCGCGGGCGCATCGCGCTGGTCGGCGAGGCGGCGCACGTCCTGCCGCCGATCGGCGCGCAGGGCCTTAATCTCGGTTTGCGCGACGCCGCCACCATCGCCGAACTCGTGGCCGAGGCGCGACGACGCAATGCCGATATCGGTGCGCCGGAGTTGATGACCCGCTACGACATCGCGCGCGCCGCCGACGTCAAGAGTTGCACGCTTGCCGTCGATCTGCTGAATCGATTTCTGTTGAGCGATTTTGTGCCGATCCAGGCCACACGCGGATTGTCGCTCTATGCGCTCGATCGCATCGGTATAATGCGGCGCGCGCTGATGCGCCAGGGCGTGGCGCCGGCCGCATCGCAGCCCCGGCTGATGCGCGGGGAGATGGTGTAAAACGACGCCATTTCCTAGGCACGACTGGCGCCAAAAGCTGCTTGGCGGGGTCGTGGCGTTCATCTTACCGTTGGCCACGAGGACTTGCGGGATTCTGGCATGAAGCTGCCGCGCAATTTTTTCAAAGCCTTGGCGATCGGGGCGCCGGCGCCGTTGCGCGAATTGCCGTTGCGGCTCGAACGAATGATTCATTTCGTGCCGCCGCATATCGAGAAAGTGCGCGCCAAAGTGCCGGATCTCATCCGCGAGGTGGACGTGGTGCTCGGCAATCTCGAAGATGCCGTCCCGGCGGATGCCAAGGAGGCGGCGCGGGACGGCTTCATCGCCATGGCCGGGAGTTGCGATTTCGGCGAGACCGGACTGTGGACGCGCATCAACGCGCTTAACTCGCCCTGGGCGCTCGATGACATTTGTCAGATCGTCGCCGCGATCGGCCAAAAACTCGATGCGATCATGCTGCCGAAAGTGGAAGGAGCGTGGGACATCCATTATCTCGACCAGTTGCTCGCTCAGCTCGAAGCGAAATACACCGTCAAGAAACCGATCCTCATTCACGCCATCCTGGAGACGGCGGAAGGCGTGAACAATGTCGAGGCGATTGCCACCGCCTCGCCGCGCATGCACGGCATCAGCCTCGGTCCGGCGGACCTCGCCGCTTCGCGGGCGATGAAGACGACCCGCGTCGGCGGCGGGCATCCCGAATACAAGGTGCTGGCCGACGCCGGGTCGGCAAATGCGGCGGAGGCGGCAGGCGCTCCGCGCGCCGCTTATCAGCAGGACCTCTGGCACTACACGATTGCCAAGATGGTCGATGCCTGCGCAGCGGCCGGCATCAAGCCGTTCTACGGCCCGTTCGGCGATTTCGCCGACAGCGCCGCCTGCGAGGTGCAGTTTCGCAACGCCTTTGTGCTGGGCTGCGTCGGCGCCTGGACGCTGCACCCGAGTCAAGTGCCGATCGCCAAGCTGGTGTTTTCACCCGATCCGGGGGAGGTTGCGTTCGCGAAAAAGATAATCGCCGCCATGCCGGACGGCGGCGGCGCGGCGATGATCGACGGCAAAATGCAGGACGACGCCACCGCGAAACAGGCTAAGGTTCTGCTCGACCTCGCCCGGCTCGTCGCCGCCAAGGACCCGGAAATGCGGGCGCGTTATGGACTGTGAAAGCGCCCGCCCATGAACAAACGTTCAGCGCTTGGTCCGCGGCATGCCACAATCCTGTCATTGCATAGTCGCGACGCAGGGGCCGTCAAGAATTGGCTCATGGCCATGGATAGGATTCGGATCGCCAAGTTTCAGCTCGGCCAAGTCGTCCGCCACCGCCTCTACCCGTTCCGCGGCGTGGTGTTCGACATCGATCCGATTTTTGACAATACGGACGAGTGGTACGAATCGATCCCCGTCGAAGTCCGGCCGCACAAGGACCAGCCGTTTTATCACCTGTTCGCCGAGAACGACGAGACCGAGTACATCGCCTACGTTTCTGAGCAAAACCTGTTGCCCGATAACAGCGGCGAGCCGGTGCGGCATCCGCAGGTCGCGGAAGTTTTTGTAAAAGACGGCAAGGGCGGCTACCGCCCTCGCTCAGTCATGAGGCATTGAGCGCGCGCCGACGCGCTACTTTGCGCGCGGACCGGTGCAGATGCAAAAGGCTATGGCGTCTTGCCTTGCGGCGCTACCGAGGCGCCGGGCTGGGTCTGTTCGAGCTTCTTGCGCGCTTCCTCGGCGCGCTTTTGCAGTTCCTCTTGCAGCTTTTGCTGCTGCGCCTCGAACACCTTGGGATCGGTCGGCGGTCCATCATAGGCCTTGGCGAAATCGGTCAGCGGCAACACCAGGCTGATCGGCTGACCGCTCGCGTTGATTGCTTGCACGACCAGGCCGCGGCCTTTTTTCATCTGTTCGATCATCTGTGCGTTGGCTTCGTAATCGGCCATGCAGCCGTTGGTAAAGCAGATCACGTATGGCGCGGTCATCGGCTGGTTCTGATCGATGATCACGCGCGTGCCATGAATGAGCTGCATGCCGAGCGGAAGCGTCACGCGCAGGATCTTCTTCGGGTTGCCTTCCGGTTCGATCAGCACGGCGGCGACCACCGGCATTCCCGATTCGATGCGGGCGTCCTTGCCGGTGAAACAGACCTGCTTGGGTTTGGGGTCCTTGCTCTTGAGGCAGAACTTGGTCCAGGGCGAGTAGATCAACTGCACCGGCGCCTGCTGCGCCGGTTGCGCCGGTTGCGCCGGTGCCGGTTGCTGCTGCGTCGGTGCCGGCTTCTTGGCGGCCGGCTTTTTCGCAGGTTGCTGCGCCAAGGTCGGCGAGGCCGATGCAAGGGCGAGCGCAACGGTAAGGGCTGCTGTCTTGGCGATGGCACCGAGCGTGCGGCCGCCCGGCAGCGCCGGCGTCCACGCGTTGCGATAGGTCATGAGATGCAGTCCTTCTTTCGTGCTGCCGCCCGCAAATCGACGCCGGTCGACTTGTCCGCTCAGACTTGCGCGGTGGTCCGAAATGGGGAATTCCCCACATTCATCGCCGCGCGCCGCGCGCGGGTGCCCCGGTTCAACGGTCATTCGACGCAGATTACGGCAACAGCGTGACACGCCCTTGAGCCGAATAGCCCGATTCCGCCGATCGCTAAAGCCTGACTGGCAAATATCGGCGATAATCGCCGCGCGCTATTGCGCGCCGCCGCCCGCGGCCGTTAGAGCCGTTGATTTATGTTATCTTTCAGCAATGCCCAGGACGATGGCTCGCGTCGGATTCGCTGCATTGACGCCGATTGAAGCCATTATGTCGGCTGCTCCCCTTCGCGCAGCACGGATGGCGCTTTGCGGCGCGCTGGTGCTGGCCACGGTTATTCCGCAAGCCGCCGAGGCAGCCTACGCCATCGCCATGCACGGCGCTCCGGCCATGCCGGAGAATTTTACGGCAATGCCGTATGTGGATGCCGATGCTCCGAAAGGCGGCCGATTGGTCGAAGGGGTGCTCGGCACTTTCGACAGCCTCAACCCGCTCATTGTCTTGGGTCTGCCGGTGCAGGCGGTCCGCGGCTATGTCGTCGAAAGCCTGATGGCGCGCGGCTACGACGAGCCGTTCACGCTCTATGGCTTGCTCGCGCGCAGCGTCGAAACCGACGACGCCCGCGACTACGTCACCTTCCGCCTCGATCCCGCGGCGCACTTCTCCGACGGGGTTCCGGTGACCGCCGAGGACGTGGTGTTTTCCTGGAAGCTTTTGCGCGATCACGGCCGGCCGAACCACCGCGCCTATTATTCCAAGGTCGTGCGCGCCGAAATTCTCGATACGCACAGCGTGCGTTTCGATCTGACCGGCGGCGACAATCGCGAATTGCCGCTCATTCTCGGGCTGATGCCGGTGCTGCCCAAACACGCGATCGACACGGCGGCTTTCGAGCAAACGACATTGGCCAAACCGATCGGCAGCGGTCCCTACGTGGTCGCCGACGTCCACGCCGGCAAAAGCGTCACCTTCAGGCGCGATCCCAATTATTGGGGACGGTCGCTTGCGATCAATCGCGGCTTATGGAATTTCGACGAAGTGCGCTTCGACTATTATCGCGACGCCAATTCCTATTTCGAAGCCTTCAAGGCCGGCCTTTACGACGTGCGCAGCGAAGAAGATCCGACGCGCTGGCAGACCGGTTACGACATTCCGGCCGTGCGCGATGGGCGCATCGTCAAGGAATCGTTCCCGAACGGTCTGCCCAAGCTCGCCTCGGACTATGTTTTCAATACCCGGCGGGCGGTCTTTGCCGACATCCGCGTGCGCCAGGCGATTTCGCTCTTGTTCGATTTCCAGTGGATCAATCGCAACTTCTTCTATGGTCTCTATAAGCGCAGCGCGAGCTATTTCGACGATTCGGAACTTTCCGCCTATCACCGGCCGGCCGATCGGCGCGAACGCGCGCTGCTTGCGCCATTTGCCGGTGCGGTTCGCCCCGACATGCTCGACGGCGCCTGGTCGCCGCCGCTGACCGACGGCTCCGGCCACGACCGTGCTCCATTGCGGCGAGCCCTCACTTTGTTGCAGTCTGCCGGCTACGAGCTCAAAGGTACGAAGCTATTGAACCGCGCGACCGGACGCCCATTGAGTTTCGAGATCATGGTCACAAACCGGGACGACGAGCGGCTGGCGATCGCGTTTTCCAATAATCTCGCCCGCGCCGGGATCGACGCGCAGGTGCGGCTGGTCGATGACGTACAATACGAGCAGCGGCTCAGCTCGTTCGATTTCGACATGATCGAATTCCGCTGGGAGCAATCGCTCTCTCCCGGCAACGAGCAGAGCTTTTACTTCGGCACGGCCGCCGCCGACGAGCAAGGATCGCGCAACTATATGGGCGTGCGCAGCCCGGCCGTCGACGCTATGATCGCTGCGCTCCTTAAGGCGCGCGGCCGCGCCGATTTCGTCGACGCCGTGCGCGCGCTCGACCGCGTGCTCATTTCCGGCCGTTACGTCGTGCCGCTGTTTTATCTTCCCGAGCAATGGGTGGCGCGCTGGACTTTCATCGAGCATCCGGCGCAGACTTCGCTGTTCGGCTACTTGCCGGAAACCTGGTGGCATCAACCGGCACGGGCGCTGCAATGATTCTGGGCAATCCAACGGCCGCTGCGGCGCCGCAGCCGCAAGGCCAGCGCCGCGTCAGCATCGACGAGGTCTTTCACCGCATCGCGCAGCGCCAGCCCGATACGCTGGCGCTTCTCGATGCGCCAAACCGCGGCGCGTTCACCGACGGCGAGCCGCGGCGGCTCACCTACGCGCAGGCCGAACGCATGGTTGCCGCGATTGCCGGCCGTCTGCGCCGCATGGGCATTGCCACCGATGCCATTATCGGCATTCAATTGCCCAATATCGTCGAAAACATCTTGACGATTCTCGGCGTGATGCGCGCCGGGATGATCGCCGCTCCCTTGCCTTTGCTCTGGCGCCGTGCCGACGCGATCGCGGCGCTCGGCCGCATCGGCGCCAAGGCGCTGATCGCTTGCGGACACGTCGGCAGCTTCAATCATTGCCAGCTCGCGATGCGGATCGCGTCCGAAGTATTTTCGATCCGCTACGTGTGCGGATTTGGGCAAGATTTGCCCGACGGCGTGGTGCCGTTCGACGATTTGTTCACCACCGAGCGGCTCGATCCAATTCCGCCGTTCGACCGCGAACGGTTGAACAATGCCGCAGCCCATATCGGGCTGATCACCTTCGACGTCGGCGAGAACGGCATCGTGCCGGTTGCGCGCAATCATCTGCAAATACTGGCGGGCGGGCTCGGCGTGACGCTGGAGAGCCGGCTCGGCCAGGATACCCGCATCCTGTCGACGATCGCGTCGTCATCGTTTGCCGGCATCAGCCTCACCCTCATGCCCTGGCTCTTGAGCGCCGGCACGCTTTGCCTGCACCATCCGTTCGACCCCGAGGTGCTGGCGCAGCAACGGCGCACCGACGACTGCAGGACGCTGATCCTGCCCGGACCGGTGGCGTTGCGCCTCGCCGAGACCGGCGCGTTCGCGCGCGATGGCGTCGACACCGTTATCGGCGCTTGGCGCTCGCCGGAACGGCTGGCAGCGAGCCCGGCATGGCGCGAGCGCGAGACCGTTCTCGTCGACGTGCCGATCTTCGGCGAAGCCGGCTTCGTTGCCGCGCGCCGGGCTGCCGGCGGCCGGGCGGCGCCTATTCCGTTCGGGCCGGTCGTGGCGCCGCGCGGCAGCAGCGGCGCCGTCGTGGTTGCCGAATTGGTAGGCAGCGCCGCCAGCACGGTGGCGCTGCGCGGTCCGATGGTGCCGCGTCATGCTTTTCCGCCTGGAATCGAACGTTCCGGTCTGCCCCATTTCAAGATCGACCGCTTCGGTCTGGTCGATACGGGTTACACCTGCCGCGTCGATAGCGTCACCAAGGCGATGGTGGTCACCGGTCCGCCCTCCGGCATGGTCGGCGTCGGCGGCTATCGCTTCCCGCTGCATGCGCTGCAGGAGGCAATCGGCCGGATCGACAGCGGCGCGACGCTTGCGGCGTTGCCCGACCCGGTCATCGGCCAGCGGCTTATCGGCAATACCGAGAAGCGCGACGTTGTGCAGGCCGCGCTGACCGCCGTCGGCGTCAATCCGATCGTCGCCGCGGCGTTCCGCGACCGCAGCGAGCGGGCCGAACCGGCGCGTCCGTAAGGCCGAAAAGTCGCGCAGCCCGTTGACGCGCCATTAACAGCGCTTTGGCATGGTTTGCGGCAGTAGCTCGAATTTGCATCCTGCCGGCAACCTCTCATGGCGCTGCAAGGTCCGTTTGTCGTCGTTGCCGACAGCCCGGCGCCCGATGTCGTCGAGGCGTTGCGCGGTGCCGGCGCTTTCCCCATTGTCGAGACCGGTTGGGCCGACGCCGCGGCCGCGCTGACCTCGGTCGAACCCGAAGCTTTGGTCCTGGCCGAACCGTGCGCCGATCGCACCTGCGCCAAAGCGCTCGCCGATCGGCTCAAGGCGCGCAATGGCGCATTCACCCCGGTTATCGCCCGCACGCGCGATGACGGCGCGGCCTTTTTGCCCGATGCGCTCTCCATCGCGGCGAGCGTGCCGGTCGAGCGCATCGTCAGCCGGCTCGGTTCGGCGCTGCGCATCCGCACGCTGCACTCGACGGTCTTGCGCCGCACCCGCACGCTGGCCACACGCGGCGAGCTGCCGCCCGAACTTCCTGCGAGCGATCCGCTCGACGAAGCGAGCGTGCTGCTCGCCGGCCGCGGCCGCTCGTATCCGGCGCTGACGGTCGCCGTCGGCGAACGCGTCGGCCTCATTGGTGCGCTTAGCGTCGAGAACGCGGCGCGGGCGCTGCATGCGCGCGACATCGACGGCGTGGTCATCGGCGACGGGTTCGGCCCGCGCATCGTCGAGGCGCTCTTGACCGTGCTCGCCGAGGACGTGCGCTTTTGCGACCTGCCGGTCGCAGTGCTCGGCGGCCATCCCGGCCCGGTCGAACGGTTCGGCGCACACTTGTCCAATCTCGAGCGCATCGCCGAGGGGCCGCAGCGTCTGGTCGAACGCTTTTTGCCGTTCGTGCGGCTGCATGCGTTCGGGCAGCGGCTGCGGCGCATGCTCAAATCGCTCGACGCCAAGGGCATGATCGACCCCGATACCGGACTCCTCGCCCACGAGGCGTTCTGGCGCGATCTCAACCGCGCCGTCGGCGATGCGGAAAAGCACGGCGTCGGGCTGTCCATCGCCCGCTTCTCGTTTAACGGCAGCGACCGCCGCACCGGCCTCGACGCCGCGCGCCTTTTGAGCCGGCTGATGCGCCAAGTCGATTTCGCCTGCCGCGAGGCCGACAATTCGATTTTCGCGGTTTTCACCGCAACCGATCTGCGCGCCGCCCATGTGGTGGCGCGGCGCCTTGCCAGCATTCTGAAAAACACCACGATGGCGCCCGACCGCAAGCGCGTCGGCATCGACGCGGCGGTGACGCTCGCCACCCTGCGGCCGACCGACAGCGTCGATTCGCTGATCGCGCGGGTGGTGGGTAAGGTTGCCGCCGGGTGACGTGAGCACCATGTATGCCGAACGACCGCCAATTCTAGCGGCGTTTCCCGGGCGCAGCGCAGCACGAAGCGCAGCGAAGTGGTGCGATGCAGACCCGGGATCGTTAGACACTCGGAGTCTGCGACGATCCCGGACCAGCGGTGCACCGCATCCGGGAAACTCCGCTATAATAGCGCCAGGTTGTACGATAACGAATCGAAGGTATTTCTTCATGAGCGTTTCATCCGGCGCGCCGGCCTCCGTGCATATCGAAGTCGTCTCCGACGTCGTGTGCCCATGGTGCTACATCGGCAAGCGGCGGCTGGAAGCGGCGATCGCGCTTCATCCCGATGTCGAGGTCGGCGTCAATTGGCGGCCGTATTTCCTCAATCCCTGGATCCCGCGCGAAGGCATCGACCGGCAGACCTATCTGGAGACCAAATTCGGCTCCGCCGAGCGCTATGGCGCCATCGCCGAGCGGGTCGCCGCCGCGGCCGCCATGGAGGGACTGCCCTACGCGCCGGATAAAATCTCGCGGCAGCCCAACACGCTCGACTGCCATCGCCTGATCCTGTGGTCGCGCAGCGCCACCGATCCGGCGCGCGTCAAGCAGCGGTTGATGGAGCTTTATTTCGCCGAAGGCGCCGACCTGACCGATCCCAAGGTGTTGATTAAGGCGGCGAACGATTGCGGCATGGACGGCGACCTGGTGCGCCGGCTCCTCGCCGGCGACGCTGACGTCGAGCGCATCGAGACCGAAGCCAACGGCGCCAAGGAAGCCGGCGTCGACGGCGTGCCCTGCTTCATCTTCGGCGGCCACGTCATCGTCACCGGCGCGCAATCGCCCGAATATCTCGCCAGCGCGATCGAGCGCACCGCGGGGAGGCATACAAGGCTGCGGGCGTAAATCGGCGGTCGTCATTCCTTCGCTTCCGACAACGAATTTTGCGCGACGCTTGCTGCTCCTTCTCCCCGTGCGCGGCCCGCCTTCGCTCGCTCGGCGAGCTACGGCGGGTTCGAGTCCGCCGAAGCGCGTGAGCGCGAAGGCGGAGGAAAAGGCATAGGCGACCTTCGGCCGCCGTACTTTACGTAAAGAACGCCGACGCGAAGCGTCGGCTATGATGAGGGGGCCTCTCCGCTGGGCTGAGATTCACGCGATTGTTTGCAACCCCGACGCTCGACCCGCAACGCTCCGAATCGCGGAGAGGCCTCCTCACGCAGCGTGCGGAAAGTACGTGACGCGCCATATTGCGGCAGCTTGAAAGTCGAAATAGGCTCTTGTCGCAGTACAGCAGAAATTTTTCCAGCATGTGGGAGACGACAATGCGCATGATGCTCAGGTTTACTCTTCCGGTCGAGAAGGGAAACGCAGCTATTAACGACGGCTCGCTCGGCCGAACGATGGAAGCGATCATGAGCAAACTCAAACCGGAGGCGGCTTACTTCGCGCCAATGGACGGCCAACGCGGCGGCATGATATTTTTCGATCTTGCCGAGCCATCGCAGATTGTCGAGGCCATCGAGCCGCTGTTCCTCAATCTCAATGCCTCAACCGAACTCGTGCCGGTCATGAACGGCGACGATCTGCGCAAGGGGCTCGGCAAAGTCGCGCAGAAATAGCGGCGTCGGAATCCCAATGAAGCTGTCGTGGCGGCGGACAAACGAACGTGTTCTCGCGACGCATGCGCGCCCGAGTTTTGAGAACGGCATTCGCATTCCACCGCGCCGAGCAGGATCGCGTCACGCCTGAACCGGCGGTGGGACCGGCTTTCGGCTCGATCGTGCTTCGCGCATTTAGCCCGGATTGAGCGGAGCAAAATCCGGGCTACGAATCTACGAATCGAGGGAAGCGGAACGCCGGCAGACGCAAGTTTCCCTCCGTACCTTTCGGTACGGCGCGCGCCTTGCAAAGCGCGCACGCCTTCCGGCGTTCCACCGCGGCTCTCGCCAAGGGGACTATTCATCCCCAAGGCTCGGCTTCAGGCCATGCTTCCTGGGACTCGGCCGGAGCGCTCGATCCGGTAAGCCCGCCCCTACCGGGGGGCGGAGACCTCGCGCTTCTCCACGGGCGTTACCCGCGCCCGCCTGTCCCAGTCCAGTGAAAGCACCTCACGCACCGGTCGTAGTGCCGGCAGGATGATGCCCAAGCCGCCCGAGTGCGACGGTGACGAGCCGCCGCCCGCGGGCACCGCACTCGCTCCGCC
>Ga0207416_1001558_pt1 | contig 29459 bp, 41 predicted proteins | sample PaiPotPPM11metaG_FD_184107 | JGI IMG/M metagenome (GOLD analysis project Ga0207416, IMG submission 184107) | Iron sulfur acid spring bacterial and archeal communities from Banff, Canada, to study Microbial Dark Matter (Phase II) - Paint Pots PPM... ... | reverse complement strand
GAGGTCGTGCCCGCCCTTGATCGCGATATCCGCCGCCGCCGACGTGACGACGGTAGCGGTCGGCACATGGTCAACCGTCACTTTGAGGCCATTCTTCGTGCCCCAGTCGGTCGCCCACTTGTCAAAATAGTCGGTGTCAAAGGCCGGGACATAGTGGCTCCACATGAGGATCTTCAGCGTGCCGCCCTTTTCAATCGTCGGGCCGGCATACTTCACATTGGGATCACCCGTCTTTTTCGTCGGTCCGCCTGCCGCCGGTGCGCTCGTCGCGCTACCACCGGCTGCGGCACTGCCCGTTGCGGTCGTAGCAACCGGCGCGGTCGTCGCGGCGGCTGGCGCCGTGGTCGCAGCCGCCGGTTTCGGCGTACTGGTGGCGCTGCTGCCGCCGCAGGCGGCAAGAATGGCTGTTACCGCGGCGGCAGCGGCGCCGCCGAGAAAGCCCCGTCGAGAAAGGGCAGCACGCCCGAACCGAAGATCACGATCATCCATCTGTCTTCCCTCCTGAAACTACCGATACCGAACCGTTCAACCTGTGACGCTCTGCGCCCCATAAGCGTTGCGACAATTAACGAGCAGCGCGGGCGCATCAGCCTACGATCATGCCGCTCGTCCAACCCATTCCCGCGCGACGCCTCCTCTCACTGCCACGGCCCACCAAGATTTCCTTCACACCCTGCCGGCGCGCCGCCACCCACAGCGGCCAGTCTCGCTCCCTTACTTGACTGAGCCGGCCGTGATGCCCGCGATGAAGTCATCGAGGAAGAAGTTATAGAGAATCGCGACGGGCAGCCCGGCGATGATCCCGCCCGCCATCAACTCACCCCAGTAAAAGACATCACCACGAATGAGGTCCGTCACGACGCCGAGCGTCACCGGCTTGCTCTCCTTGCCATGGATAAAGACGAGGGCATAGATGAATTCCTGGAGCGCGAGCGTGAAGGCGAACATCATGATCGAGAAAATGCCGGCACGGCTGAGCGGCAGGACAACGCGCCGGATCGCCTGGATGCGGTTGCAGCCATCAATCAGCGCGGCCTCCTCGATGTCAAAGGGAATCGTCTTGAAGAATCCCATCATCAGCCACGTACAAAACGGGATTGTGAACGTTGGGTAGATGACGACCAGCGCCCAGATATTGTCAATCAGGTGCAACCGCGACACTACTTGAGAAAGTGGGATGAACAAGAGCGACGGCGGCACGAGGTAGGTGAGGAAAATGCCGATGGAGAGCGGCCCCGCGCCCGGCAGGTTCAAGCGCGCCAGTGCGTATCCGGCCGGGACGGCAGTGAGCACCGTAATGACGACGGTCCCGAGAGCGATCAAATAGGAGTTGATCAGCCAGCGCCTGAACTCGGTCTTCTGGAAGAGGTACTGCACATGCCCGAAGGTCGCCTTATCCGTAAACCAGAGCGGGAAGTGCGTGAGGTTATACAGGTCATCATTCGCCTTGAAGGTCGTGATGATCATGTAATAGACGGGAAAAATCGCGACGACGACGAAGACGAGTATCCCAAGCAGGAGGAGGATGCGTCGAATGACCGCGCCGGCCGATACCGGCGCAACGCGTTGCGCCGTATCCTGCTTGGGCGCGAGGGAGGCGATCGCTTCGTTGACGGCCACGGTTAGATCTCCCTCTTACGCAACTGACGGAGAAAGACGATCGAGAAGAGGAACAGGATCGGGAAGAGGAAGAGCGTCACGGCCGCACCTCTCCCCAGTTGCCCGGACGCAATGCCGACCTTGAACGCGTACGTCGCGAGCACCTCCGTCGCATTGCCCGGCCCTCCCTGCGTGAGGAGGAAGACGATCGTCAGGTCGGTGAAGTTGAAGACGAGGTTGAAGAGCAAGCCGATAAAGAGGATCGGCGCGATCATCGGCACGATGATTTTCCGGTAACGCGTGAACCAGTTCGCGCCGTCAATCTTCGCGGCATCAATGATGTCCTGCGGTATGGAGGTGAGGCCGGCGAGCAGAATGACCGCCGAGAAGGGGAAATTGCGCCAGACGTTTACCATGATGATGGACGCCATCGCCGATTTTGGCTGGCCGAGCCACTGAATGCCGTACTGCGCGGTGATGATGTGCGTGTGCTTGCCGAGCCAGTTGAGGACGCTGTACTGCGGGTGGAACATCCATTTCCACGCCTGAATCGTCAGCGCGATCGGGATCGTCCACGGGAGGAGAACGAGATAGCGGACGATCTTCTTGCCCCGGAACTTTGCGAGCAGGATGAATGCCAGCGTCGTTCCAAGGATCGAGTTGACGACTGCGGTCACCAGCGAGTAGATGATCGTGTTCCGCAGGGCCGCACGGAATGTCTGATCCTTGAGGAGTCCGGTGAAGTTCTCCAACCCGATGAAGCCGCGCACCCCATTCAGATTACTCACGGTCGCATCCGTGAGACTGAATTTGAGCGCCAAAAAGAACGGTACGGCAACGAGGCCAATGATATAGATCATCGCGGGTGCGAGGAGGAGATAGCCGAGTACCCGCGACCGGAACACGACGCCACGACTGCTTACATGACTGCGCTTCCGAGCGCCGATAGCAATTGCCACTCAATCCCCCGTCTATATTTCGATTGACCCGCCCCGCCAGAGACATGATTTGGATTCGCCGCAGTATAGCGTACGCCCCATCTGCTGTCTACTAATCATACAAATGGAATTTATGGGCGTAATCAATTGCGCGGGCCGTCATTCGCCGTGAGATACCGGCGTTTCAACCTTGTTCCCGTTGGCACGTGATGGTAGACTTGGCACTATCCCGCACGCGCTGGCCCACACCGGGCGGGCGGAGCAAACAGCCGATAGCCGGAGCGGACAGATGATGGATATTCTCCTTTCGACGGGCAGTCTCACACCGCGCGGCATCGGCAGTGCCGCGAGCATCGCCCGGCAGGCAGGCGCGGACGGGCTTGAACTGATGCTCACCAACCGGCTGCTGTCCGAGGGGCCGGAGGCAGCGATCCACGCCACAGAGATGCATCAGGTGCCGATACGGTCCGTCCATCCGCCCATTCGCTTCGTCAATGCTCGTCAGCATGTGCATGCTGATATGATCGCCGCCGCGAACTATGCACGCCGGATTCCGGGCTGTCGTGTGCTCGTCATGCATGCGGTCGGCGGGCCGGGCCTCCATACCGAGCGCGGGCGTGCATTCTTCCATACGATCGGCGAAGTGACGGAAATCCTCAAGAAAACGGGTGTGCGCCTGGCCATCGAGAACCGTGGCACGGTGCAACCGCGGCCACGATTAGACTTCCTCGACCGGCTCCAGAATTTGTACCGCGTGTGTGAGGAATGGAATCTCGGCATTACGTTGGATACGGCGCACGCGGCGGCGTTCGGCCTTGACATCATCGCCGCGCTCGATGTGGTCTATCCACGTTTGGCGAACATCCACTTGAGTGATCGGCGCGACGAGCCACCGGCGATTGCCTCCGGCATCTTGAACTCGCTCACCCGCGAGCATCAACTACCGGGGTCGGGCGCGCTGCCACTCGCTCTATTCCTGCAACATGTGCGCGCGAAAGGGTACCGCGGCGCCGTGACGCTCGAACTCTCCCCTGTCGCTCTTGCCTCCTGGCGGAGTCTTCACGCGCTCCAGCGTACCTGGAACGCCGTATCGTTCGTGCGCGAGCATCTTTCGCCAGCGGGGTCTCCTCTCGATGAGGCGCACCGGACACGGCGTGTGCGGGCCCCGTTTGAGAACGAGGGGTAACGACGAAGACCTCTCTACGCAAAAGAACGCCGCCCCGACGTCGGGGCGGCGTTTCGACGCAATGTTTAGCGCTTGGTGTACTGAGGCGCCTTGCGGGCCCGCTTGAGGCCGACCTTCTTGCGTTCCTTCACCCGCGCGTCGCGCGTGAGGAGGCCCGCCCGCTTCAATGTCGTGCGCATTTCGGGATCGAAGCGGCAGAGCGCGCGGGCGATGCCGTGCCGGATTGCGCCAGCCTGCCCGCTGACACCGCCGCCGATGACTTTCACGCTCACCGTGAAGCGGTCGCTCGTATTCGTGATGCGGAGCGGCGTGTTGATCGTGATCTGATGCAGTTCGCGGCCACCGAAGTAGTCGCGCACATCTTTCCCATTCACAACTACCTCGCCCGTGCCTGGATAGAGACGCACGCGGGCAATGGCGCTCTTGCGGCGGCCAACGGCGTTATGATACTGGCCCGTCAATTGCTGCGCTGTCGTTACCACTGGTTTCCCTCTCTTAAGCGCTACGCGCTACGCGCTTTCGCCGCGCACGACCGCCAGCCGAGCCTGCGCCCGCGCGACGTTTTCCTTGATCTCCAAAGGTTCCGGCTTCTGCGCCTCATGCGGGTGCGTCGCGCCGGCGTAGACCTTCAACTTCATATACTGCTGCTTGCCGAGCCGGTTATGCGGCAGCATCCCCTTTACCGCCGACTCGATAATCCGGTTGGGGAATTTCTTCATAACCTCCGCATAGGTCGGCTGCTTGAAACCGCCGGGATAGTTCGAGTGCCGGTAGTAGATCTTCTGCGTCGGCTTCTTGCCCGTCACCGCGATCTTCTCCGCATTGATCACAATGACGTAGTCGCCCATGTCCATATGTTCGGCAAAGACCGGCTTGTGCTTGCCCCGCAGGATGCGCGCGACTTCCGTCGCCAGGCGACCCAGCGTATGGCCGTTGGCATCCACGATGTACCAGTTGTGTTGAACCTCCGCCGCCTTCGGCGAATAGGTTGTCGTTGTCAATGTCGGCATCTGCTCATTTCTCCCGCGTCTGCGGCGTCCATCCCACCGCGCATCGTTCTCCCGTTCTTCATCGCCTCAGTCGTATCGCACCTGCCAGAGGATTAATCCGTGAGGCGGCGCGGTCGGCGCCGCCAGCCGTCGGTCTCTTGCGGAGAGCAGCGTCTCGATCCACTGCACCGGCACGTCACCCGTCCCGATGTGAACGAGCGATCCCACCATATTCCGCACCATGTGCGGCAAGAAGCCGTTCCCTTCAATCGTGAACACCAGAGCGAGGCCCGCAATCGCCTCCGGGCGTCGCTCTGTTGTCCACTCCGCCACCCGCATCGTCCGCACGGTCCCGGCTTCCCTCTCCGGAAGACCCTTCGCGCCGCCCGCGAATGCCGCGTAATCGTGCGTGCCGACCAGCGTTCGTGAGGCCGCGTTCATTGCCGCGACATCAAGCGAACGACGCCGGTGCCACATCGTGCCACGTACGAGCGGCGACTGGACTTCGCCGTTCCAGACCATGTAGCGATACTGCCGCCACGTCGCGTCGTAGCGAGCGTGGAAGCGATCTGGAACGACGGTTAGATTGGTAACACGCACATCGGCAGGCAGAATGCCATTCACTCCCTGCCGCCACGTCTCCGGCTCGCGCTCGCGATGTACATCCGCGTGCGCCACTTGGCCGACCGCGTGGACCCCGGTATCCGTCCGACCGGCGAAGATCGCCCGAACCGGCTGCCCCTCAAGCGTCGTCAGCGCGCGCTCGATCTCGCCCTGCACCGTCCGCTGCCCCGGCTGGATCTGCGATCCCGCGAACGCCGCGCCATCGTAGGCAAGCGTCAACCGGAGGCGGTACACCGCGCGACCTTACTCCATCAACCGCAACACGACCATCGGCGCGCCGTCGCCCTGGCGCTGACCGAGATGGAACAATTGCGTGTACCCCCCCGGCTGCCCCTCGAAGCGCGGCCCAATCTCCTCGAACAACTTCAGCGTCGCGAGCGGGTTGGCGAGTTTCGCCATCACGAGGCGGCGGTGCGCCTCGGTGTCCTCCCGCGCGATGGTGATGATCTTCTCGACCTGCGGCTGGACATTCTTGCCCTTCGCCTCGGTCGTGATGATCCGCTCATTGAGGACGAGGCTGTTCATCAATCCGCGCATCAACGCTTTGCGCTGGCCCGAGTTGCGCCCCAAATGGCGCCCTGCCTTCCGATGCCGCACGATAAACCCTCCCTGTGCGTACTGCCTGCGATCCCCCTATTCGCGGGGGCGAATTGCTGCTACTCCCCTGCCGCGCCCGTGTCGGATGCGCTGCCGTCCGTACCCGCCTCGAAATCATCCGGGATCAGTTTGCGGTTCGCGCCGAGGAACCCATGTACCTGCAACTTTTCCTGCAACTCCGACAATGACTTCGGCCCGAAGTTCCGGATGCCCATCAAGTCTTCCGGATTCATCTTCAGGACCTGACCGACGCGGTCAATCTTCTGGCTGCGGAGCGAGTTCAGCACGCGCGATGAGAGACCGAGTTCGGAAAGCAGTTTCGCCTCTGCCTCAGGCGTCACATACGGGCCGAGTCCCGCCGGTTCCTCCGTGCCGCCGCTCGCGAAGTCTACGATCAATTGTGCGTGCTCCCGCAGAATTTCGGATGCCTGCCGGAGTGATTCGCTCGGATCAATCGTGCCGTCCGTCCAGATCTCGAGGATCAAACGATCGTAGTCGGTCATGTGGCCGACGCGCGTATGCTCGACGATGAAGTTAACGCGGGGGATCGGCGTGAAGATGGCGTCCACCGGAATCTCACCAATCGCCAGCCCCTCCGCCGCTTCCGCCGACCGGTAGGCCCGACCGCGCTCGACCGTCACTTCGATGTCCAGCGCGCCCTCATCGTCCTCAACATGCGCCAGGACCTCATCCGGGTTGACGCAGGTGATCTCGAACGGCCAAGCGATGTCGCCTGCCGTGATCGCGCCCGCGCCCTGCCAGGAGAGGCGAACACGCGTCTCCGGCAGGTTGTCGTCGCTCTGTAAGCGGATGCGCTTGAAGTTCAGCACAATCTCGGTCACGTCCTCGCGCACATGCGGGATCGTGCTGAACTCGTGCCAGACATCGCTGATGCGAATTTTCGTGATCGCCGTGCCCGGCAGCGACGAAAGCAGGATGCGCCGCAGGGCGTTTCCGAGCGTCGTACCGTATCCCGGCGAGAGCGGTTCAACGGTGAACCGAGCGTAATTTTGACCACTCTTTGTGAGGTCTACCTTTGGCTGGGCAATGTCAAGCACCGCGTTCAGCCTCCCTTTTTAGTATCAGCGCGAACTGCCAATCCGATTCCCGAAGCATACTTGCCCACTCAGGTGACACTCAAACGCGCCGTCGCTTCGGTGCGCGGCACCCATTATGCGGGATCGGCGTGACATCCGTGATGGACAGCACCTGCAAACCGGACGACTGGAGGGCACGTACTGCCGCCTCGCGGCCGCTGCCGGGGCCTTTGACGAAAACTTCGACCTGCCGCAGCCCGTGCTCCATCGCCCGGCGGACAGCGCCCTCAGCCGCGACTTGCCCCGCGTACGGCGTACTCTTGCGCGAGCCTTTGAAGTTGGACGATCCCGCGCTGCCCCACGAGAGGACGTTCCCTTGCGGATCCGTCAGCGTGATCAGCGTGTTATTGAAGGTGGACTGAATATACGCCCGCCCGCGCGGGATGTTCTTGCGATCGCGTCGCCGTACCCGGTTCTTCCCGCCGCGTGTCCCTCGTTTTCGTTGCTCGGCCATCCGCTGTTGCTCCCTTCGGTCGCCCGGTAACAAGTCAAAAGATGCGCGAAATGATTTCCACGTTCTCCTTGTTACTTGTTACTCGCTACTCGCTACTTCGTTGCCTTCTTCTTGCCTGCGACCGCCCGGCGTGGGCCACGACGGGTGCGGGCGTTCGTCTTTGTGCGCTGACCATGGACCGGCATACCGCGCCGGTGCCGGATGCCACGGTAGCAGTTGATGTCAATCAGCCGCTTGATATTCATCGCGACTTCGCGGCGGAGATCGCCCTCGACGACCATCTCTTTCTCGATGATGTCGCGTAGCCGCGTCACCTCATCGTCCGTCAGTTGATTGACGCGCGTGTCGGGATTGATACCGGTGCGCGCGAGAATCTTCTGACTGGTCGTCAGGCCGATACCGTACAGATACGTAAGCGCGATTTCGACGCGCTTCTCGCGTGGAATGTCTACACCGGCAATACGAGCCATGCGTCTTCCTCTCCTCGTCTAGCGATGTCGGTACACGATACGGCCACGGGTCAGGTCATAGGGCGAAAGTTCGACGCGCACGCGGTCGCCGGGCAGAATGCGGATGAAATTCAACCGAATCTTCCCGGAGATATGGGCAAGGACTTCGTGGCCGCTCTCCAATTCAACGCGGAACATCGCGTTCGGCAGCGGCTCAACGACCTTCCCCTCGACCTCGATGACATCTTTCTTCGCCAAAGGCGCTCCTCATTTCTTGTACCGCCGGGGCCAGACCCGCCGCACGCGAGCCGCGCAAACGCCACCGACTTCACGGCAGCGAACTGCCATCATACCACGCCCCCACGTACCGCGCTAGGGCAGCGTGAGGATTTCCGGGTCACCGTCCGTGATCGCGACCGTATGTTCGAACTGGGCGGCTCGTTTCCCATCATTGGTCACGACCGTCCACTTGTCCGCCAACGTGTGCGTCTCGTACGTGCCGACGGTCAGCATTGGCTCGATTGTCAGCACCATCCCTTTGCGGAGGAGGGTGCCCGTGCCGGGATTGCCGTAATTCGGCACCTGCGGTTCCTCATGGATGCGTCGGCCAATCGCGTGGCCGACATACTGCCGCACAACCCCGTACCCGCGCGATTCGGCGTACACCTGAATCGCGTGCCCAATGTCGCCGATCCGCTTGCCGGAGCGACACTGCGCGATCCCGGCGAAAAGGGCGTCGTACGTCGTGGAAACAAGACGTTGCGACTCCTCATCAATCTCACCAACCGGGACGGTGATCGTCGCATCGCCGTGCCAGCCATCGAGGAACGCGCCGGTGTCAACCTTGATAATGTCGCCATTCCGCAGCGTCCGTTTTCCGGGGATTCCATGCACGACCTCATCGTTCACCGCGACGCATACACTCGCCGGGAAGCCGTACAGCCCCTTGAATGACGGCGTCGCGCCCGCCTTGCGGATCACCGCTTCGCCAACCGCGTCCACCTGCGCCGTCGTCACGCCGGGGTGGATCGAGGCGCGCATCGCTTCGAGCGCCTGCGCCACGACGCGACCGGCGACCCGCATCTTCGCGACCTCCTGCGCTGACTTCAGGGTCATCGTCCCGCCACGCGCCATCTATGCACCGCTCCCCTCAAATATTGGGGCAAGCACGGCGATAATGTCCGCAGTTACGGCCTCGATCGGTTGATTGCCGTTGATGCGATGGATGATGCCACGCTGCTCGAACAGTGACAAGAGTGGCTGCGTCTTTTCTTCGTAGAGCCGCAGTCGTTCCTCGGCGGCGTCGCGCGTGTCATCCGCCCGCCCACGACTGAGCATGCGCTCGACCAGCACCGGGCGGGGCGCGTCAATATAGACGACGGCATCCACCCGTTCACCGCGTGACTGAAGGAATGTGTCCAACGACGCAACCTGCGGAACCGTCCGCGGAAAACCGTCGAAAATGACGCCGCGCAACTCGGGCTGTGTCTTGCGTAGTCGGATGAGATGCTCGCCCAGCATCGCGATTGTCAGATCGTCCGGCACTAATGCACCGGCTTCCAGCATCGGTCCCACTTGAAGGCCAAGGGGCGTCTTCTCCGCGATATTCCGCCGAAACAAATCGCCGGTGGAAACATGGGCAAGCCGCAACCGCGGCGCGACGGTTGCCGCTTGCGTGCCCTTCCCGACCCCTTGCGGGCCGAAGAAAAGCACGTTCTTGTTCCTCGCGGCGCCCCTCACCGGATGAATCCCTCGTAGTTGCGCATCAGCAATTGCGCTTCGAGTTGCCGCATCGTGTCAATCGCGACACCAACGACGATCAGGAGCGCCGTACTACCGAGGCCCAACTGCGTGATCCCCGTGAATAGTCGGGCGAAGAAGGGTAGAACCGCTACGAGGCCGAGGAAGAGCGCACCCGCCAGGGTGATCCGGTTCAGCACGCGCGAGAGATACTCCGCCGTCGGACGGCCGGGGCGAATGCCCGGCACGAAGCCGCCGTTCTTCTGTAAGTTCTCCGGGATATTCTGCTGATTGAATACGACGATCGTGTAGAAGAATGTGAACCCGACTACCAGCAGGAAGTAGCCGATCTGGTACGGATAATTGCCTGGGTCGAAGATCACGGCAATCTTCCGGGAAGAGTCACGCAGCCAGCCGCGGTCGGATGAGCCGAGGAAGTTCGCGATCGTGGACGGTAGGATCATGATACTCACCGCGAAGATGAGCGGGATCATGCCCGCCGAGTTGACGCGGAGCGGGATCGTCGTCGCCTGGCCACCATACTGCCGCTGCCCCCGCACGCGCCGTGCGTACTGCACGGGGATCTTCCGCACACCCTCGCTGATGAGGATGATACCGACGATAGTGAGAAGACCGATACCCGCGAAGAGGATGATCGAGACGAGGTTGAACGACGAGCCGCCCGTGATGAGGTTCGCGAAACCGCCGGGTAATCCGGCGACGATCCCACCAAAGATGATGATACTGACGCCGTTGCCGATGCCGTTCTCGGTAATGAGTTCGCCGATCCAGACGAGTACCAGGGTCGCTGCGACCGTCGAGGTCAGCAGCGTGAAACTTGGCAGGAAGGTGTGGATATTGAGGATGCCAAACTGGTCCGCCGGTATCACCTGATTCGCGACGGCGAGACGGATCTGGCCGTATGCCTGCAAATAGCCAATCGGCACGGTGAGGATGTGTGTAACGCGATTGACGCGCGCCCGGCCCGCCTCGCCTTCCTTCGACCACTCATCCAACTTCGGGACGATCGGCGTCAGGAGTTGCACGATGATCGAAGCGGTGATGTACGGGTAAACGCCCATCATCGCGATCGAAAACGTTCGCAAGGCGCTGCCGGAAAAAAGGTTCAACGTGCCGAGAAAGGCGTTGTTGCGGAAGAGCCGGTCGAGCGCCGCATGATCCACATTCGGCAACGGGATATGTGCGATGAGTCGGAAGATCAGCAGCATCGCGATCGTGAAGAGGATCTTTTTCCGCAGATCGGGAATGCGAAACGCATTAAACACGGCCTGCAACATGGTTATGCCGTCTCCTCCGCCGCCTCGGTCGGCGCCGCGGCGGTCTCTTCGACTGTCCCGCCCGCGGCGATGATCTTCTCGCGCGCGGAGGCTGTCACCCGGTGGACTCGCACGGTCAGCGCCTTGGTGATCTCGCCATCGCCAAGCACCTTCACCTGCCACCCCTTGAATGGGACGACGGGCGGACGCAGCACCTTATCGGAGACAACGCGGCGCGCGACGAGCACTTCGGGCGTGATTTCATCGCCCGCTTCGAAGAGTTCTTCGAGACGCGCGACATTGACGACGGCGAACGGCTGCTTGAAGATATTGGTGAACCCGCGCTTGTACGGCATGCGCATGTAGATCGGGTTCTGGCCGCCTTCAAAGCCTCGGCGGACATTCGGTCCGGAACGCGAGCCCTGGCCCTTCGTACCGCGCCCGGCGGTCTTCCCCTGCCCCGCCGAGATACCGCGCCCGACGCGCTTGCGCGCTTTGTGTGAGCCAGGATTCGGCTTGAGGTCCTGCTGCTGCATGGTGAGGTCACTCCTTCGGCGCCGCGCCCGCGTCCTCGACGGTCACGAGATGGCGTACTTTGAAACACATGCCCCGCACCGATGGTGTATCCGGCAACTCGACTGTCTGATGCAGCCGCCGGAGGCCGAGGGCGCGAACCGTCGCTTTCTGATCGTGTGCGTAGCCGATGGCGCTCTTTACGTACGTGACGCGCATCATCGGCGCTGCGTTCTCTGGCATACTCTACGCTCCTATGCCGTCGCGGCGGTGTTCGCCGCTTCGTCGGCCAGTTCCTTGTTGCGGCGGCGGCCAAAATACGAGACCGGCTTGCCGCGCCGTTGTGCGACGCTCTCGACCGACTCTAAGTCTTCAAGCGCCTTGAGAGCGGCACGGACGACGTTGACCGGGTTCGTGCTCCCGATCGTCTTCGTCAGCACGTCATGGATACCCGCCGCCTCCATGACGGCCCGCACGCCACCGCCCGCGATAACGCCTGTACCGGGGCGTGCCGGGCGTAACAGGACGCGCGACGCACCGTACGTCACCTCGATCTCGTGCGGGATCGTTGTCCCTTCCAGGCTCACCTTGATGATGCGCTTCTTCGCATCCTCAACGCCCTTGCGAATGGATTCCGGCACTTCACCGGCCTTGCCCATCCCCGCGCCGACATGGCCCTTGCCGTCGCCGACGACGACGACCGCGGAGAAGTTGAAGCGCCGCCCGCCCCGTTGCACCTTCGCGACGCGGTTAATCTGCACGACGCGCTCTTCAAGGTCCCCCAATGTTGCCGGATCAATCCGTGCCATTCGTCGCTTCGCTCCTTCAGTCGCCAGTAATCAGTAGTCGGTCGGAAGCGGAGGCGCTTCGTGCATTCGTCTACTCGTTACTCGCTACTCGTGACTCACTAGAAATCAAGCCCGCCCTCGCGAGCGGCATCCGCGAGCGCTTGGACCCGACCGTGGTAGAGGAATCCGCCGCGGTCGAAGACGACCTGCGTGATGCCCGCTGCCTTCGCCTTCTGCGCGACCATCCGGCCAACCCATTGCGCGCGCTCGGTCTTCGTCATACCCTCGGACGCCTTCTTCAGCGCCCGCAATTCCGGGTCGGTTGAACCTGCGGCGACGAGCGTATGACCGCGTTCGTCATCAATCACTTGCGCGTAGATGTGCTGGCTCGAACGAAACACGTTCAATCGTGGCCGCTGTGGTGTTCCGGACACCTTCGCTCGCACGCGCCGATGCCGCTTTTCGCGCAGCGTCAGCGCCTTGCGTACTTTCAGTCGTTGCATGGGCATGGTGTTGCCCCTCCTTCATTCCGCGCCCGACATCGCGGGCCGGTGCGGGAACAGTAACGAGTAACGAGATCAAACCGATCCCCCCTCAATGCTCGTTACTCGTTACTTTTTGGCCGCCTTGCCAGTCTTGCCGGCCTTGCGGCGCGTCCACTCGCCGAGATACTTGATGCCCTTATCCTTGTACGGCTCCCGTGGGCGAACCTTGCGGATGCGCGCCGCCCACTCGCCGACATCTTCCTTGTTATTGCCAGTCACGGCAACACGCAAGGGCGTGTCCACGACAAAGGTAATTCCCTCCGGCGGGCTGAATCGCACGGGATGTGAGTATCCGACCGTCAGGACGAGGTCCTTACCGTCCATCGCGGCGCGATAGCCGACGCCATTGATTTCCAGTTCCTTGCGGAATCCGGTCGTTACGCCCTCAACCATATTCGCGACGAGCGTGCGTGTCAGGCCATGCAACTCGCGTTGGATACGCGCCTCGCTCGGCCGCTTCACATGCAGCACGCCGTCCTCACGTTCGAGGATCATCGAAGCAGGGATCGTGCGGGAAAGTTCGCCGCGCGGCCCCTTGACTGTAATCGCGCCACCCTCGTGATCGAGGGTCACGCCGTTCGGGATCGGAATCGGTCGAATACCGATACGGGACATCGCAACTCCTCCTAGGAAACCGTGCAGAGCAGTTCGCCACCAACGCCGCGCCGGTACGCGTCGCGGCCCGTCATCACACCCTGCGAGGTCGTGACAATGGCGACACCGAGACCATTGCGCACGCGCTCGATGGCGCCGCGCTGCCGGTAGATGCGCAAGCCAGGCTTGGAGATCCGCTTGATCTCCTGGATGACGTGCCTCTTCGAATCGTCGTACTTCAGCCGGATTGTCAGTTGATTCTGCGGCTTCTGCTCCATGACGCGATACCCCTCGATAAAGCCCTCTTCCCGCAGGATGCGGGCAATCTCCACGAGGACCTTCGTCGAAGGCATCGCGACTTCCGCGTGCCGCATCATGCCGGCGTTGCGGATGCGGGTCAGCATGTCGCTGATTGGGTCATTGACGCTCATGCGTTCCCTCTCCTACCACGATGACTTCGTGACGCCCGGCAGTTTGCCACTGGACGCCATCTCACGAAAACAGATGCGGCACATACCGAACTTCCGCATATACGCACGGGAGCGGCCACAGAGTTTGCACCGGCTATAGCCCCGCACCCGGTACTTCGGTGTGGCATTCGCCTTGTTGATGAGAGACTTCTTCGCCATTCGTGCTCCTTATCAGGCGTTGCGCTGGATGCCGCTGGCTTGCCCCTGCGGGCGGGCGTATGGCATCCCCAGCATTTCGAGCAGACGGCGCCCTTCGGCATCGTTGCGCGCCGACGTGACGAACGAGATTTCCATCCCGCGCACGCGGTCAATCTTGTCGTACTCGATCTCCGGGAAAATCAGTTGCTCCTTGAGACCGAGTGTGTAGTTACCATGCCCGTCGAACGCGTCCGGCGACAGCCCACGGAAGTCGCGGACGCGGGGCAGCGCGATGTTGAAGAGCCGGTCAATGAACTCGTACATTCGCGCGCCACGCAACGTCACCATCACGCCGATCGGCATTCCCTGCCGGATCTTGAACTGCGCGATCGAACGCTTTGCCCGTGTCACCACCGGCTTCTGGCCGGTGATGATCTGGAGATCATTAACAGCGTTATCGAGCGCCTTCGCGTTGCCGACCGCCTCGCCCATGCCGATGTTGATGACGATCTTCTGAACCTTCGGCACCTGCATGAGGTTCGTGTATCCGAACTGCTCGGTGAGCGCGGGCGCGGCAACCTCGTCAAACTGCTTGCGAAGGCGTGGGACGGGGCGCGGCTCCGCGCGTTCGGTGTGTGTTTCTGCAGCCATTCCTCTGTCTCCCCTACCGCTCGACCGCAACAGATTCAATCACGATCTCTTCGCGCTTCGTCACCTTACCGTCTTTGTCCGTCTCTTCATGGACGTAGTACCGGACGTTCTTGCCGTTGTCGTCCTGCTTAACGTGGATCCGGACACCCTTGTTCGCCTGTGGCGACCAGAACATCACGTTGGACACATGCAGCGGCGCTTCCATCTCGATAATGCCCGCCTGCCGCGCCCGGCCGCGTGCGCGGTGGCGCTTGACGATATTGACGCCCTCGATGATCACGCGGTCCTTATCGGGGATCGCGACACGCACCCGGCCACGCTGCCCCTTGTTCCTACCGGAAATGACGATGACCTCATCGCCACGACGTATCTTCCGCATCGCTTCCTCCTACAGCACTTCCGGCGCAAGCGACGCAATGCGCAGATAACCCGCTTCACGAATCTCGCGTGCGACAGGGCCGAAGACGCGCGTGCCGCGTGGGTTCCCTTGCGGGTTAATCAGCACCGCCGCGTTGTCATCGAACCGGATGGACGAACCGTCCGGCCGGTTGTACTCCTTCGCCGTGCGCACGATCACCGCACGGACGACATCGCCCTTCTTGACGCCCGCACCGGGCTGGGCTTGCTTGACCGCGCCGATGATCACGTCACCGACGCCGCCGTACTTGACGTGCGACCCACCGAGGACGCGAATACAGAGAATCTCGCGCGCCCCCGTGTTGTCCGCCACACGCAATCGCGTTTCTGGCTGAATCATCGTCGTCTCCTCCGTCAGTCCTGCGACGCTGCGTGCAGGATCTCGCGAACGATCCAGCGCTTCTCTTTGCTGAGCGGGCGCGTCTCCTCGATGCGGACACGGTCGCCGGTCTTGCAGGTATTCTGCTCGTCGTGCGCCTTGAACTTGTGCGTGCGCCGCATCGCCTTCTGATAGATGCGATGCCGCACCGTAAAGTCCACCGCCACCACGACGGTCTTGTCCATCTTGTCCGAAACGACCCGGCCAACTTTCGTCAACCGCGCCGATCGCCCTGATTGGCTGGCCGCCTCGTCATTCTGTTCCGCCACCATCGGCTTCTCCCTCAGTAGCAAGTAGCAAGTCAAAAGTAGAAAGTACGAAGACGACGCATCTCGTCGCTTGCTCCTTGCTACTCGTTACTCGTTACTTTCACTCCGCCCCCAGCGCCTGCTGGAATGATTCCGCTATTTCCCGCTCGCGCAGGATCGTGTTGATCCGCGCGATGTCTCGCTTGATCGAGCGTATTTGCGCGTGGTTCGTTTGCTGATTGGTCGCCAGCGCGAACCGCATGCGCATCGTCTCTTCCTTCAGGGCATGGCGCCGTTCGACCAAATTGTCGTCAGACAGCGCGCGGACTTCATCAACTCGCATCTTTCATCATCCCTCATCGCGGCGGTGCCTGTGCGCCCCGGCATCCGCGCCTTCCTCGGTCGTCGGCACGTCAGCCGCGTTCTCCGCGCCGCCTTCAATTGCCGGCCCCTGCTCCGTCTCGTCCGGCTCAAGCGTACCCTCGGCGGCCATCTGGGCGCGCATTTCGGCCTTCTTGCCCAGTTCAATCGTCTCGCCCTCAGCAAAGACCCGTGTGACGATCTTCGTGCCCATCGGGAACTTGTGCCCCGCGATCGTCAAGGCTTCCTTCGCCTGATCCTCGCGAATGCCGCCGATCTCCAGCAGCATCCGGCCCCGCAGGACGACCGCGACCCAGTGATCCGGTGCGCCCTTGCCGGAACCCATGCGGGTTTCGGCGGGCTTCTTCGTCACGGACTTGTCCGGAAAGACGCGGATCCAGTACTTCCCACCGCGGCGAGTGTAGCGGGTAACAACGCGGCGTGCCGACTCGATCTGATTGCTCGACACCCATGCGTTTTCGGTGGCGATCAATCCGAACTCGCCGAATGCGACCGTCGTGCCACGATGCGCTTCGCCCGTACGGCGACCGCGATGCACACGGCGGAACTTTGTTCGTTTCGGTTGCAATAACATGCTACGAACCCTCTCCGTTAGTCCGCCGCGAGCTCAGCGCCACGCTGCTGCGCGGGCTGTCGCTCCGGGATCACATCACCCTTGTAAATCCAGACCTTGACACCGATCCGGCCGAATGTCGTGTGCGCGTGGACGATCGCGTAATCAATGTTCGCGCGGAGCGTGTGCAGCGGCACGCGGCCATCTTTCTCGGAGATCGTGCGGGACATTTCCGCGCCACCGAGGCGGCCACCGAGGCGCACCTTGACGCCCTTCGCGCCGCGTCGCATAGATTGCGAAACCGCGTGCTTCATCGCGCGGCGGTACGCGACCCGACGGGTCAACTGGTCGGCGATGTTCTCCGCGACGAGCCGCGCTTCGAGTTCCGGCGTCTTGATCTCCTCGATCTTCAGGTGGACATCGCGCTTCATCGCCGCCTTGATCGTGTTCCGCAGTTTCTCGACGTTGCCGCCCTGCTTGCCAATCACGATACCCGGCTTCGACGTGTAGACCGTCACGTCCACTTTGTTCGCCGCGCGCTCGATATGGATGCGCGCGATGCCCGCGTTCGGCAGTTCCCGCATGACGAGCCGCCTGAGAGCGATGTCCTCGTGCAGCAGTTGCGTGTAGTTGCGCTCGGCGAACCAGCGGGAGTCCCAATCAGTGACGATTCCCAGCCGGAAGCCGATGGGATTGACTTTTCGTCCCATGGATACCTCCCTTATTTCTTGTCCCGCCGCTCGCCGCCCTCATCGCGCGGCTGTGCGAGGCCCGAATCGGCGATTTCCGTCGCCTGTGTCTCGGCCTGCGCGGCCTCGATGGGTGGCGGCGTGGATTCAACGTTCTCAGCAGTCGAGGCGGCCTCAATCTCTGCCTCCGCCGACGGTGTCTCGACCGTCTCCTCGGGTGCTGGCTTCGGCTGCAGCGTCTCGATCTTACCCGGCGCTTCCGCCCGCGCCGGTACTCGGGCGCGCGAGACGGCAGGTGTCTGGCTCCGGCCCCGGCCCGTCGGGTTCGCACCACGGCGTGCCGCAGGGGCTGCCGCGCGCGCGCCGCGCACCGGTCGCGGTCGCTCCTCGACGACGATCGTGATGTGGCTGAACCGCTTCAAGATCGGCCCCGGCCGCCCACGCGAGCGCGCGGTGAAGCGCTTCAACTTCATCCCTTCATCCGCGTACGCGAGCGCGATGACCAAGTCTTCCGGGTCCATGTCGTTGTTGTGCTCCGCGTTCGCGGCAGCGGAGCGGACGACCCGCGCCACCTCATCCGCCGCGCCCTGCGGCAGGAAGCGGAGGATTGCCAGCGCCTCATTGACCCGCTTGCCGCGCACCTGGTCAATGACCAGTCGCACCTTCTGCGGGGAGATGTGGACATCCTTTGCCACCGCTCGCACGCGCGTTGTTGGCTGTACCGTTGCCATTGCCGCGTCTCCCTCTCCTCTAGCGCCGTCGCGACGCCTTGTCGGCGTCCTTCCCGTGGCCGCGGAAGAAGCGCGTCGGCGCGAACTCCCCCAATTTATGGCCGACCATGTTCTCCGTGACAAAGATCGGCACATGACGGCGGCCATCATGCACCGCAATCGTATGTCCAATCATCTGTGGGAAGATCGTGGACGCCCGCGACCATGTGCGGATCGCCCGCCGCTCTCCGGTCGTGTTGAGCATTTCCACTTTCTTCAACAGTTTGGCCTCAATGAATGGGCCTTTTTTTGACGACCTCGACACCGATCCTCACTCCTTCATCCGCGACTATCGCCGCTTTGTGCGCCGCCGAACGATCATCGAATCGGTGCGCTTGTTATGGCGCGTGCGGTAGCCGAGCGCGGGCTTTCCCCACGGGGTCTGCGGCTGGCCGCCAACCGGCGCCTTGCCCTCACCGCCGCCGTGTGGGTGGTCGCGCGGGTTCATCACCGAGCCGCGCACCGTCGGCCGCTTGCCCTTGAGCCGGTTCCGGCCTGCCTTACCGATCACGACATTCTCGTGGTCAATGTTCCCGACCTGGCCGAGCGTCGCGATGCAGTCGAGCGGAATCAGCCGTGTCTCGCCGGAGGGCATGCGCACCTGCGCGTGCGTCTCGGATTTCGCGACGACCTGCGCCGCCACGCCCGCCGACCGAACGAGTTGCCCGCCACGACCCGGCTTCATCTCGATATTGTGAATATTCGTCCCCGGCGGCATTTCACGGAGCGGCAGGCTGTTGCCGACGCGAATCGGCGAACCGGAACCCGCCTGCACGACCTGGCCGACTTTGAGGCCGTTCGGTGCGAGGATGTACCGCTTCTCACCGTCCGCGTAGGCGACGAGCGCGATACGGGCGGAGCGGTTCGGATCGTACTCGATCGTCGCGACCGTGCCGGGGATACCGAACTTGTTCCGCTTGAAGTCAATGATCCGGTACAGCCGACGGCTACCACCACCCCGGTGCCGGGTCGTGACGTGACCATGCACGTTGCGGCCACTATGCTTCTTCAGCACTTCGGTGAGCGGCTTGTATGGCTCATTCGTCGTGATCTCCTCGAAGGCCGAGACGGTCATGCCACGCCGACCGGGAGATGTTGGCTTGTATTTCTTGATCGCCATTGACGCTATCCTCTCCAGGTCTCGGGCTAGATACCCTCGAAGAACTCGATCGAGTTCCCAGGCTCCAGCGTGACAATTGCCTTCTTGTAGCCCGGCCGCTCGCCCATCACCCGACCACGGCGGCGAACCTTCGCCGGCACATTCATCGTGTTGACCGCACGCACCTTGACATTGAACGCGGTCTCGACGGCTTCCTTTACCTGCGTCTTGTTCGCCCGCCTGTCCACCACGAACATGTATTGCCCGACTTCACCGAGGCGTGTGTTCTTTTCTGTGATGACGGGGCGCCGCAGGACATCCCAGACGTTCATGCTTTCGCCTCCGTCGTCTCATCCGTCTTCTCAGTCGCCACGGCGGGCGCTTCAATCTCTTCGCTATCCGCGGCGACTTTCGGTGTCGTGACGGCTGCCGCCTTACGCGTCGTCCGCTTCGCTGGCGCCGCCTTTGCTTCCTTCACCTCAGCCGCGTACTCGGCGTCTCCCCACAGGCGAGAGACATGATCGAGCGCCTCGACCGTGAAGAGCAACCGCTCGTACTTCATCAGGTCGGCCATGTTGAGATACCCGGCGTGGAGCACCTTCACACTGCCGATGTTGCCCGCCGCGCGATGGAGGTTGTCGGTATGCTCCGGTACGATAACGAGCGTCGAGCGCGGATTATCGAGACCGCCAAGCAGCGCCAGCATCGCCCGTGTCCGACCTTCGAGGCTATCGAGGCCACGGAGCACCGCGACATTCGCAGCCTTCGCGGAGAGCGCGGAGCGGATCGCCAATTGGCGCATCTTGCGCGGCATGGACTGCGTGTACTTGCGTGGGTGCGGGCCCCATACGGTGCCGCCGCCCTTCCATTGGGGCGCGCGCGTGCTGCCCTGGCGCGCCCTCCCCGTCCCCTTCTGGCGATACGGCTTTCGGCCACCGCCGTGTACCTCGCCGCGCGTCTTCGTGGCGTGCGTCCCGTGGCGTGCGTTCGCCTGCTGGCGCACGAGCGCCTGATGCATCACGGCCACGTTCGGCGTGATGCCGAAGAGCGCGTCGTCCAGCGCCACTGTCCCGATTGTTTCGCCTGTGGCGTTGTAGACCGAAGCCTCCATCAGCCAATCCTCTCCCTTTATGACCGCGCGCTCCGGCGGTTCTTAATGCTCTGACGGATCGTCACAAGCCCACCGTTCGCGCCCGGCACCGCCCCCGCGACCAGCACGAGGTTGCGCTCGACATCCACGTCCACGACCCGGAGGTTCTGTATGGTGACGCGCTCATTGCCCATGTGCCCGGCCATTTTCAGACCTTTGAACACACGCCCAGGCGTCGTGCCCGCGCCGACTGACCCCCCGGCGCGATGGCGGTCAGACTGACCGTGCGTCTTCGGGCCGCCAGCGAAGTGGTGCCGCTTGACGACACCCGCGAAGCCTTTTCCCTTCGACTGACCCGTCACATCTACTGCGTCGCCCGCCTTGAAGATGGCATCCGCCGTCACTGTTTGGCCGACGGTCAGTTCACCATTACCTTCGGTGCGGATCTCGCGGATATGGCGTGAGTTCGCACCACTCGCCCGGAGATGGCCCGCTTCCGGCCGGTTCAGCCGCTTCGCCGTGCCGAAGCCCAACTGCACACCGTTGTAGCCGTCCGATTCCTGCGTCCTGAGTTGCGTCACCACGCACGGTCCGGTCTCGATCACCGTCACCGCGAGGGCGCGACCGGTCGGGTCGAACACCTGCGTCATTCCGAGCTTTTTGCCCAACAATCCTTCCAACATCCGTTCCGTCTCCTAGAGCTTGATCTCGATGTCAACGCCCGCCGGAAGATTGAGGCGCATCAGCGCGCTGATCGTCTTCTGGCTCGGCTCCAGAACGTCAATGAGCCGCTTGTGCGTGCGGATCTCGAAGTGCTCCTGCGAGTCCTTGTCCACGAACGGTGACCGCATGACGGTGTACCGCTCGATCCGTGTCGGCAGCGGCACCGGCCCCGCGACCTTCGCGCCCGTGCTCTCCGCCGTCTCGACGATTTTGGACGCCGACTGATCAAGCAGTTTGTGATCATATGCCTTCAGCCGGATGCGGATGCGCTGCCCGCCTGCCTTCGGGCGGGCAGCTGCCGGTGCAGGGCGAGGAGCCGCGGCTGTCGCCGCTGCCCCACCACTTCGATTGCGTCGTTCCTCCGCCATCCCTGGCTCCTCTCGTTGGGTTACCTTCTACAATCTACTTGACGGAGGTGACGACCCCGGCACCGACCGTCCGCCCCCCCTCGCGAATCGCGAAGCGCAGCCCCTCCTCAATCGCCACCGGCGTGATCAACGCCACTTGCATCTGGATGTTGTCCCCCGGCATCACCATCTCTACCCCCGCCGGTAGCTCGATCGCCCCCGTCACATCCGTCGTGCGAATGTAGAACTGGGGCCGGTAGCCCGGAAAGAAGGGCGTGTGCCTCCCCCCTTCCTCCTTCCCCAATACGTACACTTCCGCCGCAAACTTCTGCAACGGCTGGATCGAGCCCGGCTTCGCCAGCACCTGCCCCCGCTCGATCTCGCTGCGCTCCACCCCTCTGAGCAGGCAGCCGACGTTGTCCCCCGCCTGCCCCTGATCGAGCGTCTTCTGGAACATCTCCACCCCCGTGACGACCACCTTCCGCTCCGCTGCCGCCAAGCCGACAATCGCCACCTCATCACCGATCTTGACGATCCCCCGCTCGATCCGCCCGGTCACCACCGTCCCGCGTCCCTTGATCGAGAAGACATCCTCCACCGGCATCAGGAAGGGTTGGTCAATCGCCCGGGCGGGTGTCGGGATGTAGTCGTCCACCGCCCGCATCAACTCGAAGATCGGCGCGTACTCCGGCGCCCCCGGATCGGTCGAGGCGCTCGTCAGGGCGGCCAGCCCACTGCCGCGGATGATCGGGATTGCCTCCCCCGGAAAGCCGTAGGAGGAGAGCAACTCGCGCACCTCCAACTCGACCAACTCCAACAGTTCCTCGTCGTCCATCATGTCCACTTTGTTCAGAAAGACGACCATCGCCGGCACCTCGACCTGCCGGGCAAGCAGGATGTGCTCGCGTGTCTGGGGCATCGGCCCATCGGGGGCGGAGACGACGAGGATCGCGCCATCCATCTGCGCCGCGCCGGTGATCATGTTCTTGATGTAGTCGGCGTGGCCGGGGCAGTCGACATGGGCGTAATGCCGCTTCTCGGTCTCGTACTCGACGTGGGCGATGGCGATCGTGATGCCACGGGCTCGCTCCTCGGGCGCGTTGTCAATCGTGTCGAAACCGCGGAAGTGGGCCTGCCCGCGCAGGGCGAGCGTCTTGGTGATCGCCGCGGTCAGCGTCGTCTTGCCATGATCGACATGTCCGATCGTCCCCACATTGACATGCGGCTTTGTCCGCTCAAACTTTGCCTTGCCCACTGATGGTGCCTCCTGCGTCTTCCACGCGTATCGTTACTCATTGGAGCGCGCCGTCGCGTTGCGCCTCCGTTTGGACACATCTCATGCCGGCGGATTCGCCGCACGGCAAACAAATGCTGCCACCTTCGGCAGCACAGGGCATCTTACACGCTTCCGGCGCAAGGCGCAAGGCGCCCGCGGGATGCGTCTCAAAGCCGGGAGGGACCGATACCGGCAGCGCAGGCTGGAAATCTGCCACTACCAGAACAATGCCCCCACTCCGCGAACGACAGGCTTTGAGACGCATCCATTCTCTACTGCTCAGTGTCCCGATCTCCAAGTGTCCCGACCGCATGGGCATGCGGTAGAATCATGCGATACCGTTCAATCACCACGAAGGGAGCGAACCATGGCGGCAATGACGGACGACGAACGCGCGGCGTTCCTGGCGCAGCCGGTGATCGGCCGACTTGGTTGCCTCGATGACGACGGCTCTCCTTATGTCGTGCCAGTCTGGTTCGCGTACGCGGATGGCGGCTTTTACCTCGTGCCCCGTGCCCGCTCGGCATGGGCGCGCTATTTGGCGCGGGACGGGCGCGTCTCGCTCTGCATTGATGCCGCCGAATTGCCCTATCGGCGCGTGATCGTCAAAGGGCGCGCCGATGTGATCGAGACGCCGAATGTCGGTGGGCGGTGGGTGGAAATCGGCACGCGGATGGCGGAGCGCTACCGTGGCGCGGAGGGACTAGCATACATGGAACGGACGAAGGACGAGCCGCGCTGGCTCTTCTTCGTCCACCCCGCGCGGATAACCAGCACGAACGGCGGCTGGGCCACGCGCTATAAGCACACAAACTGGTAGGAACGTGTGATGACATCACTCAATGGGGCGGTCCGATTCTGGGGTGTGCGCTAACGAGTAGACGACCGAATCCCTCGACTCCCTTCCACGCGGGGAGGGGCCAATATTGACGCGCGCTTGCCCGTGTAGTACTGTGCATGCGTACTAGTGAAACACGCTTTCAGCAACATATCCCGAATGTCATGCGGAGGGTTCTCGCGTTATGCCTGCGTCGAGTGGACTTGACTCCTGGCACCGCGCCAGCGGCCTGTTGGATACGCTCAGCGCGTCGCACGAAGCGCTCGGCGTCAGCGCCCTCAGCGCGCAGTTGCGACTGCCGAAGAGCACTGTCGCGCGCTATCTCAGCGTTCTGCACGAACTCGGCTTTGTGCAGCAATCGCCGGACGATCAGCGCTACCGGCTCGGCCCGAAACTCTACATCCTCGGGCGTGCGGTGCCGCTCGACGCGCTCGTGCGCGATGCCGCGCGCCCGCACCTCGTCGCGCTCACGGAGGCGATGGGGGAGACGACGATCCTCACAGTTGTGGACGGTCTCACCGCGCTCTGTATTGAGAAGATCGAAAGCCCGTACGCGATGCGCCTGACCGCGCGGATCGGCGAGCGCGTGCCGCTCCACTGCGGCTCCTCGCCCCGTTGCCTGCTCGCCTACCTGCCGGAGGCGGAGCGCGACGCCTATCTCGCGCGCCCGCTCGTCGCTTTCTCACCGAACACAATCACCGACCCGGCGATCTTGCGCCGCGCTATCGCGGCGACGCGCACCTCTGGGTATGTGATCTCGCGCTCGGAGATTGACGAGGGGATGATCAGCATCGCCGCGCCGATTGGGGATGGCTGCGACCGCGTGATTGCCGCCGTCAGCATGGCTGGCCCGGCAATTCGGATCACCGAGGAGCGGCTGCCCGCCGTGATCGCGGCGGTGCGCGAGACGGCGGCGGCAATCAGCGCGGCATGGCGAGCGATCGGCGCGGAACACGGAGTGAACGGAACGGAGTAAACGCCACAATGGAAAACGGGTTGACTCCCCTCTCCATCGCCGCCGTGTTCTGATCGTATCGAGGCCCATTGGCGATGGAGAGGGGTCAGGGGTGAGGTTCGACTCGTGACAGTATCGGCTCGGTGTAGAGGAGGCAGATCATGGTATCGGACAGTCAGGCAAGACGCGCACCGTTGACGCGGCGACAGATACTCGCCGGTATGAGCGCCCTCGGCGCGGCGGCGGCGCTCGCCGCCTGTGGAGGCAGTTCGTCATCACCCACCGCGACCCCGGTGGCGCAGGGGACGACCGCGCCGAAGATCGTCGGTACGCCGAACCCCACCGCCATCCCACAGGTTGGCGCGACGACCGCTGCGCCGACATCGGCTGCCTCATCGGCGGCGAGTGGCGCACCGACGACTGCGGCAGCGGCGCAACCGACGACGGGCGCGGCCTCCGCCGCTGCTCCTGCCACCGCGGGGACGAAGGGCGGCACGATCAACTTCCCGCTCGGCTCGGATGGCCCCTTGAACCCGATCGTTGTTCCCGGCAACCTCGCCAGCATCTTCACAGACAAGGCGGTCTTCAACGGCCTCATTCGCTACAACAGCAAGACGCTCAATCCTGAGGGCGATCTCGCCGAGAAGTGGGAGGTCGCGCCGGACGGCAAGTCCATCACCTTCACGCTCCGGCAGGGCGTCAAGTGGCACGACGGCCAGCCCTTCACGGCAGATGATGTCAAGTTCACCTTCGATACGATGCTCGATCCGAAAATCAACGCGCGTTTCCGCTCGAACATCAAGGGCGTTACCGAGGCGGTCGTCAACAGCCCGACCTCCGTGACGCTCAAACTGTCAAACCCGCTCCCGTCACTGCCCATCCAACTCGGCTACAACGTCCACATGGTCCCGAAACACGCGCTGCAGGGGCAGGACATCAACGCGCCGAAGGATTTCCTCGCCAAGCCAATCGGCACCGGCCCCTTCAAGTTCGTCTCGGCGACCCCTGGTAGCACGCTGACCGTCGAGCGGTATGACAACTTTCACTTCGGCGCGCCGCTGCTGGACCGCATCACCTTCAAGGTCGTCGCGGACATCAACGCGCAACTGGCGCAACTGAAGACCGGCGAACTCGACTTCATGCTGATGGAGCCGGATCAGGCGGCGTCGGTGAAAAACGATGCGAACATCGTCATCCAGAATGCCTCGCAGGTGAACTACTACTTCATCGCCTACAACGATCAGAAGTCACCATTCAGCGACAAGATGGTGCGGCAGGCGCTGACGCTGGCGATTGACCGGCAGGCGATTGTGAAGGATGTGCTCGGTGGCGCGGGGCAGGTCGCGAACGGGCCGATCAACCCGCTGCTGTCGTGGGCCTACACCGCCGACGTCAAGAAGTTCGATTACGACCCGAAGGCCGCTGCGGCGCAACTGGACGGCCTCGGCTGGAAGGCGGGCGCGGATGGCATCCGCGTGAAGAATGGGCAAAAATTATCCTTCGAACTCCTGGTGGACAAGGGAAACACGACGCGCGAGTCGGTCGCGCAGATCGCGCAGCAGGCGTGGAAGGCGATTGGCATTGACGCCAAAATCAACGTGATGGAGTTCAATGCGGCAGTTGGCCGGTTCCTCAAGGGAGACTTCGACTCGATCGTCAACTACTACATCACGCCGCCGGACCCGGATGTCTTCGCGTGGTACAGCACGGGTGGGACATCGAACCAGTGGCTCTACTCCAACCCGCAAGTGGATGATCTCCTGACGAAGGCGCGTTCCGAACTCGACCAGACGAAGGCGGGCGCTTTATACAAGCAGTTCCTCGGCATCGTCGCGGAGGATCAGCCGATCACCTTCCTCTACTACCCGCAGGAGATCCGCGGCATCCGCACTCGCCTGCAAAACGTCCCCGCCGTCGGCATCCGGGACGCGATTGTCTATTCGTATCAATGGTCGGTAAAGCAATAGGGACCCGGAGGGGGAATGACCGCCTATCTCATTCGGCGGGTGGCGCAATCGGTGGTACTGCTGCTGCTCGTTACCGTGGTGACGTTTCTGCTCATTCACAAGGCGCCGGGCGGGCCGAGCATCCTGCTCAGCCCGGACACGCCGCGCGATCAGCAGCAGCAGATCGCCCAGAACCTCGGCCTCAATGATCCGCTGCCGGTGCAGTATGGCCGGTGGTTCAGGGGGCTTGTGCGACTCGATCTCGGCACCTCGTACACGCAGGAGCGGGATGTGACGGCGGTGATCCGCACGCGCCTCCCTCCGACGCTCGTGCTGGCCGGGGTGTCGTTCGCGCTCGCGCTGCTCGTCGCGATCCCCCTCGGTATCCTCGCGGCGGTGCGGCGCAACAGCGTCTTCGATCATCTCGCCGCCTTTATCAGCCTCTTCGGTGTCGCTGTGCCGGTCTTCTGGTATGGCTTGCTGCTGATTATCCTTTGCTCCGTTTGGCTGCATTTCCTGCCCTCCGGCGGGCTGGCGAACGACGTCACGCGCTTCGATGCGTTCGACCGGGTGAAGCACCTCATCATGCCGGCGATCGTCCTCAGCACGACCGCAATGGCGCAGTTCACCCGCTATATGCGGTCCAGCATGGTCGCGGTGCTGGAAGATGATTACGTCCGCACCGCCCGCGCGAAGGGTCTGAGAGAGCGCAACGTGCTCTCACGACACGCGCTACGGAACGCGCTCATCCCGGTTGTGACCGTCATTGGGATCGTCTTGCCGCGATTGATCGGCGGCGCGGCGATTACGGAGAAGGTCTTCTCCTATCCGGGGATGGGCAGCCTCGCGGTGGATTCGGCGGCGCAGCGGGATTATCCCGTCGTGATGGGCGTCACGCTGCTCGTCGGGTTCGTCGTCATTGTCGGCAACCTCCTGACGGACGTGCTCTATGGCTGGATTGATCCGCGCATCCGCTTGGGTGGCGCGGGCGAGACGCGGGAGGGCTGACGTGGTCTCGGAGCCAAACGCGGTCGCGAGCAGCGCCGTTCCCCTCACACTCAGCGAGCAACGGCAGGCGCGCGGGCGGAGCGAATGGCGCGACGGGCTACGCGTCATCATCCGTAACCGCCTCGCCCTCGCCGCGCTCATCTTTCTCGTCGCCGTTCATGTGCTTGCCCTCGCCGCGCCCGTCATCGCGCCGCGCGACCCGGAGCAGATCACGATCAGCAAGCGATTCCAGCGCCCGAACAGCGAGTACGTGCTGGGGACGGATGAGAACGGCCGCGATGTCCTCTCCCGCCTGATCTACGGCGCGCAGATCTCGCTCCTCGTTGGCAGCCTCTCCGTCGTCATCTCCGTCGTGATTGGCACGCTCTCTGGTGCGGTTGCGGGCTACCGGGGCGGCTTCGTGGACAGCCTCATCATGCGGCTGGTGGACGGGATGCTGACGATCCCGACCTTTTTCCTCGTCCTCATCACGGTCGCGGTCTTCGGTTCATCCGTCCGTAATCTGATCCTCGTCATCGCGCTCACCAGTTGGATGGTGATTGCCCGCGTCGTCCGCAGCGAGGTGCTGCGGACGACGCAGATGGATTTCGCGCTTGCCGCGCGGTCGCTGGGGGCATCGGCTTCTCGTATTCTGGTCCGCCACATTTTGCCCGCGACGGTGCCGAGCATTATCGTCTCGACGACACTCGGCGTGGCGAACGCGATCCTCACCGAATCTGCGCTCTCCTATCTTGGCGTCGGCGTCCAACCACCCACGGCGACGTGGGGCAACATGCTCAGCAACGCGCAAAACTACCTCTTCCGCCGCCCGGAACTGGCAATCTACCCGGGTGTACTGATTTTCGTTACCGTCCTCGCCTATAACTTCTTCGGAGACGGCCTGCACGACGCATTCGACCCACGGTACCGGCACCGGGGGTGAGGGGGTAGGAGAAATGGATCTCATCAGCATCGTCCAAACCGCCGTGGATCGAGAACGGCTCGCGGCGCATCTCGCGTATTTCGCCACCGTGGATCGCACGAGCGGCACGGCGGGAGAACGCGAGGCGGTTGACTATCTCCACGACACGCTTGGCAAGGAGGGCGTGCGCACCGAGGTCCGTGAGTTTCGGGGATACATCTCGTGGCCCGGCCCGGCGACGCTGGAAATCCTCGCACCCCAGCGGATGACGATCCCCTGCCGGACGCGCTCGTTTGGCCGCTCGACATCGCCGGAGGGGGTCGAACTCGATCTCGTCTTCGTGGATGTGGCGCGGCAGTTGGAGCAAGGGGCGATGATCTTCAGTCATCGCAGCAACGCCGCCGCGTACGGGGATCGCGACGTGGCGGGTTGCGTCGTCGTCACACCGGATGGCGGGCCGGACGGTGTGCGCCGGGCGGAGGAGCAGGGCGCGGCGGCGCACATCCATCAGTGGACGAGCGACGAGCCGCACATCCACGAGATGATCGTCACACCGATCTGGGGCACGCCGACGCCCGAATCCGCATTGAGCATGCCGACGATCCCCGCGCTCTCCGTGACGAATGCGGACGGTGAGCGGTTGCGCGCCCTCTGCACGGCAGGCCCGGTGCGGGCGCGGCTCACAGCAGAGGTAACGACCGGCTGGCAGCCGCAGCCCGTCACTCTCGCCTTCATCCCCGGCAAATCAGACGATTATTTGCTCGTCGGCGCGCATATTGACTCGTGGTACGTCGGCGTGACGGACAACGCGACGGGCAACGCCGCCTTGTTGGAGATGGCGCGGGTGCTGAACGCGCATCGGGACGAACTGGAGCGCGGCATCGTCTTCGCATGGTGGCCCGGCCACTCGACCGGGCGGTACGCGGGCAGCACCTGGTTCGCGGACAACAGTTTCGCGGACCTCCGCGCGCACTGCATCGGCTACCTGAATATTGACTCGCCCGGCTGTCGGGGCGCGACGGTCTGGGATTGCCGCTACGTGATGGGCGAGGCGGAGCGGTTCATGGAGACGATTGTCCGCGAACTGACGGGGCAGCCCGCCAATCCGCGCCGCCCCTTGAAGGCGGGCGACCAATCCTTCTGGGGGATCGGCGTCACCTCGCTCGGCGCCTTCCGCATGCTGCCGACCG
>Ga0207416_1001557_pt1 | contig 29483 bp, 31 predicted proteins | sample PaiPotPPM11metaG_FD_184107 | JGI IMG/M metagenome (GOLD analysis project Ga0207416, IMG submission 184107) | Iron sulfur acid spring bacterial and archeal communities from Banff, Canada, to study Microbial Dark Matter (Phase II) - Paint Pots PPM... ... | reverse complement strand
GAGAGAGAGGGATTCGAACCCTCGATAGCGCCTTTACAGCACTATAACGGTTTAGCAAACCGCCGCCTTCAGCCAACTCGGCCATCTCTCCCCGGGCGACCGCTATATTATCACACAGCAGAATAACGTTCAACTAGCGACGGCCGTACAAGCCTTCAATCATTGCCGCGACGGATTGTGCGGCCTCGGGATGAGCGAGACCGCTCGCGCTGTGCCGCATCTTTTCGAGCGCCGTCGGGGATTTAAGCAACCGCTCCAAGGCCTCAGTGAGTTCACGCGAGCGCTCGACCCGAATGCCGACGCCCCGCTCCTCAAGATATCGCGTGTTGCGCTCTTCCTGACCCGGCAGCGGCCGGAGCATGATGATCGGCAATTCGGTTACAAGCGCCTCTGAGCTCGTGAGTCCACCCGGCTTGCTGACGAGAATGTCGGCGGCGCGCATGTAGTCATACACATTCTCGACAAAGCCCGCAACCTTAACTCTGTGATGCAGCGTCTTTGCCACATCCTTGAGACGTTTCTCAAGGTTCTTGTTCTTGCCGACGACGACCACGGTCTGCACGTGCTCTTCAAGACGATCGATCGCGAGCATCGCATTCTCAAGCGGCCCGATGCCTAATCCTCCGCCCATGAGCAAGAGCGTCGTAACGTCAGGCGCGATCCCAATCAACTGACGAGCTCGCCGTTTTGTCGTTGCCTCCGCGAAGCGGCAGTCGATGGGAATGCCCGTCACGACCACTCGGTTGGGCGGTACGCCTCGTGAAACGAGCGTCTGCCGCATGGCTGCCGTCGCAACCGCGTAGCGATCGATGTTACGATGAATCCAAAAAGGATGCACGACGAAATCCGTCACGATGCCGACGACCGGTGGTGCATCGGCGAATTCGCGTTTGTACTCCGCCATCACGCCGCATGGGAAGGCATGTGTGCAGACGACAACGTCGGGTTTGAGCTCCGAGACAAACTGACGCAGGTTGAGGGCTGTGTAGCGATGCAGCCAGGTCTTGAATGCTGAAATCTTCGTGGCGCGCTCGGCCTGATCGTAAGCGAATTTGTACAACTGCGGCAGCAACTTGACGATACCGATGTAGCCATTGCTTGCGACGCGGTGAAAGACGTTCGACGCGTAGCGATACGAATCAACGACCTCACACTTCGCAGCGGGCATACGCTCTGCGAGCGCAGAGGAAACCGCTTGAGCGGCTGCTGTGTGGCCTTCGCCAACGCTCGCGGAAAGAAACAGCACTGTTGGGGATGCTGCCCGGCTGCGCGTTACAGGCACCATGGTTGCCTCGACGGCTATCTAGCTCTCCTCCTCTACCGCCCCAGCCGCTTGCTCCAAGAAATCTTCCAGGATCTCTTGGGCCAGCGTCTCGTCCTTCAGGAGCGCTCCGCCATCGTCAGTAACGATAAACTCGTCCTCGACCTCGCAATAACACACCGCATAGCGTTGTGACGAGTCAGAATCTTCGACGATGGCGACGACCTCGAATTCTTGCTCGTCAGTCGCTCCCGATGAAACGCCCGGCAACCTCGTTTCGATGACGATTGTGTCTGCGATTTCAACTCGGTCGGGGCTTGCAGGGCGGCCGTTGTGCGCGTGGTACGTATGTTCGTCCTCCATGGTCGCCTCTCTTCTAGCAGCGCGGTGGGCCCTTTACGCGTCTAGTGCAAGTACTTTCGCTCGGCTGCCTGTTGCTCTTCCAGCGTACGGGAGAACTGGTGCCTTCCATTCCCGCGGTAGACGTAATAGAGATAGTCTACCGTAGCTGGGTGGAAGGCAGCAAGCAAAGATTTGCGCCCGGGGTTGGCAATCGGCGTCGGTGGGAGACCCACATGCCTGTACGTATTGTACGGACTGTCGAGCCCAAGATCGTGGTACGAAAGTTGCGTCTTGTGCCGCGGCAGAGCATACTCGATCGTCGCATCAATTTCGAGCGGCATGCCGCGATGCAGACGATTGTAAATGACCGCGGCAATGAGTGCGCGTTCATCATCGACCTTGGCTTCGCGCTCCACCATTGATGCAATGGTGACGATCTGAGGCACGGTGAAGCCGAGGCGGTGCGACAGCGACGCGTGATGGGGCGGCAGCTCGCGCACGAATTGCTTTACCATGAGCCCCGCAATCGTTGCGCCGGTCGCGTGGCGCGGCACGAGATACGTATCAGGAAAGAGATAACCTTCTAATCCTCGCGTCCGGGCGCCGTCGATTGACACGCTAACTTCATGCACTGCGAGGAGAAAATACGGCGCCTCGACGAGTCCAAAATGTTCGAGGCGAGCCGCGATCTGTGCTGCCGTAAAACCCTCCGGCACCGTTATCCAAACGGCTGATGGATGACCACCCATCTTCAGCGTCGCAGCTACCTCCGGGATATTCTCATGCGCGGGAAAGGTGTATTCCGCCGCCTGTACTGAGGACGTCAAATGCTCGGCGCGCAAGTACAGCAGCAAGAGCGTCGATGACGAGACAACGCCTGAACTCTGCAACTGGGTGACGATATCGTCAATGCTCGCGCCGGGCGCGATGTCGACAGTCGTTGCTGCGGAGGGCAAACGCCGGTCCCCATACAGCGACCACCAGAGATACCCCACGATGAGCGCCACGATGAGCAGCGCAACGCCAAAGACCAGTCGCCCGCGCCGCACTATGGGCTCCCCTCCTTGGCGAGGTATGCGTCCAGAATCTCTACCGCAGCAATCTGATCGATCCGGCGTCTGCGTTTGCTGCCTGAGACCGGGATATCTCGCAAGCGCCTGGCGGCTGCCGCAGTTGTGAAGCGCTCGTCCTGGGCAACAACCTCGCCGTCAAAGCGGCGCTGCAGCTCTCGCATGAACGTGCCGGCAAGCTGCGCTGCCGGTCCTGCGGTCCCATCCATGCGAATTGGGTTACCGACGACGATCCGTGTTGCTCTGCGCTCGTGCGCCAATGAAACGATCGCGGTAATGTCCTCCTGACGGTTGGTGTGCGGGATAGTGGTCAACGGAACCGCAGGCAGGCCCGGTGCTTCGCAAATGGCGATGCCGATACGCACAGCGCCCAAGTCGACCCCTAGAACCGCTCCGTTCATGCTCTGCGCGACGTCGATCTTTGGAGCTTCGTTTGCGGTCCGGCAACCGACAGCGCCTTCGAGCGGCGGCCCATCTGATACTCAACAAACGCCTGCGTTATACGATGGAGGCGGCTGCGCGCACCATGTGGTTCGATTGCTTGCAGAGGCGTTTCTCGCAGCGCGCGCAACTGCGCGAACTCAGAAGCGCTCATGCTCAACAACCCGCCGGCAGCTGCGGCGGCTTTCGGGTCATCACGCAGTTCGCGTGCACACGTGTCGCACAAAAGTCCGCACGCTTGCGGCGAAAGATGCGCACGCCCCCCCTTGAGCGGGCGACGCCCCAGCACGGCGCCGCAGCGCGCACATGATTCGAACTCCGGCGCAAAGCCGAGCGCGCCTAACAGGCGCAGGTCCATTGCAGCGAGCAACGGATCGCGATCGACCTTCCGAGCTAGCGCAACTTGAAACTCGCACAGAGCGTCATACAGTTCGGGAACGGCGAGATCGGGTTCGCTCAACGCGTCGATGCTTTCAGCGACGTATGATGCGGCAGCGAATGCGTCCGGATCCACAAGCTCTTCCCAAATCGACTTTACTGTTTGCACCGACGTGATGACGTCGAGCGACTTGCCTGTATGGAGCATGAGCGCAACGCGACCGAAAAAATCCAATCGCGCGCCGAATTTACTTTGGATCTTGCGCGCGCCGCGGGCGACGGCGCTTTGCTTGCCGCGTTCGCGTGAAAAGAGCGTGACGATGCGGTCCGCCTCGCCCAAAGCACGCATGCGAAGCACGACGGCCTCGACTGAATAGGATTTCACATGGATTGCTACGCCGGATATGCCTTTTAGGCCGCGCCGACCGTTTGATTTGTCCCCTTTTCCAGGCTTTCGCCAGTAAAAGGTGACGCCAGCAGCTCACCGAGCGACGTCACGCTGTGCGCGCCATCGGGGCGGCAACGAATGACGAGCATCTTAGGCGAAAATTCGCTGAGTACTTGGCGGCACGCGCCGCACGGAAACACACCTTCGTCGTCGACGCCTGCAACCGCAATTGCCGCGATGCTGCGCGCACCTGCCGCGGCGGCGGCGCCGAGCGCCACGCGCTCCGCGCACATCGAAAGGCCGAGTGACGCATTTTCGACATTTGCTCCGGTAAAAATTCTGCCGTCTGCGGCGAGCAGTGCCGCACCCACGTGAAACTGCGAATAGGGCGCATACGCGTTGAGCCGCGCCTCCCATGCCTTGCTGACTAGTGACTCGATCTGTGTGTCATCCAGTCTGGGCACTGCACACCTCCGTGCTGTCGTTACGCAATGTTGCCTCGTGATGTGAGCTAATGCTGCGCCGGCTGCTCCGCCGCAACGCTCTCATCCGTGTGGTCCGGCCCTGGCGGATTCTTGATGCGTACGGAGAGCAACCTTCTCCCGGCGGTTTTCTCCACTACTAATGTTACCCCGCCGTCGATAACTACACGCTCGCCCGGTACCGGGACACGTCCGAACAGGCCGAACGTATACCCGCCGATGCTTTCAAAATCTTCTGTGGGCAGATGGAGGCCCAGACGCTCATTGACGTCGTCGATATCCATACGAGCATCCACGATGTACTCGCCGTCGCCTGCTTGGGTGATTTCCGGCGGCCGGTCCCGCTCTTCTTTGTCATACTCGTCCATGATCTCGCCGACGATCTCTTCGAGCAGGTCCTCCATCGTGACGAGGCCTGCCGTTCCGCCGTACTCATCCACGACGATGGCAACCGAGACCTTCTCAGCCTGCATCTCGCGAAGCAGCTCGTCCACTTTCTTGTTTTCGGGGATCGCCTTGATCGGGCGCATGAGGTTGCGCAGCGGTATATCCAGCTCACCGCGCGATACCGCGCCGAGCAATTCGCGGTCGTGCACCACGCCGATGATATGATCGATGTTCTCTTCGAAGACCGGTAGTTTCGAATATCCCTCGCGAATGACGATCTCGACACCCTTACTCACGGGATCGCTTGCGTCTGTGCACATCATATCCGTGCGCGGCGTCATTACCTCGCGGACGACCGTATCGCCGAGCTCGAAGATCGAGTGGATCATCTCCTTTTCCTCTTCTTCAAGCACGCCGTGTTGCTCGCCGACATTGACGAGGGTACGAATATCGTCTTCCGTCACATACGGGCTCAGCGCGCTCGGATCGCCGCCCAGGCGCCGAATAATCCAGGACGTCATGCCCACAACGGTCCATGTAATGGGACGTAGAACGATATAGAGCAGCTGGAGCGGGCCGGAGAAACGCTGCGCCCATTTGGCCGCGTCCTGCACGACCACCATTTTGGGGACGATCTCACCGAAGATCAAGAGTACGACGCTCATAACCAAGGTCGCCGTCAGGATCGGGCGCACAGAAACATATTCGATCGCAACCCAGGTGGCAAGCGATTGAGCGGCGAGCAACACGACGGTGTTGCCAACCAGAATCGTGGTGAGGTAGTGGCTCCGTTCGTCGAGGAGCTTGACGAGTTTGGAGGCCTTGACGTTACCATTGCTATTGCGCTGCACGATGCGCAACCGGCTAAGCGCGAGTAACGAGGCTTCGGAGGCGGCGAAAAAAGCAGCCAGTGCGATGAGGCAGCTAATGCCAGCGATCGCGACAGTTAGATTGGGATGCATGCTAGCGTCGTCACGCTCGTATCCTTTTCGCGCTCCACCACGGTCTTTCCACCTCTTCTTACGTGTGTAGCCGCAGCCAGGCGGCGATTGCTTGGCCGTATAGGAATATGCCAACGACCGCAGCCGCGATGGCGGCTGCGAGTACGGCGGCGGCGCCTGCATGTTTGGCGGCACGCGCCAGCGGGTGGGATTCGGGCATGATCAAATCGACAACGTGCTCCAAGCACGTATTGAAAAGCTCAGCGGCAAGCACAAACCCGATGGTCAGGACGAGCGTTATCCATTGCAGTGAGTCGAAATGCAGCACAGCTGCTGCGATAATGGCGATCACTGCAATGCCAAGCTGTATGCGAAAATTAGGTTGTTCGATGAATGCGCGGATGATGCCATCCGCGGCATTGGCAAAGGCGCCGAACAGCGAGCGCTTACGCATGCGACGCGGCGCGCCTTGTCAAGCGGCCGCGCACCTCGCGCAATAAACGCCGTGTGAGACCGTGCATGCGGGCCGCTTGTGCGCGATCGTGGTGATCGTATCCACACAGGTGCAACGTGCCGTGGATCAGCAAGCGCGTCAATTCATCCGAAAGCGGGGCTCCGTAGTCGCGCGCTTGACGTTTCGCCGCATCAAGGGAAATGACAACGTCCCCGAACGGCTCTCGAGCTTGCAGGCCATCGCCGAGGGGAAACGCGAGCACGTCAGTCGGCGCGTCTTTGCTCCGGTATTGCCGGTTTAGGATTTGTATCGCAGCGTCGTTTGTGACGACCACGCTAATGTCACCCGCGACCTGCGGTCCCGCTACGGCCATCGTGCGCAGCACGACGTCGCGCAAGTGCGCGGCTCTTGGCACGCGCAGACGCGGCGCCCGCCCGTGGCCGCTATTGCGAGATACACGCACGAAAACGCGAGGTCCGTCTGCGGCGCTCACCAGCCGCCGGGCGTGTGGCCAATCGAGCGAAAGGCCGCCGGGGGTCCGACGATCGACGCCGCGACAATGAGATTGGCGCCGGTATTTGCCAGCTGTAAAACCGCTAGGCTCGAAGCGGCTTCAAGCGGTGCGGCGGCTGCAGCAGCCTGCGCTGCGGCTTGCGGCGTCCCAGCTACTGCAAGACGATCGAACGCGGTCGTTGCCGACTCCAGTGTCATCAGAGTGCCCGCGGCTTGGAGCACCCAACCCGCCGTGGCCGGGGTGCTTAGCGCGCCTGGCACAATTTGCGGCGAGCTAGGTTGCGCGACCACACTGCTCGCTGAGCGAACGCTCGCCATAGGTGGCGGTGTGCGCGGGGCCTGGGTGAGCACCGTATAACTCGGCGCGGCAACGGTGCCGGAATCCGCACTCGACACCCCGCCTGCTGTAAGCAGCGCCTGACGCAGGCGCGCAAGCTCAGCCGCGCGAGCAGCGGCAACTCGCGCACGCGCCGCAGTCATTTGATCGGGCGCGGGTGCCGCCTGAAGCGATTGCGTAAGACGTTGTTGTGCCTGCGCGTCTGCAGAACTTGCCGCGCGCCCGACTGCCTTCCTCAGGGATTTCACAATCGAGGCGATGATGTTGAAAATAACGATCGCCACGACGAAGAACGCGATGGGGTCCATCGCCGCGCGCGTCATAGGCATCGTGCCCACGTGCATAGAGCTTACGAAGCCGTAGGCGGATTTGCCGGTGGCGTCGTTGACGGCGGCGCGCCGCCGGACTGTTGCGCGATGGCATTGCGCATGTCGGTGTCACTCAGGACGTTTTGCAAGCGGTAGTAATCCATGACCCCGAGATGTCCGTCGCGGAATGCCCCCGCCATTGCGGCCGGTACGAGCGCTTCAGCTTCGACGACCTTCGCCCGCATGGCTTGGGTCTGCGCCTTCATCTCCTGCTCCTGCGCGAGCGCCGCGTACTGGCGCTCTGCCGCTTTAGCCTGAGCCACACGCCGGTCCGCCTCTGCTTGCGCCGTCTGTAGGTCGGCGCCGACGTTACGGCCGACGTCGACGTCTGCGATGTCGATCGAAACAATTTCAAACGCCGTGCCTGCATCGAGGCCCTTTGCCAGAACGGTCTTGCTGATATGGTCGGGGTTCTCCAAAACTTCTTTATAGGTGTCGTCACTGCCGATTGCCGCCACGACGCCCTCACCTACCCGGGCGATGACCGTTGCTTCGCCTGCCCCACCGACGTAGCGGTCGATGGCCGCACGCACGGTGACGCGCGCCTTGACGTTGAGCTGAATGCCGTCTTTGGCAACGCCCTGGAAGATCGGCGTTTCGATAACCTTGGGATTGACGGACATCTGCACGGCTTCTTGCGGGTTTCTGCCGGCCAGGTCGATTGCACATGCTCCTTGCCACGAGAGCGGGATTTGAGCTCTTTGCGCCGCGATGAGCGCCAAGGTCACGACGTCGATATGGCCACCGGCGAGGTATTGCGATTGCATGTCGTCGACCGACACGGAGAGCCCAGCTTTGCGAGCCATAACGAGTGCGTCAACAATTTCGCCGGGCGGCACACGCATGAGGCGCATGCGCACGAGGCTGAAGATGCCAAGATGCACGCCTGCGGCTTGAGCACGGATAAACTGGCCAAACGGAACGTAGTAGAGGAACATGAAGAACAGGATAATGGCGACAAACGCAATGAGGATGATGAAGAGCGAACCGAATTCCACGAATGTGCTCCTTTAAGCCCGGGTAACGAAGATGTGCACGCCTTCAACTCTCTTAACGCGAATGCGTGTTTGCGACGGAATGAAATCCCCGTCGGTCTGTACTTGATAGCGAGTACCGTTGATGATAGCCACACCCGCGGGGCGCAAGTATGTTTGCGCAACACCATCCGCCCCTTCAAGCCCTAGGACAGGCGCTGCCGCAACGTAACCAGCAGACGGCGTCTGTGCAGCAGCGAAGGCCAGCCGGCGTAAGAATGCGCTCTCCGGAAGCCAGCGCAGCGCTAGGAAGAACAGCGAGATAGAAATGATAAGCGAAAGACTCGTCGCTATGACGCCTATCATGAAAGTTCCAAATGCCAAAACGATGCTCGTTAAGATAAGCAAAGCACCGACCAACCCCGAGATTCCGTGGCCGGGCAGCACGTGCAATTCGAAGAGCAGCGCGAGAACGCCGAGCGCAAAGATCACGAGCACGACCCAGTTCGAAAACCCGGCGACGATATGCGCGCCGAAAAACAGCGCGAGCGCGGCAACGCCGATAATGCCCGCGACGAGATGCAGCGTTTGCATCTCGATGAGCAGTCCTAAGAAGCCAATGGTCAGCAGCAGTCCCGAGACAAGCGGATCGGCCACGAACTGCGCGATACGCTCACCGATCGTCGTCGTCGCGACGCGCAGGCGGGGCTGATGGATGCCAGCGAGCGCGAGCGCACCGAGTTCGGTATCTGCGATGCCGTCAATAAAATGGTATTTCTTTGCAACCGTGGGCGAAAGCGAAAGAATTTGCCCCTTCTTTTTGAGACCGGGTACAACTACGTCCGGATCGGTCATGGCCGCCGCTATTGTCGGGTTACGGTGATGCGCCTCGGCCAGCGAGACGAACTCGGCGTGAATGGCAGAGATCGTTTTCGGCGTGGTGGGAATAGGCTCGGCCGCGCCGATGCTGGAGCCGGGGGCCATATAAATCTTGTCGCAGGCAAGCGCGATGAGCGCGCCCGCAGACCAGGCTCGCTCCTTCACGTATGCAATCGTGGGGATGCCAGAAGACTCCAGCGCGTCACGAATGTCGTTTGCGTCATCCACGACGCCGCCGTTTGTCTTCAACACGACCAGGATTGCAGTCGCCCCTTCGTTTTGAGCCTCCTCGACGAGCCGTTGCACGCGATGCGTCATGCCCGCGTCAATCGTGTTGTCGATGTCGATGACTTGAACGAAGGGGCTGGCCGGCGCGGCGCTGGTAACCCGCGCGGCAGTTGCGGCAACTCCAGCGGCAATCATGAGGACGAAGAACGCGACGCGCAGGTTCACGGCGTCTTCTTTTCAAGAGCGGCACGCACTGCTTCCTGGATAGCCTTGCCGCTCGCCTTGTCTTTGAGGGCCGCCATCGCGGCCTTCATCGCCGCGCCGAACTGAGGATCGGGTCCGAGCGGCGTCAACGCTTCGCTTACCGCCGCCATCAGGGCGGCCGAGTCCATTTCGGCAGGTAAGTACAGCTTAAGGATCTCGCGTTCGCGGGTTTCTTTGTCGAACAAATCTGCCCGGTTGCCGCGCTTGAATTCCGTAATCGAATCTTCGCGCTGTTTCACCTGTTTGCGCATGACGTCGAGCTGCTCTTCATCGCTGAGCTGCCCGTTGCGTTCGATACGCCGATAATTCATCGCGGAAATAGCCATACGGAGCGTCATAAGACGCTCCGTGTCGCGGGCTTTCATAGCGGCTTTCAGGTCGGTGTTGAGCCGCTCCAATATGCTCAGGGTTATGAGCGGCGCTTGCGCGCGGCCGCTGACTTTTTCTTGCGACGCACGCTCGGCTTTTCGTAGTGCTCGTGGCGCCGGGCCTCGGCGAGGACGCCCGACTTCTGGCACATTTTCTTAAAACGCTTGAGGGCGCTTTCGATTGATTCGTTGGCCCCAACTCGCGTTTCCATTGTCTGAGACACCTCCTTTTAGCCCCAGACGGCCGGACGTATAGTCAGCCGCTGTGTATTAAATTTCGTCTGCAACACGTATTTCGACGGGCGTCTGAGACGGCCCCGCAGCAGGCGGCCCTAGCCTGGGGGCCAGGCAAAATGACGTCCCGAAAGCAGGTGGATGTGGAGGTGGTAAACTGTCTGTCCCGCTGCCGACCCATTGTTAATCACGATACGACAGCCAGCTTCGTTGGGCAGGCCTTCACGCGCTAGTTTTCCCGCCACCGCTAGAAGCCGGCCAAGGAGCGGCTCATCCTTCTCGGATGAAACGTCCAGCAGTGTCTTGTGATGTTCTTTCGGCACGACGAGAATATGCGTCGGCGCAATCGGGCGTATATCAGCAAACGCTACGATCTGGTCGTCTTCGTAGAGCAGAGGGCCGCCGAGTTTGCCGGAAGCGATGTCGCAAAATAGGCAGGCCTCAGCCATTAACCGTTCCCGGAGAGGATCGACATCGACTGAAACGGCTCCGAATTGTCGGGGTTTGGGATATAGCCTGCCACCGTCCGCTTGAACACGATCGGCGGGGCAGTGTGCACGAGCGGCACCGTCGGAGCCTCGTCGTGGACGATCTGCAAGGCTTGGAGGTAATAGCGCGCGCGGTCCGATTTGTTCATCGTCCCTTGCGCCGACATCATGAGCCGATGAAAATCCTCGTTCTTCCAAAAACAGACGTTTTGCGCGCCTGGCGGAATAGCACTGTCTTTGTCGAGCAACGAATACAGGAAATTGTCGGGGTCTCCGTTGTCGCCCGTCCAACCGGATAGTGCGAGACTGTGCTCCCCGCGTTCGGTCTTATCGAGATAGGGGCCCCATTCGAATCCTTGGAGCGTGGCGTTGATACCCACGGCGCGGAGATCGGCCTGGATGGCTTCAGCGACGCGTTGCGGTTCTGAGACGTACGGGCGCGGCAAGGTCATGTACCACAGTGTGGTGTTGAAACCGTGAGGAAAGCCGGCTTGCGCGAGCAGCCTGCGGGCGTCAGCAGGGTTGAACGCATACATCGTCTTGCTCGGATGCGGCCAGACCGCCAGCGGTAAGAAATCTTCGGCAATTCTCGCCGATGGATCGAAGAAATTCTTGACTATTGCGCTGGCATCGATTGCCTCGTTAACCGCGCGGCGCACGAGCACATTGTCGAACGGCGGCTTTTGAACATTGATTGCCAGATAGAGCAGATTGTTCGGCGGCTGGTGATACACAGAGAGGTTGCGGTCTGATTCGAGGGCTCCGATGTCATCCGGCCGCGGATACTCCCAACCGTCGAGGTCACCTTTTTGCAGCGCGAGCATGCTCGTCGCCGCGTCAGGGATATCGCGTAAGATAATTGTTTGGATCTTCGGCTTCGCACCCCAATAGCCCGGGTACGCCGTGAGCGTAATGTGATCGTCCTTCTGCCATTCGGTGACTTGATAGGGTCCCGTTCCGATCGGCTGGCGGAAATAATCTTCGCCGGCTTTCTTCATTGCAGTGGGCGATGAGAAACCAAAAGCAGGCATCGCGAGGTTGGCGAGCATCGGCGCCACGGCTCGGGTGAGGTCGAACTCAACCTCGTCTGACGCGAGGACCTTCACATCCTTGATCGCGCCGGGAAATCCGCCGAATTGGCTCTCGTAATACGAATACTCTAAGTTTCCCTGAAGCAATTTATGCCAAGGGTTATCTCGCAAGCGCCAGCGGTCAAAATTGAACTTCACCGCATCGGCATTGAATGGGGTGTTGTCTTGAAACGTCACGTTGTGGCGCAGGTGAAATCTCCACGTCTTGCCGTCCGAGCTTACGGTCCAGGATGTCGCAAGGCAGGGACTGATCTCAAAGCTGCCGAGGTCGTACTGGGTGAGACCCTCCATTGTGACCCTCGACACGTTGAGCGAATTGCCGTCGGTGACAATCGCCGGGTCGAGGCGAACGGCGTCTTTGTTGCGCCCAAAGACAAGCGTATTTGGGCCGCCGGCAGAGCCTGCGCGCGCGCCGTTGCTGCAGCCGCTCAGGCTTAGGGACAACGCGGCCGCCGCGAGAAGCGCGACGGCAAAGAGTACACGGAGCATTTCCTTCAAACCAGGTCACCTCATCTGCCCGCGATCTGAAACGTCCAGGTGTAGTCGAGGGCGTTACCTGCAATATCGGTTCCTTTGACCTCGACTTCCACTGTCTGCGAGCTCAGGTCCGACAAAGGGTAGTAGGATATGAAGTCCCCCGTCCTTGTGGTCCGGGCAGTGACATCGTGCCCGTTCAGGCTCATCTGCAGGGAATCCGGATTCATCCCTTTGTTTCCGACCGTGAGAAAAGTAGCAAAGATACCCGGGCGCGCGGTGTTGACGCGCGCGCCAGCCACCGGCGCCGCGTCTTTCACGCTCGGCGGTGTTGTTACGATATTAAGGAGGTTGGGTGATTCCGCTACCGCCGTTTCGCCGCCATGCGACAAGCGCACGAGGATTGGAGCGTCAATGAGGTTAGTGCCGACGGTGACAATATATTGACCTTCGTAGTGCCCGGCGCGCGCCTCGCGCATCGGCAGGCCCGCGATCACGTCGCTCAAGTCAAACGTTGCACGAGATCCCGGCGTGCCCTCGGCGGCAACGTCGAGCACCGACCCCGCGCGCAATGCGGATGCTGCGTTGTCCCTGATGCTCCTAATCTGCGCAGCACCTCCCGATCCTTGCACTCCCGGAGCAGGCGTGGAGATCGCCGATGCGGCAAAGCCGCCGGGGCGGATCGCAACGATATCAAGAACTTTGCCGCTGACGGGATCGGCGCGTATGCTCACTTTATCACCGGGTCGCAGCGAGGCGAAGTTCGCTTCTTTACCGTCGAGCGTCAGGACAACACCTCTTGGATCCGCCGAGATCACCCTGCCGTTTGCGAGCACCATGCTTTGATCTGCGACTGCCGCGACCGTGCCATTGATCGTCGCGAAGATATCGGCCATCGAAATGAGATGGCCGCTGGCGTCGAGCGTCACGATTAGCGCATCACCCGGTCGCACTTGCGAAAGCACTCCGTTGCCGCTGACGGCGCCGTGGATGTCGCGAAACGCGATCGTCGTGCCGGCCGGTACGGTGATCGTATAATTTGAGCCACTGCTGTTGACGAGCAGGGTCGGTGGGTTAGCGTTTGCCGTTACCAACAAGACTGTGCCCGACATCGTCTTTGTCGACGCGAACGCTGGATTTGTCGAGCGACCTGTCGGCGGTTTATGCAGTGCGGCGACCACCGTCGCAGTGTGGCTTTGCGCGTCATAAGTCACGCGGGCGTCAAAGGCTTCGGCAAGCGCGCGCAGAGGGAGAACAAAGCGCGTCCCATGCAGCTGAGCGGCTGCCGACAGAAGGACACGTTGGCCGTTCACTGTCGCCCATGGATCGCCAACGCGCAGAATAACTTGCCGTAACAGCGTGGTGATGGTGATAGTCTTGTCGCGCGTATTGGCTGCGATGTCTGCGCCGAGTACCTGGGCAACCGGCCGCAACGCCACGTAGACGGTCTGACCTTCAACATCGACAGCCGTGCCGGCAAGAGTTCTGCCGTTGACGACGACGCTCATCGCCAGCGGCTGCGTGCGCGCGTGCGCGGGTGCGTACAGCGTAATCAGCGCAGCGAAGCACCAAAGTAAGAAGCCTGCGCCACAAACTGGTCCTATACGGCGAATCATGTCATTAGCGCCTCACGATACACGTCTGCAGTTGCACGCGCTGTCGCGTCCCACGTAAACATGGCTGCTCGCTGCCGGCCCGCTTCGCGCAGCAGCCGTGCGAGCCCAGCATCGGTCAATAGTTTCGCCATGATCGTTCCAAGGGCTGCCGCATCGGTCGGTGGGAAGCTCGTAACGGCGTCAGCGCCGATCTCAAGCAATGCAGGCGTTCGAGCAACAACCGCGGGAGCGCCGCTCGCCATCGACTCGAGGACCGAGAGCCCAAAGCCCTCGTACAACGAAGGCTGCACGCTTGCAACGCAACCGGCGTAGAGTGAGATGAGATCGTCCACATCGACATGTCGCGTCAGATGAACTTTGCCGCCGGCCTTGTCAGCCCATTGTTGTCGCTCCGATACATCGGAAGGGCGATCGCGGGATGGGTCTTCCGTGATGACGAGATCGCAGGGCTGCTGCACGAACCGATGCCACGCATAGTACAGCGTTTGCACGTTCTTATGCGGACGGTGATTGCCCGCATACAAAAAATAAGGCCGTTCGATGCTAAAACGGTTTCTGATTCGTTCCGCGCGCGCGGTCCGCTCGCCATCACCGAGCACAAACTTCTCCGAAACGCCCAGCGGAATGACCCGCGCTCGACTCGGGTGGACGCCGAGAAATTCGCCCAGATCTGAAACCGTTGCGGCAGCATCCGTGATCACGGCGCGCGACGATCTCGCTACCGGACCCGCAACGTGACGGTAGTACAAAGGCACCTTCCACGAAAAGTACTGAGGGAATCGCAAATGGATGAGATCGTGAATTGTAAAGACGTGACGACCTCGGGAAAATCGGGGCGCATAGACGCTCATAAAGTGGATGAGATCGGGGCGCCGGTGGTTGAGCTGTTGCGGGTACAGCAATTGCTCGCCGACCGCGCCATTGCCGGCTGTGAACTCGCTGACCACCGCAAGGCTGGCATTCGCAGAATCTATCGACAAGCTTTCGTTGCTGAAGATAATAAACTGCAAATCGGGGGCGAGTCGCGGCAACCTGGCTACCAGCTCACGGACGTAGACCTTCATCCCGACCGACATCTGGCGCGTGAGCCGAGCATCCAAAGCTATAAGCGGCATCGCTAAGCCGTCGCGCCAGGCGCGGAGGTACGGCCGCGCGTCCAACGCTTTGTGGCAACGACAGCGGGATAGAGCGCGCTGCCGATGCTCACATATATCCCACGCCAGCCTTCAACGATGCCGCCTTTTCGCACCAGGTACCATGCAGCCCGCAATGGCATCTCAAGCCACGCAGCAACTACGTGCCCGAAGCTAGCGTGCGCGCCCTGAGCTTCAAGTCCAGTGTAGATGGCGAACTTATGGCGGTACTCTTGAACGCTTGCGTACGAGAAGTGATCGAGTGGCGCGGCCAGCTGCTGGCAATCCCCAGACACCTGCCAGGCTTCATGCACGGCGGCGTCGCCGCTGCCGCGGGCCGTAATGGTTGCACGGCCGGTTCGGAAAAGCCGCACGAGTCGATCGGGCCACCAGCCGCCGCTGCGGATCCAGCGGCCGCAAAAATGGTTGCGACGCGCCACGGAATATCCGCCTGTCGTGTCGAGCGGCGCTAGCTGTTCGATCTCGAGCGCCAGCTCGGGCGTGACTCGTTCGTCGGCGTCGAGCATGAACGTCCAGGCCGTCTTTACATGAGACGCCGCATCTTCGCGCGCTCGGACGTATCCGGCCCATGGACCTTGAAGAACGAGCGCTCCGAAGGCTCGAGCCAGCTCGACCGTGGCGTCATCAGAAAACGCATCGTACACGAGCACGGGGGACTGAGCCGGCAGCGAACGCAAGCAGGCCGCGATGTTCGCGGCCTCGTTCTTCGTTAAGACGACGTATGTGATGTCGGCGTTGTGCACGCCGAGTTCTCGCGCAGGCTACGCGCTGCGTTCGCGCGTGAGCTGGCGACCGCTTTCGCGTGCGTGCGCATACGCGATGCAGGCCTCGATGAAACCCGCATAGAGAGGCGAAGGCCTCGTTGGGCGTGATTTAAATTCGGGGTGCGCCTGGGTACCGAGGAACCAGGGATGCGAAGGCAACTCGATGATCTCAACCAGATCGGCCGCGCGGTAGTGACCTGAGAACACCACGCCTTTGCGCTCGAACGTTTCTTTGTAGGCATTGTTGAATTCGAAGCGGTGCCGATGCCGTTCGGAAATTTCGGTCTGCCCGTATGTTTTATGCGCGAGCGTTCCGGGCGCGAGCGTGCAGGGGTACGCTCCCAAGCGCATCGTCCCGCCCATCACCTGCAAGTTGCGCTGATTTTCCATGAAGTCGATAACAGGATGCGGCGTTTCGGGTTCGACCTCACGCGTGTGCGCGTTCTCAAGCCCGCAAACGTTGCGCGCGAACTCGACGCACGCCAACTGCATACCATAGCAAATGCCGAGAAACGGTACGTTGTTCTCGCGCCCGTAACGGATAGCCATGAGTTTGCCTTTGATGCCTCGCGCTCCGAACCCGGGCGCAACGAGGATGCCGTTAATGTCAGTCAGCGCCTCAAGCCCGCGCTCCTCCAGCACTTCGGAATCCATGCGCACCACCTCCACGGCGGTATTTTGTGCGACGCCCGCGTGATAGAGCGCCTCGTTGATTGAGATATACGCATCTTTGAGCTCGACATACTTACCGACCAGTGCGACGCGCACTGTTTCTTTCGGGCGCGCGATGTTTCGCACCATGGAGCGCCAATCTTCGAGATCGAGCGCGCGATCGTCGAACTTGAACTTCTGGCAGACGAGTTCTGCAAGGCCCTCGGCCTCGAGGTTGAGCGGCACCTGGTAAATGCTTTGTGCGTCGCGGCTCTGCACGACGGCCGAGCGCTTAACGTCGCAGAAAAGCGCGATCTTCTCCTTAATGTCCTGGGTCAACGGGTATTCAGCGCGGCAGATAATGGCGTCGGGAGAGATACCGATAGCGCGCAATTCGCGAACGGAGTGCTGGGTCGGCTTGGTCTTCAGCTCGTCAGGAGCGCCGAGGTGCGGCACGAGCGTCAGGTGGATGTACATAACGTGGTCTTCACCGACGTCGTGTCGGAACTGGCGGATGGCTTCAAGAAAGGGCAATGACTCTATGTCGCCGACCGTGCCGCCGACTTCAATGATGCACACGTCGGCTCTGCTCGCCAGCGCGACCTGTTTTATGCGGTCCTTTATCTCGTTTGTGATGTGCGGTATGACCTGGACCGTGCCGCCGAGATACGCACCGCGCCGCTCTTGCTCGATAACCGACCCGTAGATCTGGCCGGTCGTCACGTTGTGAAGCTTGGTTAGACTCTCGTCGATAAAGCGTTCGTAGTGGCCCAGATCGAGGTCGGTCTCCGCCCCGTCTTCGGTCACGAAAACCTCGCCGTGCTGATACGGATTCATGGTACCAGCATCGGTATTAATGTAGGGATCGAGCTTTTGAATGCTGACCGAGACGCCGCGGGCCTTGAGCAGCCGGCCGAGCGATGCGGCCGCAATGCCTTTGCCCAGCGACGACACGACGCCGCCCGTGAAAAAGATAAAATCGCTCATGCTATAGTCGCCGAAATGACGAGATTCATGTACTTCAAGGTTCGCAGCGTCTGAAGTGACTCCTCTCGACCTCCTGACGGAGGTCGACGCTACGTGCTTTCGAGCCAATCCTGCGGCTGGTAGAAAGCCATCGCTTGCGCCTCGGGGCTGCCGGCTTGCGGCTCGTACGCGTACGCCCACCGAGCGAGCGGCGGCAGTGACATCAAAATGGATTCAGCCCGTCCGCCCGTGGCGAGGCCGAAGCTTGTTCCACGATCGTAGACCAAATTAAATTCTACATATCTTCCGCGCCGATGGAGTTGGAATTGGCGTTCTCGCTCGCCGTGCGGCTCGGCACGGCGCCGCTGCACGATGGGAAGGTACGGCGCGAGCACATTGCGGCAGCAGTCCGTGACGAAAGCGAACGTTTTTTCAAGGTCGCCGCGCAGATTATCGAAAAAAATGCCCCCGACGCCGCGCGATTCGCCGCGATGCGGAATGTAAAAGTATTCATCGCACCAGGCTTTAAAGCGCGGGTAGAATGCAGGGTCGTGCCGGTCGCACGTCTTCTTCCATTCTTGATGAAAGCCGACGACGTCCTCGCGCCGAGGATAGTACGGCGTGAGGTCGCTGCCGCCGCCGAACCAAGCGTCGGCGCCTCTCGTCAGATAGCGAAAGTTTGCGTGCATTGTCGGCACCATGGGGCTCCACGGGTGAAGCACTATCGAGATGCCCGTCGCGTAGAATTCACGCTCTTGGCCGCCCCCGAGCTTGCGCAGCGCTTCATCGTCGAGCGTGCCCCACACCGTCGACGTGTTAACACCCGCTTTTTCAAAGAGCGCGCCTTGTGGAAGTATCGCTGTCAGTCCACCGCCACCGCCGGCTCGCTCCCAGCGATCCATGCCGAACTGGGCCGCGCCGTCCACCCGGCTTAACTCTTCGCAGACGAGTGACTGCGACGTTTCGAAGAGCTGCCTGGCCCGCTCACCGACCGAACTGCTTTGGCTGCTCACGGCGAAACGATAGATCTGCTGATCACCATGCGCTCCAGGCCTGCGGCGTCCTTTTTGATCTCCGTTTGAGCGCTCGTGAATGTCGCGACCACAAGAGAACGCAGCGGATCGGCACTGCGCGGTGCGCACTCGAAGTAGAGTGCGCTGCCCGAGCGCACGCGTTCAGGAAGCTGCCCGACCAAGCGACGATACACATCCAGGCCGTCGGGGCCTCCCAGGAGCGCTTGCGCGGGTTCGTGGTCGCGTACGCCGGCTTCGAGTTCAGCGAGATTGTCCGTGCCGACATACGGCAAGTTCGCGATGACGACGTCGAAGCGAGCGTCGTCTGGAAACTGCGCGAAAAGACTGCTCTGTACAAGCGTCACTTGTTCGGCAAACCCTAGTTCGTTCACGTTATGAGCCGCAAGTTCCAACGCTTCTGCGCTGATGTCGCTTGCCGTAATGTGCGCTTGCGGTATGAGATGGGCGAGTGCGCACGCTATTGCTCCGCTCCCCGTTCCAATTTCGGCAATAGCGGGAGCGTGGCCAGCCCAGTCATCGACACACGCCAACACAAGTTCTTCAGTCTCCGGCCTGGGTACGAGCGCTCGCCTGTCGACTGCCATTTCAAGCCCACAGAATGACTTGCGTCCAATGATGTAAGCTACCGGTTCACCGCGGGCGCGCCGTTCCGCAAGCTCAAAGAGGCGGCTTCGCCTGCGCGTGTCAATCGAGGTATCACCGTATGCGATGACCGCTGAAGCATCTAAGCCCGTGACATACTGCGCGAGCAAGCGTGCGTCCAGCCACGGAGTGGGTGAGACGCTGCGCAAGCGATCGCGGCACGCCTCGATCGCTTCGGCGATCGTTCGGGGATTAGGCGACCGCATCGCCGGCGAGACGCTTGCGCTCCTCATCGGCGAGGAGTGCGTCGACGACGTTGTCGAGGTTGCCGTCGAGGACGCCCTTCAGATTTCCCGTTGAGAAGCTGATGCGGTGATCGGTGAGTCGGTCTTGTGGAAAGTTGTACGTCCTGATTTTCTCGCTGCGATCGCCTGTGCCGACTTGCGCGCGCCGGGCAGATGCTGCCGCCTCTTCCTGCTCGCGCAGCTTTGCTTCGTAGAGATGCGCCCGAAGCAACTGCATTGCGCGTTCCCGGTTTTGGCGCTGCGATCGTTCCTCTTGGCACGCGACCATTATCCCGGTCGGCCGATGCGTGATGCGCACCGCGGATTCTGTTTTGTTGACGTGCTGGCCGCCTGCGCCCTGAGCTCGATAGGTGTCGACTTCCAAATCGGCGGGATTGATCTCGATTTCGACTGCATCGATTTCGGGCATCACGGCAACGGTGGCGGTCGACGTATGGATGCGGCCGCTCGCTTCGGTTGCCGGAACCCGCTGCACGCGATGAACGCCGCTCTCATGTTTAAATAGCCGGTACGCACCTTTGCCCTTGACGCCGACGACAGCTTCCTTGAATCCGCCGGCTTGCGATTCCGACGTGCTGATGAGTTCGGTCTTGAGCTTGTGGGCGTCGGCAAACTTCATGTACATGCGAAGCAGATCGCCTGCGAACAGTGCCGCTTCGTCACCACCCGTTCCCGCGCGGATTTCAACGAAGATATCCTTATCATCATTGGGATCTTTCGGGACGAGCAGCTTCTTGAGGTGCTCTTGGCCGATTGCGACCTCGGCGCGCAGACGCTGCACCTCGCCGCGCGCAAGCTCTGCCAGTTCCGGGTCGCTCTCGCGAAGCAGCGATTCGGCAGATGAGAGTTCGACCTCCAGCTCACGCTGATGCTGATGGGCGCGCACGAGTGGCTCGAGCGTCGCGCGTTCGATGTTCAGCTGCTTAGCAACCTTCGGGTCGTACGCCGTACCCATGCCGGCGAGTTTTGCCTCAATCTCAGCAAAGCGTGCGTTGATCGCGCTCAGCCGGGATTCGATCGAGGCGGTTTGGTCTGTCGTTGCCATCATGAAGACGTAACGAGCGAGCCCTCACAGGCGCTCGTGCGCGACTTACTCAGCCGTTTCCGCTTCAGGCGCCGCGGCCGGCGCTACGGTTTCACTCGCGGCTTCAGCGGTTTTGGCTTTCGGCTTTCTTGCTCGGGGTTTCGCTGCTCTTTTTGGCTTCGCAGCCTTCGCAGGCGCTTCCGGCGCAGCTTCTTGGACAGGAGCTTGCGCCGCTGCTGCCGCTGCCTTCGCAGCAGATTCGCGTGCTGCAGCTTGCGCGATTTCGTCGGCTGCCTTCGCGGCCGCTTTCGCCTCTGCCTCAGCCTTGGCTTTTTCGGCCTTTGCCGTGTCCTTCTGTGATTTCTTGCTGGTGACCGTGCCGTACTTTGTCATGAACTTCTCGACCCGTCCTTCAGTATCGACAAACTTCTGATTGCCGGTAAAGAATGGATGGCAGGCCGAGCAAATCTCGACGTGGAGTTTTTCGCGCGTTGAGCCCGTGGTGAACGTGTGGCCGCACGAGCACACCACTGTGGCTTCAAACCACTTCGGGTGGATTTTCTCTTTCAATTAAATGCCTCTCATCGGTCGCTGCCCGGCTAGTGCTTTGGCGACAATTGTCCCGCATCCAGCCACGTGCGCCGAACGACAGTATATCATACGCTTCAATGGAGGGTCCAGATTCCGCCGCGATATATGGCGAATTTCGGGGTCCGCTTCAACCGCTCTTAGCGCCCGAGCATGCGTCGCAATAGCTTTGTGCTGATCTCAAGGGTCACAGGCGAGCCGCGAACGACAGCTAGGATTCGACTGTCATACGATTGATTCTGGAACAGAGAATCCGCATGCACGCGAACGCCGGTGACGTCTATATTGAAGGTGACCGTTCCGGACCCAGTCACGGCTGCCGGCAACGCGGCTTGGGCGGCGCTGGTCAGCCCGTCGACGTCGAGATCCATGATTTTCGCATCGCACGCTGATAGATTGCGACTCACAAACCAGCCCCCCAAGACAGCTCCGAGGGAAAAGGCCAGCCAAAGGCTGACCAGACGAATAACAAGCGTGCGGCGCATTTTCCGGCTCTCCACATAGCGGGTACTAAGGGAAAGACCTTTCGCAGCCGGCGCAACGCGCCTCCCTAGACGAATGAGCAGCGCGCGGGGAAGTAACGCCGCAATGGGCCACAGCCGGCTCCGTCCGGAAGCCCGAGGAGGTGCGCAATGGCTTTTATTCCGCTGGCGGCAGGCACGATTTTCCAAATGATCACGCAACACGGAGTTGATGCAGCCCAACAAGCGATGATCAGTATGGATGAAACCCACCAGCTCATGCTCCAGGCCAGGGAGCTGCAACATCAAGAAGCCATGGACGACCGCAGCGAAGTTTTCAACGAAGCGGTGCAAGAGCGCTCGGAACGCATGCGCGAGCGGGAACTGTTAATGGATCTCGATATGTCCGACCGCAAGATCGACGACAAGATCACCAAGGAATGGCTCGGCCTCATTCGCGGCCAGTAAACCTGAGTTGTGATGCGGACGCGAGCTGCAACTCGCGCCCGCAATTTTCTACCGCAGCTGGCTTTCGAAGAAAACGAAGGTGTCGGTTCCCTGCTCGACCTCCTGGTCGAATGAGTTTCCGATGCCATGGCCTTGGCCCGAGCGCTGAATAAGCAGAATAGGGTAGGGTCCTGAAGCGTTAGCCTGGAGTCGAGCGATCATTTTTCGAGAGTTGTACGGCTCGACCCGCGGATCGTTCTCACCGGTTGTCATTAGAATTGCCGGATAGGCGCGACCACGGACCACGTGGTGATACGGTGATTGCGCGAGCATCCAGGGGAACTGAGCCGGATCCTTGACCGTGCCGAACTCCGGTGTATTATACGCTCCGTTCGGCGTGAGTTCTACTCTGAGCAAATCATAGATGCCGACCTCGGAGACGACGGCGCGGTAGAGGTTTGGGTTGCGCGTCAAAGCCAATCCCATGAGAAAACCTCCAGCGCTGCCGCCGATGATGCCGATGTGCCGCGCGTTGCCGTAGCCATGAGATGCGAGCCAGATCGCACACGCTGCCACATCGTCACTTGAAACGGTTTTCGTGGCATGCTGCGCAGCGAGGTGCCACGCCTCGCCATACTCTCCGCCCCCGCGGATCATAGCCTGGGCGAACACGCCTCCATGCTCGAACCACGCGAGATTGGTCGGATTAAAGAATGGTGACGAAATGCTTCCATACGCGCCGTATGCCGTGAGAATCGTCGGTGCAGTTCCATCGGTCTTCACGTTTTTCGCGTGCACGATTTCGAGGGGGATCTTAACTTTGCCATCGAGTGACGGTACAAAAACGCGTTCGGCGACAATGTTCGAGAAGTCACCCGGTGAGGTGACCGCGATCCCCGTCTGGGAGAGAGTGTTGTTTGCCGTGTTGTAGGTCAGCCACTTATCCGGGGTCGTATAGTTCTCGTATCCCACGATCACGGCGCCGCTCTTCAGGTCGCTCGCGAGTGCCGAGAGCGTTGAGATCTTCGGTATAGGCAGCGTGGCGCGTGGCGTTCCGTCAGACGCAAAGAGCCGCGCGCTGCCGTCGCCTCCGTCGACATCCAACGTTATGAAGCCTCCGGGAACCTCTTCAAGCCCCTGTATGACGACGCTGCTCGCTGGAACAACGACTTTACCGGTTGCGAACGTTTGCCCGGGAGCTATCGCAACGATTTCGGCACGAGAATCGCGCTTCTTGGAGATCACATGCAGTGTGTTGCCGACAAAACGTCCGCCCAGCTCACCACTGGAGCCGATTGCGTCATCGGGGGTGGCCACGAGGGTAAAGTCGCCGCTGCCATGGCGCAGATACACGGATGCATGCACACCATCGCCATCGGTCTCGAACGCGGCAATGTCCTTACCATCCAAAGATGACGTGAGCGCGTATTCGGCTCGCAGCGACAGGCCTTTCCCAAAAACGTATGTGTCTGTTGACGGGTCCGTGCCGAGAGCGTGATGCCATAGTAGAATTCCGCCCGTTGCATACGTGCCATCGGCGTTTTTAGGGAAAAGCGTGTGAATGAGTCCCTGCGAGTCGCCATCCCATGCGAGAGCGGTCGGACTTGTGCCGCCTCCGACGTGTGGTATTTCGTCAGGCAATATTTTCCCAGTTGATGCGTCGACAAAATGCAGTGTTTCGTTTTCGCTTCCGCCCAACTGCGTCGTAAAGGCGACTTTGGAGCCGTCAGGGGCAGGCATATAGGTCTCGATGGCAGGTGGCGCGTTTCCGGCGGCCGCTGTTTGCGGGTCGAATAACACCCGCTCAGAACCCTGCAGGCCGTCGCGTACAACGAGTTGCGCCTGAGGTTGAGGCGGCGTTTCACGAAGATAAAAGTATCTGCCGCCGCGGATGACCAAACCAAACCGCTCAGTTGAAGTTCGGCTAAGCTCGGCGATACGCCGCCGGTATGCGTCGTAAGTGGGTTGTCCGTGCAAGTATGACGTTGCAAGCTTGCTCTGGGCAGCCGCCCACGCGATAACTGCCGGGTCGTTGCCGTTCTCCAGCCAGCGGTACGGATCCGATACTTTGTGTCCAAAGTACGTATCTGTCACAACGCTGACGCGGGTGTGCGGGTACGAAAGGCGCTGTAAGGGAGCTGCGCTCAGCGACGTTGCGGCAACCAGGGTCGCGCACGCTATAAGGATGACTTTAAGATCGCGATTCGGAGAGAACGACATCGGAAAGGCCCCCAGACGATGAACCTGAGCAAAATATTGTCATGCGAGAACTAGACTTCGATGGTGGGCGATCGAGGACTCGAACCTCGGACCTCATCCTTATCAGGGATGCGCTCTAACCACCTGAGCTAATCGCCCGCAAATCCACTGAATGAAAAGACGCGCTGAAAATGCGTTCTATGATTTCACCAGGGAAGCGTTCTTTTGATTCCCGCCCCATGACGCCTTCCGCTCTCGACCGCAATTTACTCACCAGGTTTAACGTCCGCGCTCATCCGCCAAGCGGTCAGGATCAGGGAGTCGAGCATTTGGCTGGCGGCAGCGAGTCGAAGCGCCGTAAAGTCAATAGCCCTGTGATGCTCGATTGATGTGGTATCGCCTAGCTTGAATGCACCCGCCTTTTCGAGTTCGTAGAACGGCCGCACTTGCGCTTGAGTCGTCTGCAGATAACGTTCGATCTCCGCAAGGGGCACCGCAGAAAGAACTTGAGGCTGGCCTACCTTCGGAGAAATATCTGTGGTCGTGAGATAACGCCCTACGAACACGGTTTCGAAATCAGCGTGCGTTGATTTGGATTCGGTAAACCCTTCGGGATTAGGATATGGACCCCATCCGTTGTAGTGAACACTGGCATGGAGTGGTTGGCTTCCGTCGCCGACAAAATGCGAAAAAACTCCAATATCATAGATCGTGAGTTTTTCACGCTCGCTAACAACGGCTGCAGCGGACTGGCGTACGTCGGCGCTGGCGTGCGACTCGTCAGCGACGGCAAACCTCCACAGCGCAAAGTCACTGCGAACCTGTTCGTAGCCTTCAAGAATTGCGTATGGCAAAAAGCCAACGGTGTACGGATCTACGGGGTGCTGCGCGCGATATAGGAGTTTGTCGAAGTCGTCGCGCGTTTCCGGTAACGCGGCAATTGAAACGACGCCGCCAATCGAGCCGTCATCGTTAATGTCGAGGTAGTGATCCGTTGTCCACTCTCGAGCCCAAGCTGCTTCATGATCTTCATCTATCTTGAGCCGATCTTCTTCAGCTTGCAGATAAATGATTTCTTGTTTGGATGCTTCCGTTCGCATGAATGCTGGGAGGTCGCTCGGCAACGATGCCATTGCGGCTTCGCCGATCATCGTGTGGCCCTTAATGCCCCACGCATGCGCCGATGATGTAGACAATATCAGCATCACCATTAGAGTTGATGCGACTACGAAATTACGGCGCATTGCGCCCTCCAAACGAAGTGAGGCCTCAGCGATCTGCGATCGCGAGGCCTCGAGTGTGAATCTCGGCCGTTATGTCTAGCGCAACGACCCCCAACGCCGGTCGAAGGTCACGATCAGCATGTGGGGAGCGCGTTGGAACATTGTCGTTGAGTACAGATCATTCATGTTGCAAGGACCGTTACCGCCCAAACTGCAGCCGAAACGTGCCGTCTTTCCCAGACACTGTCGTCTTAGAGACCTTAAGTTCAATCAATTGAACCTTGGCGCCTGCGACCGTTGCCCCGCTCGCCGCATTAACTACATTACCCGTGACTGAACCCGATGGTTGCGCCACAGCTGCGGACGGCAAAAACACTGTAAGCGTGAGAAAAAGGATGATGACAAAACACGCTGAGATGACATACCGTAGCATAATATCTCCTTGCGCGAATACCGTGCGATGTAAATAACATCGCAGGATTCACGCGACCACCGGAGCGCCGACTAAATAGGTCCGCTCAGGGTCGAAAATTTTTCTCGATTGGGTATGCACTGCCCTTGAGCAAACGTATGTTTTGGGCAAAGAGCGCCAAAGGCGAAGGCAATCCAGGTGCCTGTGCATCCGCTGTGTAAAAAATTCAGCTCCGTGGGGGGATTAGCTCAGTTGGTAGAGCGCGTGCTTTGCAAGCATGAGGTCAGCGGTTCGAATCCGCTATCCTCCACAGCGCAAATCTAAAGAGTCGACCGATAATAGTGGCGTGCCAGGCTAAGAATCACTGCCTGCTTGTGCGGAAGATTCTCGCGCAGCCAAAAGATGGTGGCTTGTCCTCGAGGCATCGCTGCCCACGCATGGCGATGGCGGTCGACAATGAGGGGCCTTATGGTCTTCGCCTCTTCACCAAGCACAGCGCTCATTGCTCGGGCCACTGCGGCTTCGAGGCGGTCGTCGCTGCCAGCCGGTAGCATATGGGAGTGGGCGCATAACATCTCGTCGAGCGATCCCATGTCCAGATGCTCGTCAAAAAGATCGATCGGGTATGAACAATATAGGTGGAACTCAACCGACTCCGCGAGTTTGTTCCAGAGACGTTCGAGGAGAATGGCCGGCTGGTATTGGCGGCTTTTCCATAGCTCTCCCACCATCTCTCCATAGACTCGAAGACCTCGGCCTTGAGCCCGAGCGCGAGCCTCACGAATTGTGACGCCGACACTCTCATCAAAGCGAGCAGCATCCGGGGTGCCGTCGATCATAAAACGCGCTAAGAGGGCGTGAGCGTCCAAGGCGACGAGTTGCTTGCGCGCGAGTGCTGCCTCGACGTCTGTCCCCGAGCGCTTCAAAGCATCGAGAAACGCCTCACGGTGGTTGGGAGTCGCGACTATAACCGCGGCTTGTCCGCGGTTGATACCTTCGGCGAAGTACCCCGCGACGTTGTCGATAAGCGTCGATTCATCGGCCTCGTACAGTTGCACGAGATGGCCGTTGGGTCGAGTTTGATCGATTAGTGGTTTCGATCCGTCAGTCACGAATTTCCCCGGGCGATGCTAGAGGGAGTATACCCCACTTCGCCCATTATATTCAACCCAGAGGAGGTCGACGGTTTGAGGGTTTACCGACAATGAGCTCCATCTCGGCTAAAAGTGAGCGTCGAACAATCGGCTTTGTTAGAGATGAGTCGCGGCCGGCAGCGAGCGCCCGCTCTTTGCGAGAAGCCTATAACTTAGATTGTTCGCTAGGACTTCGCGGGGCCGATCCAAACAGACTTGATGTTTACAAATTCGCGGATACCGAACGTGCTCAGCTCTCTGCCGTAACCCGAGGCCTTGACGCCGCCAAAGGGCAGTCGAGGATCCGACTTGACCATCCCGTTGACGAACACGGCGCCCGCTTCAATGCCGTTGATGAATTTCTCACGCTCGTTTGCGTCGTTCGTCCATACGCTCGAGCCCAGTCCAAACGTCGTCGAGTTCGCGATGCGTATTGCGTCATCTGCATCGCGTGCCCGAAAGAGCACGGCAACAGGACCAAAGAGCTCTTCTTTCGCGATCGGGGCATCGACGGGCACGTCTGCGATGACAGTTGGAGCGTAGTAATACCCAGGGCGCTCCAGACGCTTACCCCCCGTAAGAACTTTACCACCGGCTTGGATCAGACGTTGCACTTGGCCATCGAGCTCCTCAAGACTCGACTCGCTGACGAGGGGTCCGACGTCGGTACTTTCGTCCATTGGGTCGCCGACCTTGAGCGCTTCAAATCGCTCCACGAGGCGCCGCGTGAACTCATCGGCAACCGGCGTGGCAGCGATGAATCGCTTCGCGGCAATGCATGACTGGCCATTATTTTGCACGCGCGCGGCGACGGCGGTCTCGGCGGCTTGAGCAACATCGGCGCTTGGCATGACAATAAATGGGTCGCTGCCGCCAAGCTCGAGCACCGTCTTCTTTATTTCGCGTCCGGCCTGTGCGGCGACCGTGCGCCCGGCATACTCGCTTCCGGTGAGCGTCACAGCACGGACGCGGGGATCTTTGATGATCGCTTCGACGGCTGCACTGCCGACGAGCAACGTGCCAAACGTGCCTGCGGGAAATCCCGACCGTGCGAAGATCGATTCGATCGCAAGCGCGCACTGAGGCACGTTTGAGGCATGTTTAAGCAGCCCCGCGTTGCCCGCCATAAGGGCAGGCGCGGCAAATCTGAACACCTGCCAAAATGGAAAGTTCCAGGGCATGACGGCGAGGATAACACCGATCGGCTGGTAGCGCACAAGACTTTGGGCTGCATCGGTTATTACGACTTCGTCCGCGAGCTGAGCTGCTGCGTTCTCGGCGTAGTAGTGGCAGCCCAACGCGCACTTTTCCATTTCGGCAATCGCTTGCCGCAGCGTCTTGCCCATTTCCAATGTTGCAATCTTCGCAAGCTCTTGTTTTTCGGCCATTAAGAGTTCGGCAGCCTTCGACATAAAGCGGCCGCGAGTTGCGAAGTCAAGCGCGCGATTGCGTTCGAACCCCTGCTGCGCGGCAGCAATCTTGACTTCTATTTGTGCTGCGCTCATGGGCTCAAAAGTTTTGACGACTTCTCCGGTTGCGGGGTTGACACTCGCAATCGGCGGGCGTGAAACGGTCTGCATGGCTATCCGGCTTTTCCTTTCAGGGCCGCATTATATTCGTCGAGCATCTCGAGCTCGCCCGCATTGACAAGCGTCTGCTGATGATGTTTGACCCAGTTACGGCGTAAGCTTGCGAACACGGGCTTTTTCGTACGCGCGCGATAGACCATGAAGAACAGGATTCCAAAGATGACCCATGAGGGGCCGGCGATGCGACCAGTGGGATGCGTAAAGAGCGTGAACATGAGGATCGATAGAATGCCAAGGAAACCAATCACGGACGTGATCGCAACATCGCCTTTCTTGCCGGCGATGGTCATTGGAATGTTCCAAGGCATCTTAAATCGCCGCGGCGCCTCTTTATCCGTGAAGCGCAACGTAATGAGTGCAACAAAGACAAGCGTATACGAGAGTGCGGCGCCAAACGCATAAAGATCGCCTAAGAAGTCGAATGCGTGCGGCCCCTGAAGATACGCTGCCACAAGAACAAGTGCTGCGATGCCGGAGAAGAAAAGGATCGTGCCGACCGGGGTCTTCGTTTTGGTGTTGGTTATTTGGAACCAGCTCGGCAGCAGTTGCAGCTTCCCCATGGAATAGGCAATCCGCGACGCACCATAGACGCCGGAGTTGCTGGATATCATTACGAGGAGCGCTCCGATGATCGGCACATACCACTTAAGCAGGTTGCCTACGAGCGGCAGATGAGCGGCAAGCAGCGCGACGGCCTTGTCGTTGTTATCGGAACTGCCGAGGTATTGATACGCAGGCTGCCCTTCGATGTTGAACATGCCTAAAACGAGATTCGAATAGGCCAGAGCAAAGATAAGAATAGTTAAGATGAGGGCGACGGACGTCCGCGGTATCACGCGCGAGGGCCGCTGTGTTTCTTCTGCTGCCTGTGAGATGCTCTCGAGTCCGACAAACGATATGATCGCAAGCGAGACGCCTAAGAAAAGCTCATTTGTCCGCGGCCAATGAAAACTCATGGTATGGATGAGCATTT
>Ga0207416_1001554_pt1 | contig 29537 bp, 24 predicted proteins | sample PaiPotPPM11metaG_FD_184107 | JGI IMG/M metagenome (GOLD analysis project Ga0207416, IMG submission 184107) | Iron sulfur acid spring bacterial and archeal communities from Banff, Canada, to study Microbial Dark Matter (Phase II) - Paint Pots PPM... ... | reverse complement strand
GCACCTGGATGATGCCGCGCGCGACATCAACGTTGTCACTGATCAGAAGATCGAGATCGTCGCTGGTGATGCGCAACAGCAGGGTTTCCTCGATCGCGCTGACGGAAGCGGATCGCGGCTCCGGATCGAGCGCTGCCATTTCGCCCACCACCTGATAGTCGCCGAGTTCGGCGATGGTGTTTTCGCCGACATGCACGCGTAGCTTGCCTTGCACGATGACATAAAAGGAGGTGCCGAGATCGCCTTGCTCGAACAGGAACTTTCCGGCGGGCAGCGTCACTTCTTGGGCCGAGGCGGCGAGATGGTTGAGATAGTGTTCGCTCACCTCGGCAAAGATGCTGACGCCGCGCAGGATGAGGACTTTCTCGACGATCAGCATGTTCCGTTCCTTTCCGAATTTGGGCACCCCGGCCAACAGCCACTCGGCGGTCTCGCGCACGGAGTTCTCTTCAGCGTGGATCGCCGGCCGCAGTTCTTCTACCGACACTTTCTCGCCGGCGAGCGCATAAAGAGCGCAGGCTTTGGTCCATTCGCGCAGCCGCTCCTCCTGCTCCCCCACCAGCTTGCGAACGATTTCGGAACTCTCCTCGGCAGCGGCGGCTGTGGCGCCGAGGGCACGCTCCTCCGTCGATTCCGCTTCGATGAGCGGCAGCAGAGCCGGTTTCAGTTCGTTGTCGAGCGCGTTGTCGAGCATCTCGATGACATAGGCTCGGCGAACGGGTCCGCCCTTGGTGTACTGAATCCGGGCTTCCCGGATATCTAGCCCCTTCAGCAGCAGAGCCAGTAAGCAGAACAGGTTGTAAATGATATCCTGCACATCGGCCTCAAGTGCCGACCGCAGCGCGCGGACGCCGTCATTCATAGGCTTGAGTGTTTTCCACGCGGCGAGAAGCTGCGTGGCCTCCTGGGCCTCGGCCAAAAGAGCCCTGCGCAACATCGGACGATGCGCGGGATCGGCCTTGTGACCGCACAACCAGAGCGCGTTCAGGGCTTGCACCTTAAGGCGGCGGTCCGGATGCTCGATGATGCCGAGCAGCCACTCGGTCGCTGCGGCGCTGCCGATCCTGCCCGCGACGATGATGATAGCGCGGCGGCTAGCGTAGCTTGCATCCGCGCGGCGAAACAGAACAAGCGCCATCTCGAGAATTGGCTCGCCGACCGAAGCCGCCGCGGCGATCGCACGATGTTGGATGCTGGGGACCGCGAGATTGGCGAAGATGCCAGGCCAAAGCTCCGGCGCTTTCACATTCCCCGCCGCTTGCAGCGCCGCGCTGCGAACCGTGTGATCGGGATCGGCGAGCAATGTCTCAAGCGGACGGAAGAAATGCGGCGATGCGATACGGCCGACCACCAGCGCTACGAAGCGGCGCGATTGCGGGTTCACGTCCTTCTCGGCGGCGAGCAGCCGTTTGTTCACCGCCTGCTCGCCGCCGATCCCGCCATGGCGGAGCAGCCCGACATAGGCGCCAAGCCGCGCTTCAGGGGTGGAATCATTGAAGAACGGGCTGATGATTTCGACAATGTTGGGGAGGTCTGCGGCCGACAGCGCCTCGATCAGAGCGCCCCTGACCTCGCCATCCTTCTCCGCGGCGATAGACTTACCGATGCCATCCGGCGATAGCGGCAGGCGGCCCTGTTCGATCCGTTTCGCCACGTTCAGCCGTACCTCACGTGCGGGATGGACCAGGAGCCGCTGCGTGTCTGCCTCGACGGGCTGCCAGCCGGCATCTTCCAAGAGCTTCAGCCCATAGATCACCTTGCCGGGAAAGTTGCTGGCAAGGCTCTGTTTGAGCGCGGTTAGCGTCTCTTCGTTGTTGAGATCGAGATTGATGCCGATCAGGTGCCCGCGCGCGAGCGCCTTGCGCAACGCTCCCAGATAACCGCGATGCTGCACCAATACGAGCGCAGCCCAAGAGATCGCCATCACGGCGATAACATGCGTAACGCCGAAGGCGGTGAATCCGAACCAATGCAATAAAACGTAGAGCGCCAATCCGGCAATGCCACCCGACAGCGGCTCGATCATGCTCTCCAGCGCCGCCTGCACTTGCACGCGCTGCGAGGCGCGAAGCGGCTGATAGAGCGTGATCGAATTAGTCTTGTCGATGGTGTAGCGGAACGCCTGGTCGATGACTTTGTTTGATACGATCAGCCAGAACAGAATTTGCGGTCCACCGCCGAACCGCCCGGCGAAGATGACAGCGAGGGTGCCTGCGGACAGCAGTATTGGAAGAGTGAGCAGCGCGCCGCGTATGCCGAAGCGGCGAACGAGCGGCGCCGCCAGTACGACGCTGCAAATCAGGCTGATGCTGCCCATCACCGCGGAATAGACACCGAGGAATTTGGCAAGATCGCCCTCGGTGGGATAACGCGCGCTGGCCACCATATAGAATGTATTGTCGACGAAGAAATAGCACAGCTGCGAGATCACGACGACAGCGATCAGGATCAGGATATAGCGGTTCTTCCACCACGGCGGTGCGGCGGTGGCGCTGCCGCCGTCCGCGCTCTCGCTTTCACTCTCGTCCCCATCGGGCGGATTGAAAGAGGCGGTGATCCAGAGGATCAAGACAATCCCGACGCCGGCGCCCAACGCCGAAAATAAAAAGAGATCGGCCGGTTGCAGCCAGTCGAGCAGGAGCGGCGTGGTGGCGCCGCAGATGATCACGGCGACCGGCTCGCCCGCGCTAATGAATCCGAACAGCCGCTTGCCCTGGCGAAGCGTCATCATCGAATTTGCCAGACCCCACAGACACAGGCTCGAGAGCACGAATTCGATTTCGAACCAGACGATGGTGCCGGCCGCCGCGTTGGGAGCGTGGAGCCATATGGCAACGCGGAAACCGATCTGGACCAGCATATCGACGGCAAGAGTGCCGACCAGAAGGTTGCGCAGCGACAACCGCTGTTCAGCCAGCAAGAACAGCCAGCCCGCGAACGGCACGCAGAGCGCTTCTGCCAGATAGGCATACGGCATCGCATTCGGACCGTATTCTTGAAGAAACAGCGTATGCGCGGCTGTTTGCGTATAAACCCGAGGCACCCCCGAGATGAAAAAGGAGACCGCCACCAAAAGCAGTGTCAGCTTTGTTTCCGACGACAGCGATTGGAACCGGAAAGGGCGGTCGCCTGGCAACGTCTCGGCGTCCATCAACTTTCTCCACGCCGGATGTTCGGCTTTACCCGCCTAGCTGCGCCGTTCATCGTGCCCGATGACCTTCAGCCGGGAAAGTATGGCCTCGACATGGACGAGTGTGGTTCGGGGATTGAGCAGCGTGATTTTGAGGAACACACGGCCCCGGAATTTGGTCCGCGCGAGCACGGCGTGGCCTTCCAACATCAGCTTGTGCTGGATCGCGATATTGGCGGCGTCGCGCGCATCCTCCGCCATGGCTTGCGGCCGGAAGCGGAGCAACAAGGTGTTCATGGCCGGCGCGATGGCCAGCTCCAGCTCGGGGTCCGTTGCGATCAGCGCCGCTGCCGCATTGGCAACCTCTATGGTGGTGTCGATCATCGCAGCGAGCCGCTTGCGTCCGAGCGCATGCAGGGTGATGAACGGTTTCAGGCCGTCGAAGCGGCGCGAGGTTTGGATCGATTTGGTCACGAGGTCGAGCGCGCCCGCCGCTTCGTTTTCCGCCGGGTTGAGGTAGTCGGCGTGGAGGCGGATGGTGTGGAAGACCGCGCGGTCGCGCACGAGGAAGGTGCTGCAACTGATCGGCTGATAAAACAGCTTGTGAAAATCGACCGCCACCGAATCCGCAAGCTCGATGCCTGCGAGCGTACCGCCGTGACGGTCGCTTAAAATCAGTGCGCCGCCATACGCCGCATCGACATGAAGCCAGAGCGCGTATTGCCGGGCAAGCTTCGCCAGCGCGGCGAGCGGATCGACGGCACCGAAATCGGTGGTGCCGGCGGTGGCAACAATGGCAATTGGCCGCGCGCCGGTGGCGAGCAGATCGTCGATGATCCGCGCTGCCGCCAGCGTGTCGATGCGGCGTTTCACGTCGGTTGGCAGCGCCACCACAGCGTCCTGTCCCAGTCCCAAAATTGCTGCCGACTGGCGGACCGAGAAATGGGCGTCTTCGGAACAAAGGATGCGGAAGCCAGCGGCCTCGGGCGGGAGCCCGCGCTGTTGGATGCGCCAGCCTAGATGCCGTTCGGCAAAGTGGTCGCGGGCTAGCAGCAGGCCCATGAAATTGGATTGGGTGCCGCCGCTGGTAAAAATCCCGTCGGCCGCTTCGCCCAGCCGCAACAGAGTGCAAAGCCAATCGACGACGCGCTGTTCCAAAAACGTCGCGGCAGGCGCCTGATCCCAGGAATCTAATGACTGGTTGGCGGCGCTGATCAGACTTTCGGCGGCCAACGCGGGAATCAATGGCGCGCATTGCAGGTGGCCGAGGCAGGCTGGGTGCGAAACCATGATCGAATTGCGCAGCACAAGCCGGCCGACCAGGTCGAGTGTCGCCTGCAACCCCCGTCCCTCCTCCGGGCAAATGTCGATCGTGCCGATGAGTTGTGCCAAGTCGGCGGCCGCGGGTCCTTGATAGGGGACCCTCAACGTCGCCAGATCCCGCAGCACGATCCGGCTCGCGGCAGCCATCGCAGCGTCATAGGCCTGCCGGCCGGCGTCCGAGGCGGAAAGGAAATCACGGTCGAATTCCGACATGCCGAACTCTGGCATCCGGCGCCGCTCAGTTGGCGATCGCGACTGGACGCCTGACACGCTGGCCTTGGACCGCCAGGCAGGCATCGCGGAAGATGCCGCAGACGGAATCAATCTGCTCGCCAGTGATGATAAGCGGAGCCAGAAAGCGTACGACGGCGCCATGCCGTCCGCCCAATTCCAAGATTAGGCCGCGATTCAGACATTCTTGCTGGATGGCGCGGGAAACGGGACCGTCGGCTGGAGGGTGGCCCAGCGGATCGCATACTCCCTCGGGATCGACAATTTCTGCACCAATCATGAGCCCGCGCCCGCGCACGTCGCCAAGGAGCGGCAACTCTGTCTGGATGGCACGGAGATGCCCCATCATCCGCTCGCCCATCGCCGCGGCATGGCTTGCAAGCCCTTCCTCCTCGATAACCCTGAGCGCGGCGAGGCCGGTAGCCATGGCAAGCTGGTTCCCTCGAAAGGTGCCAGCATGGGCACCTTGACGCCAGCCGTCAAATGCCTCGTCGTACACGACCACCGCAAGCGGCAGGCCGCCGCCAATCGCTTTGGAGAGGACGAGAATATCGGGCTCGGCCCCGGAATGCTCGAAGGCGTAGAGCCTGCCGGTGCGTCCCCAGCCGGTCTGCACCTCGTCGAAGATCAGGGGAACGCCGTATTCCTTCGTGATCACCCTGATCTCACGCACCCATTCTTCCGGAGCTGGGATGACGCCACCTTCGCCCTGGACGATTTCGGTGAGCAGACCCGCAACCAGTACGCCGGATTCCGGGTCGGCCAACAGCGATCGGGTTTGAGCTGCGCACAATTTTGCCGTTGCCGCTCCGCCGACATTGAAGGGACAGCGATAGGAATACGGATAAGGCAAGAACTGGGCGCTTTGCATGGGCCCGGAAACGTCGGTCTTGGGCGACAAGTTACCGCTCAGTCCAAGCGCGCCTTGGGTCATGCCGTGATAGCCGCCGCGAAACACCAGCATGCTGCGCCCGCCTTTGGCGGTCATGACGAGCTTGACCGCCGCCTCGATCGCGTCGGTGCCCGCGGGGCTGCAAAACTGGATTCGGGCGCGCTTGCGGAAACCGGCGGGAAAGGTCGAAAACAGGGCTTCGGTGAACGCGTCTTTGATCGGAGTCGTCAAATCCAGAGTCTGAAACGGTATCCCTTCATCAATAGCGCGCCGCAGCGCGGCAATGACAAAAGGGTGGTTGTGACCGAGCGTAAGGGCTCCCGCTCCTGCCAGACAGTCGTAATAGGTGCGGCCATCCGCGTCCTCCACAAACACGCCGCTGGCGCGCGTGATGGCGATGCGCAGCCTCCTTGCATAGGTGCGCGCGTTGGATTCGACGGCATCCTGGCGGGAAAGATAGTGGGCATTGCCACCTGACTGCGCAGGGTTCCGTGACCATAAAGTCGCGATGTCGGGCATTCACTCTCCTGAATTTCCGAAAACCTATAGCTGCATTAGGCGGCTGTTCAAAGCGCAACAAAGCGGACTGTGGCCGATGGCATCTCCTCAGCCGCGATCTATAAGTGCCTTCCGTAGGGTAGCACCCCAATCCGGAGGTCTGTGACCGACGAAGGTTCCATCACCCGGTTTCAGGCGCAGCGCGCTTCGCCAGACGGTGCCGGGTCTACGCCTTCCGTGGGGAATTTGCCGATTCAGCTTTGCGTTCTTGGGCGTCTGCCCAAGGGCCCAGAAAGGTATAATTAGGAAAATAATTCTTCATTAGTGTCAGTGCGGCGTCCTGAGACTCCGACGAAAGATCGAAATCCCTGAGCCTCTTCTTTTGCTCACGCGTGACCTGCATCATTTCGTGCAGCCGAATATTGTCCGGTCGATGCGGGTACTGCGCCGCTACCACTCATTGAAGGGATCAAGGGTACATCTTCTCAAAGGTCGCCGACATTTCCGGTTATGATCGGAAGTCCAGCGGCCCGCCATTCCGGCAGACCTTCTTCCAACCGCCGCACTTTGAAGCAACGGGCGCGCAGCAGCGCGACCGCCTCAAAGGACAGCACACAATATTCGCCACGGCAGTAGGCCACGATTTCATGATCGGGATTGATTTCGGCAAGTCGCTCCTTCAACGCGCGCAGCGGAATGTTCACCGCTCCCGGTACGTGTCCCAAGGCAAATTCGTCCGATGGACGCACGTCCAAAACAGTGACCGCGCCCGCGCGCATTAGCTTTAGAAGTTGCTTGCGTGTGACCGGCTCCAGCCCGTCGCGTTTGTTGAAATAGCTGCGAACAACGCGCTCAACCTCGGCAACATTGCGCTCCGCAACCCGCCGCAATGCCGTAAGAACGTCAAGAATCCGATCGTCGGCCAGCGTGTAATAAACAAACTTGCCTTGGCGCCTCGTACTCAGGAGACCCGCGCGCTTCAATTTTTGCAGATGCTGCGACGCGTTCGCAATCGAGAGGCCGGTTCGGCTGGCGAGAACGTCAACGCTCCGCTCGCCCTGCGCAAGCTGTTCCAACAATTCAAGGCGATGGCCGTGGCCCAAAGCTTTCGCGATCGCAGCGAATTGGGCAAACAGCGCCTGTTTGGGGCCGAGAGTTGTCATCGGTCTTCTCAGTTGCAGCAATTGCCGACTTGAACAGGCGGGCATGGCACCGACCCGTAAGAGCAGAACACGCAGCAATCGCCCGGCTGTGGTTTGAGCGTCGCGCCGCAGTTCTTGCAGTTATAGAAGAACTGACACGCATCCGTAGGCATGCGTTCGGTCGCCTGGTGCCCGCATTCCGGGCAGGTGATTGTGGACGTTTCAATCACTCGTATTTCCTTTGACGCGGACATTGACATCGCATTCGCAGTGAAATTATCATTCAATCGAGTATTTGAATGATGGCGGCTTGTCAAGCCGCACACCGCCCCGGAGCGGTAGCCGCTCAGGCACGACATGGAGGTATGCGATGATCCTGCGTCAGTTTTTGCACGTCGATCCGGTGGCGGCGTCCTACGTGTTCGGATGCGGCGGCAAGGCATCGGCAGCAGTCGTTGATCCTCTCGGCGACATTGGTCCCTATCTCCGCACGGCAGAAGAAACAGGAATGCGCATTCGATACGTCATCGATACGCACCTCCATGCCGACCATCTCTCTGTTGGTCGCGCATTGGCCAAGGCCGCAGCGGCCGAATACGTGCTGTTCGCCGATGCAAACGTGACCTTTCCATTCCGCAGAGTGCGCGACGGGGACGTGCTCGAATTAGGAAACGTGACAATCAAAGTTCTGCATACGCCGGGACACACGCCCGAACACATTTCTCTGGTCGTCACCGACCACACGCGATCCGATGAACCTTGGTTCGTGATGACCGGTCATACGCTCATGGTGGGCGATCTTGGTCGAACCGAACTTGCGACCAGCGCAGAGGATGGCGCGCGCGATCTCTTTGCCAGCGTGCAAAGACTCAAATCATTGCCGGACTATCTGGAAGTATTGCCGGGCGCGTATTCCGGCTCCGTTTGCGGACGCAGCCTCAGTGGCAAACCGACTTCCACGATTGGCTTCGAGAAGCGTCACAACAAGGCGTTTCGAATCGAGGACGAATCGGCCTTTCTGCGCGAGATGCTCGCAGACATACCTCCGGCTCCGCCGCAGGCGGCACAAGTCCGGGCCTTCAATTCCGGCCTCATGGCCGCAGAATGACGGCCTGCGACAACGGCCGATCGGTTCGGACCCGGAGCATCAGTCTTGGCTTACGCGCCAACTGGCGGCAGTTCTCACTGCTGGTCCTTATCAATGCGTTCGTCGGCGGCATGGTTGGCCTTGAACGAACCGTCGTGCCGCTTATCGGTTCAGAGGAATTTAGGATCGCGTCAACAACGCTGGTTGTCTCTTTCATCGTCAGCTTCGGTGTAATCAAGGCGCTCGCCAATCTTGTTTCCGGGCATCTCGCCGATGTTTGGGGCCGCAAGCGCGTACTGGTCATCGGCTGGCTATTCGGCTTGCCGGTGCCGTTCATTGTCATGTGGGCACCAAGCTGGCAGTGGGTGGTTGCGGCCAACGCGCTACTCGGCATCAATCAGGGTTTTGCGTGGTCGATGACCGTGATCATGAAGATCGATTTGGTCGGGCCTAAATCACGCGGCTTGGCGGTCGGTCTCAATGAATTTGCCGGCTATCTTGCAGTCGGGGTGACAGCGTTCCTCACTGGCTACATCGCAGCGAACCACGGCTTACGCCCGGCGCCGTTCTATCTCGGCATCGGCTACGCCGTTCTCGGCCTCGTGCTTTCTACATTGCTCGTTCGCGATACGCGCGATCACGTCCGGCTGGAGGCGCGTGGAAACCAACAGCCGGGCGAGCCCGCAGGTTTCTGGAAGATTTTTGCGCTCACCTCCTACGGCAACCGCAATTTGTTTGCGGCCTGCCAAGCGGGACTCGTCAACAACCTCAATGACGGCATGAGTTGGGGAATTTTCCCGTTGTTCTTCGCATCGTTCGGATTAGGCGTCGAACGGATCGGCATTCTGAAAGCTGTTTATCCGGCGACCTGGGGCATTCTTCAAGTTGCGACTGGTCCCTTAAGTGATCGCTGGGGCCGAAAAGGACTGATCGTTCTTGGCATGTGGGTGCAATCAGGAGGCCTTTTCCTCACCGCATTCACCCAGTCGTTTGCATGGTGGTTGGTCGCAAGCCTGCTGCTCGGACTGGGAACGGCGATGGTCTATCCGAGCCTGATCGCTGCGGTATCGGACGCCTCGCAGCCGACTTGGCGCGCCCGCTCGCTGAGCGTCTATCGCTTCTGGCGCGACCTTGGCTATGCAATCGGCGCTCTCTCAGCAGGTCTGATTGCCGATTTCTTTGGTCTGGTATGGGCGATAAGCGCGATCGCTGCACTGACATTTATCTCTGGCATGGTCGTAGGCGTGCTGATGCGCGAACATCGGCAGTGAAAGAGCGGACATAAAACGAAGGCGCAGACAACTTGATTTATGAGTTCAAGGCCCAGGTCCATCACCCGGCTTCATGCGCAGCGCCTTTCACCGTCGACGCCAGCGCGACGATCGCAATCGCAGACACGGCGGCCGGAGCGAAGCTCGTGATCGGCATGTGCGTTACATCCCACAGCCAGCCGCCAATGACTGACATCACCATCGCGCAACTATAGCTGATGGTGAACATGCCGGCCGAAGTGCGGTGCACGTCGTCGGCGGCGCTGAGCACTGACGGCAACGCGAGCGCGAGAATGAGCGTCAGCGCATCGGTGAAGCCGAGCATGCCGGCCCAGAACACGATCCAGCCGCCGTGCGTCGTCAGCATGCCGATCAGCGCGAGCAGCGACGCCAGGCCGGTGACGGCATAGGCCCAAGGGCGGGTTACGAGACGTCCGGCGACGCCCAACATCAAAAAGGCTGCCGGCAATTGGCCGACATTGAGCGCGGTCAGCGCGCTGCCGACCAGGTCGGGGCGGCCCTCGGCGACCATGTAGTCGGGCAGGAAGGCGTTCGCCACAAAATAGATCGCATTGACGCTGCCGAGGATCAGTCCGAGTTGCCAGATCAGCGGCCTCTGCCAATCGGGCCACCACAAACGATTGGTCGGCGCCGCGTTATGATTGCTCACAAATTTTGCGCCGCCAAGTTTTGGCGCGTAGAGCCCGACGATCAGCGCCGTCAGCAGAACCGGAACCGTCCAAACCGCAAAACTCAAGCGCCAACTATCATCGACATACGGCAGCACCAGCGGAATGGTGAGTGCCGCGGGAAGGATCTCGCCGATCAGCAGTCCCGTCGTGTAAACCGCCGTCGCGAAGCCGATGCGCTTGGGAAACCACGCGCGTACCAAGGGCGGCAGCGCCGGTTGCATGATCGCGACACCGGCCGCCATCACGATGGTCGACGCGTAGAGCGCTGCGGCATCCGGGATCGCGCCTCGCGCCGCCGATCCGGCGGCATTGAGCAGCAGTCCCACCACCAGGGCGCTCACCACGCCGAAGCGCGCGATAAGGAGCGAGCCCGGCACCGCGGCAATCGCGAACAGCAGCGGCGGCAGGCTCGACAGCCAGCCGATGCCGGTTTCGGACAAATGCAGGTCGGCGTGCAACAGCGGCACGACCGGCGGGATCGCCAACACGGTCAGCCGCAGACACGCGCCGGACAGCCAAAGCAGAGCGAGTGGGATCAGGCGCTGGCCGATGATGGGTCTCATTGGCATTTTGTGGGATTGTCCACGCTTGGTCGCCCATTTTCTTCTGTAAATGTATGAAAATACAAGGTTTTTGCTTATTTCTTGGTGGTTTACTATTCTCCCAAACCACATTGAAGTTATCATATTTGATAACTACAATGAGAGATCATGACACGGCGGGCCCTGATCCAAAAGCTAGATGACATGGACCGGCGGGGGGTGTGGGCCTTCACGCCGGCAACGTTTTCAGCCGTGCTCGGCAACCCGAAACCTAACTATCTCAAGCTCATGATGAAACGCCTGGCGGACCAGGATGTGCTGACCAGAGCTGCCCGCGGAGTGTACGTAAATTCGCGCGCCCGCTCCATGCCGAACGATGTGCGCGCTGGACTCATCCGGTTCTTGCGTCCCCGCGAACTTACATATGTAAGTCTGGAGTCCAAGTTGTCCGAAGTCGGAGCGATCTCTCAGATCACGACGGCCTTGACGTGCATGACCACGGGATCTCCCGGTCATTTCAACACACCGTGGGGAGCGATCGAATTCACTCATACCGACCGTGACATTGCAGTCGGATCAGACGTGTATGCGAGGGATGACGGGGTGCTTGAGGCTACGGTGGAACGAGCGGCGCGCGATCTCCGCCGTGTTGGAAGAAATACGGGTCTGATTGACGAGGAAACTTTGGCCGAAGCGATTCGCGATGAGAGAGGTCATGAATAGCAAGGCCCGCAGCATTAAGAGCGCCATCGCCGACTTCATGGTGAAGCGTGGAATCCCCGGCGAGATGGAGCAAAACCTGATCAAGGAAGCGATTCATCTTCATTTGCTATCTGCGCTGTCCGATGCGGGCGTGCTACGCCATGTCGTTTTTCAGGGCGGGACGGCACTGCGGCTTTGCTATGGTGGGGAACGCTACAGCGAGGACCTGGATTTCGTGTGCGGAAAGGCGGGATCTTACGTCGACAAGATCGAATTCGATGGCGTCGTTCAAGACGCGCTGGAGGCCGCGAAAAAATCACTGCATCGCGATTTCGACATCGATCCGAGTCACATCATCCTTAAGCAGCCCCGGCATCCCATGGCAATAAAGAACGATTCCGTAGCGGTCGCTGCCTGGCAGATCAGTGTGCCAATCGGTTCAACGCCGCAATTGCCGAAGTCTCGCGTCAATATCGAATTTGCCAATGTACCGTCTTACGACAGCGGGCCCAATGTAGCGCGGGCGATGGCGGGACTGGTCCAAATCCAGGATGTTATTCTCACGACCGAAAGCGCCAACGAAATCCTAGCCGATAAGGCTGTCGCTCTAACAGCAAGGCCAGTCCTGAAATATCGCGACGTTTGGGATGTTTGGTATCTGATCAACAAGCTGAATGCTCAGGCTGACCGGAACATCGTAGCCAGGAAATTTGGCGATTACGGCACATTGGACGTCGAAGCAAAGGCGAAGCAAAGGCGAGATGAGTTGGGGAAGAGCTCCACTGCGAAATTGTTTCTCGACGAAATGCGAAGGTTCTTGCCGGCAAAACGCGTAGCCGAGATGAGCGGCGCCGGGTTGCATCGCGCAATTCTTGCAACAAGTGGTGACCTGATCACAGGCGTGGTTCTGCCAAAACGACCATGATGGAACGAACGCCCGTGCTCTGAACGCGCGGGATGCTTCTTGTCGAGAAATCCGGCGAGTCAGGAATGGGACAGCTTTTACCTGATCAGCTCGGAACCGGGGCCGATTTGGAGAACGGATGATGGCGTTTGGATATCGCTACAAACTGGAACGTCAACAAAACGGCTGGTGGCTTGTTCGCTTTCCCGGGATTCCGGAGGCGTTGACGGAAGGCGAGACCAAAGACGAAGCACGCAATAGCGCGGTCGATTGTGTCATTGCGGCGCTCGAAGGTTACATGAAGGCGGGAAAGCCCTTACCCAGACAAGGGTCTGCTCACTCGGGACCCGATCGCGCGGTGCTGCCGTCCCTCGTCACTGCGAAATTGGCGGTCTACGACACGATGCGAAAAAGCGGCTGGTCAAAGCTGAGGCTAGCCAAGGAACTCGGCATGCCGGAAAACTCGGTGCGTCGACTGCTCGACCTGCGCCACAGCTCCCACATGTGGATCATCGACGAGGCACTCGCGAAGATGAAATCTGAACTTTCGATCGATCTGCCGAAGCCGCGCCCGCGAAAGACGGCGCCCTACTTCTGCGCGTAGGCGGAAGCGATACCCATCATAGGGCGACGAGGTTGAGTGATGGGTTTTGCAAGGGCTCAACTTATCCCACCGCGCTGAGGCTGGTTAGCCGACGGTCAAGTCACTCGCCTAGGTCGCGCAGTCGGCGTGAGATCGGATGACGTAGTCGACACGGCAGTGTATCGGAACCAGTTAGTCTTCTTCATCAAAGAAATTTTCGTCTATCTGTTTAAACTCAATGGCGCGATTCAATCGCACGCCAACACTGTGTTCAATCATGAGTTCAGTGAGGCGCTGTCCGTCGATTAACACAACTCGCTGGGTTAAGTGTCGGGCATATTCAATTGCATCGTTAGAAAACTTGGAAGTGGTTACAAATACTCCCTTTGTTGCTCCCAGACCGACCAAGCTACCCACAAACTTCTGCACCTCTGGACGGCCCACGACGTTCCCCTCTGAATATCGCTTAGCCTGGACGTAAACCCGATCCAGTCCAAGCCGATCCTCATTAATGACGCCATCTACTCCCTCGTCGCCAGATCGACCAAGTTGCGCGGCGGCGTCCGGTCGCGAGCCGCCGTATCCCATCTTGACCAACAGATCGATTATCAACTCTTCGAAGAACGCGGGGGTATTCTGCGCAATGCGTTGCAACAGTTCAACACGAAGTGCAGACGTAATCGTGTGAAACGCCTTCTCTATTTGCTCCTCTGGGGTTGATACCAGCGTTGCAGAAGGGCTCGCGGGCACAGCCGCCGTCGGAGCGGTCTGTTCTGCGGAGGTGGAGTGATCTCCAGCGTAGAATTCTTCAAAGGATGGGTACTCTCGCAGTAGATCAAGATTGATGTGAGTTGGGTTGCGAGCAAGCAGTTCCCGACCAGTATCGGTGGCGACGAACATCCCGCGACTTGGAAAGCTGACAAGGCCGGCTTTCATCAGATAGAATTTAGCCCAGTGGGCGCGATTATGGAGGACCCTTTGCTTCCTGCTCGGTAGAAGCTGGGCGCGCTCTTCCGGGGTGAGCCCAAACTCTTGAGCCAATTGTTTTTCGGCATCTAGCACTCTAACTTTCCCCGACGTTGCCTGTTTCAACAACGGAAGCATCAAAGCTTGATAGTCAGGAATGGGCATGCGCGCTCCATCGTCGTGAACAGCTTTGGCATTTCAGACTCATTACCTGCCCCTAAAAATTACCGTGGCAATACGCTTAATTATACCGTTAGCCGTGGCTGCCACGTCCTAAAAGTCGCCCATACTGGGCCGCCCGAAACACGGTCCGGGACATTCACCGGGCTATAACCACGGCCGCTCGGAAATTCATTGAAAATCTTGGAGCGGGCGAAGGGATTCGAACCCTCGACCCCGACCTTGGCAAGGTCGTGCTCTACCCCTGAGCTACACCCGCATCCGAGAAGGGTATGACGGCCAATCCGGCATAACCGCGACCGCGGGCACTGCTATGCCAAAGAGCGCCCGGCTTTGCAACCGCCGGCCGGGAGCACTATGAACCCGCCAATGCCTGCCTCGCCGGACGACCTTTTCGCCTACTTGGATAGCCTCGGCATTGCGCACAAGAGCGTCAGCCATCCGCCGGTATTTACCGTCGAGGAGGCGCGCACGGCGCGCGGCCGCATTGCCGGCGCCCACACCAAGAACCTGTTCCTGCGCGACAAGAAGGGGGCGACGTTCCTGGTCGTGGCGCTGGAAGATGCGGTGATTGAATTAAAGTCGCTGCACCGGCTGCTTGGCGCATCCGGGCGCTTCTCCTTCGGCTCGCCCGATCTGTTGCGCGAGCTGCTGGGCGTCGAGCCCGGTTCGGTGACCCCATTTGCCGCCATCAATGACAGGGCCGGCCGCGTCACAGTCGTGCTCGACTCAGCCATGATGGCGCACGAGATGCTCAACTTTCATCCCTTGGCGAATACCGGGACGACGACCATTTCGCGGGACGGGCTGCTCAAGTTCCTCAAAGCCACCGGGCACCCGCCGCGAATCGAGGCGATTTCGGGCGCCGCAGCTTGAAAAAGCGTGATTGCATTCAGCCGCTTTCTTCCCATTTAATCAGAGGAATTTGGCCCGCAGGGGTCTAGGGCAAGGAAACATGTTGCAGCAGGCAGGAACCGCCACGGCAGAGGCCGTCGTCAAGGACACGACGACGCAAAGCTTCGTCAAAGACGTTATCGAGGAATCCAAGCTCCAGCCGGTGCTGGTCGACTTCTGGGCGCCGTGGTGCGGGCCTTGCAAGCAGCTTGGGCCGGTTCTGGAAAAGGCCGTGAAGGCCGCCAAGGGCAAGGTCAAGCTCGTCAAAATGAACATCGACGAGCACCCGGCAATTCCCGGCCAGATGGGCATCCAGTCGATCCCGGCTGTGATCGCTTTCGTCAACGGCCAGCCGGCCGACGGCTTCATGGGCGCGCTGCCGGAGGGCCAGGTGGTGGCGTTTCTGGAACGGCTGACCAAGGACCGCATCGGCGGCGAGGCCAAGGATGTGCTGAAATCGGCCGACGCCGCGCTTGCCGACGGCGATGCCGCGGGCGCCGCGGACATATACGCGCAGCTGCTGGCCGAGGATAATTCCAATGTTGCGGCGCTGGCCGGCCTGGTGCGCAGTTACGTGGCAACCGGCGCGCTCGATCAGGCCCGGCAGACGTTCGCCCTGGTGCCGGAGGCCAAACACAATGACTCAGCGGTCGCAGCGGCGCGCGCCGCGCTCGAGCTTGCCGAGCAAGCCAAAACGCTCGGGCCGCTCACCGAGCTCGAGCAGAAAGTCGCCGCCAATCCGCTCGACCATCAGGCGCGCTTCGATCTTGCGCTTGCGCTCAACGGCAAGGGCCGCCGCGCCGAGGCGCTCGAGCAGCTCATCGCCATCGTCAAGCGCGACCGCAAATGGAACGATGACGGCGCCCGCAAGCAGCTCGTCCAGTTTTTCGATGCCTGGGGGCCGGCCGACGAAGCCACGATCGATGGCCGCAAGCGGCTTTCCTCGATTTTGTTTGCGTAGAGTGGCGTGTTGATCCCGTCATCCTGAGGTGCCCGCGCGGTAGCGCGGGCCTCGAAGGATGCCAGCCGAGTCGCCCGGGCCGTCGCCCTTCGAGGCTCGCTTCGCTCGCACCTCAGGGTGACGGAGTACGTGAGTGGAGTGCGACATGCCGATGAATGCGGCCTACCGGGGGCCCGATGCTCTCCCCGACGTCATCCCGGTGTTCCCGCTGCCGGGCGCATTGCTGTTGCCGCGCGGGCAGATGCCGCTCAACATTTTCGAGCCGCGCTATCTGGCGATGATCGATGATGCGCTGCGCTCCGGGCATCGCCTCATCGGCATGATCCAGCCCGATCCGACGCATCCCGGCGCGGACGAGAACCGGCCGCAGCTTTTTCAGGTCGGCTGTGTCGGCCGGCTGACCCAGTTCGCCGAAAGCGGCGACGGCCGCTACCTGATCCAGCTCACCGGTGTTGCGCGTTTCCGCATCAAGTCCGAGCTTTCGGTCGCGACGCCGTACCGGCAGTGCCAGGTGACATATCAGCCGTTCGTCGACGATTTCACCGCGCGCAAGGGCGAGGACGAGGTCGACCGCAAGGCGCTGCTGCGCGCGCTGTCGTCGTTCCTCAAGGCCAACAATCTCAAGGCCGATTGGGAGGGTATCGAGAACGCTCCCAACGAGGCGCTGGTGAACGCGCTGGCGATGATGTCGCCCTATGACGCCGCGGAGAAACAAGCCATGCTGGAAGCGCCGGACCTGAAAACCCGCGCCGAAATCCTGGTCGCCGTCACCGAGATCGAGCTCGCCAAGAGCAAGACTTCGGGCGAAACACCGCTACAGTGAATTTTCCTCCCCCGCGTGCGGGGGAGGCGGCAAGCGAAGCGAAGCCAGAGGGGGTAAGTGTTCGACGCTCGCGCAAGCGTTTCGGCCGCCGACCCCCTCCCTACCCTCCCCCCGCAAGCGGGGGAGGGTTTGTTAGTATGATGATCCGAATTGGAGCTCCGCAATGTCCACGCCTCCCGCCGACAGTGTCGATCCAAAACTGCTCGAAATCCTGGTCTGTCCGCTGACCAAATGCCCGCTCGAATACGATGCGGAGAAGCAGGAGCTGATCTCGCACGCGGCCAAGCTCGCCTATCCGATCCGTGACGGCATCCCGATCATGCTGCCCGAGGAAGCGCGCCGGCTCGATTGAGTGCTTGTCATCGTCCGCGCATGCGGATGATCCAGTAATCTCCAGCATTGCATTCTGCGGCAACGGCGGCGTTTACTGGATGCCCCGCCTTTGCGGGGCATGACAGTCTGGGGTGCAAGGGAGAGGCAACGATGATCAAGATTTGGGGCCGGAAAACCTCGTCCAACGTGCAGAAGGTGATGTGGGCGATCGGCGAGCTCGGCCTGCCGCATGAGCGCATCGATATCGGCGGGCCGTTCGGCAAGAACCGCGAACAGGCTTATCTGGCGATGAATCCCAACGGGCTGGTGCCGACGCTGGAGGAGGAGGACGGCTTCTTGCTCTGGGAGTCGAACTCGATCGTGCGCTATCTCGCCGCCAAACATAAATCGAGCGTGCTTGAGCCGGCCGATTTGCGGACCCGGGCGCTCGCTAGCAAATGGATGGACTGGCAGCTTGCCGTCGCCGGGCCGGCGATCAACGCCTGCTTCTGGGGCCTCATCCGCACGCCGCCGGAGCAACGCGACCACGCGGCGATCGAGGAATCGAAGAAGAAAACGACGGCCGCGGTGACCATGATGGACGAGCAACTGGCGAAGACCGCCTATCTTGCCGGCGATGCGTTCTCCTACGGCGACATTCCCGTCGGCATCATCGCCTATCGCTTCCGCCAGCTCGTGCCCGAGCGACCGCCGCTTAAAAATTTCGAGCGCTGGTATGCCGCAATCTCGGCGCGGCAGGCGTTCAAGGATCACATCTCGGCGGTGCCGTTGACGTGAACGCGCGATCCTCTCCGCGTCATGGCCGGGCTCGTCCCGGCCATCTCGATTGACGTTGCATGGCCTTGCATTCCTAAACGAGATCGCCGGGACAAGCCCGGCGATGACGGGTCGGGATTCCACAACTCGGTACTTATTCCGCGGCCGCGCGCGCGGCGCTGGAATGCGCCGACACGATGTAATCCATCGCCGCCTGCACGCCGCCCTTCTTGTGCGGTATGCCGGCAAGCGAAAGCGCCATTTCGGTCATGCCCAACACGCCGGTCAGCCAGCCGTCGTTAATGTCGCCGAGATGGCCGATGCGGAAATATTTTTTCGCGTAGGGACCGAAGCTGGCGCCGTAGGAAATGTTGAACGTGTCGAGCGCAAGGCTGCGGAAGGCATCGGCGTCGTGGCCGTCCGGCAGCAGCACGGCCGTAATCGTCGGCGAATAATATTTCGGATCGCGGCACAGGATCTCGAGTCCCCAGGCGCGCACCGCGCGCCGCGTTGCTTCGGCAAACCGCGCGTGGCGCGCGAACACGTTGTCGAGGCCTTCCTCGTGCAGCATGTCGATCGACACGGCGAGCCCTTGCAGCATCTGCGTCGCCGGCGTGTAGGGGAAGAAGCCGATCTTGTTCATGGTCAGCATGTCGTCCCACGCCCAGAACGATTTCGTCAGCTTCGAGGTCTTTGCGGCATTGAGCGCCTTGTCGCTGATGGCGTTGAACGACATGCCGGGCGGCAGCATCAGGCCCTTCTGCGCGCCGCCGACGGTGACATCGACGCCCCACTCATCGTGCCGATAATCGGCCGAGGCGAGCGAGGAAATGGTATCGACCATCAGCAGCGCCGGGTGGCCGGCTGAGTTGATCGCCTTGCGGATCGGCTCGATCGGCGACAGGCAGCCGGTCGCGGTCTCGTTGTGCAACACGCAGACCGCCTTGATCTGGTGCGCTTTGTCCTTGCGCAGGTGCTCCTCGATCACCGCAGCATCGGCGCCGGTGCGCCAATCGCCGGGGATGAATTCGGGCTTGAGCCCGAGATTTTGCGCCATGGTCTTCCACTGCGTGGCGAACTGGCCGGTCTCGACCATGAGCACGCGATCGCCGGGCGAAAGCGTGTTGACGAGTGCCGCTTCCCACGCGCCGGTGCCGGTTGCGGTGTAGATGATGACCGGATTGGTGGTCTTGAAAATCGTCTTGATGCCGTCGAGGCAGCGCTTGGCGAGCTTGACGAATTCCGGTCCGCGATGGTCGATGATCGGGGTATCCATCGCCCGCAGGACGCGGTCAGGCAGCGGCGTCGGACCCGGAATTTGCAGGAAATGACGCCCGGCGGCGCGCGAAGCATTCTGCGGCATTATCGGCACTCCTTCGGACAATTCACTTGTTCCGGCGGCGCATGTCCAAGCGCGCTCGCGGCTTGTGGCGTTGAATAGCGAATGCGACATTCGGGTCAAGTGTTCTTCTCCTTCTCCCCGCGTGCGGGGAGAAGGTCGGGATGAGGGGGCCTCGCCGCTGGGCTCGGAATCGCGGCAACGCCCCCTCACCCTCCTTCGCTCCGCTCAGTCGACCTCTCCCCGCGCGGCGGGGAGAGATGAATATAAGGATTTGACGTGCCAGCACGGCTGATGCCCGGCTTGGAACGCCGCCTCAAGGCAGGGCAGGCCGGCGACGTGCGTTTCGACGCCTTCACCCGTGGCCGCTATGCGACCGACGCGTCGCATTACCAGATCATGCCGCTCGGCGTGGTGACGCCGCGGACGATAGATGACGTCGAACGGGCGATCGCAATTTGCCGCGCGGAGCGCGTGCCGGTAACGCCGCGCGGCGGCGGCACCTCGCAGGCCGGGCAGACGGTCAACGAATCGATCGTGATCGATTGCTCGCGGCACCTCGGCCAGGTGCTCGATCTCGACGTCGCCGGCCGGCGCTGCGTGGTCGAGCCGGGCATTGTGCTCGACGAGCTCAATCGCGCATTGAAGCCCTCGGGACTGTGGTTCCCGGTCGACATTTCAACGGCCTCGCGCGCCACCATCGGCGGCATGGTCGGCAATAATTCCTGTGGCGCGCGCTCGCTGCGGTACGGCAATACGCGGGAGAACGTGCTCTCGATCGACGCCGTGCTGTCCGACGGCACGCGAGCGCATTTCGGCCGCTTGGGCGACGGCACCGTCAACGTCCCGCAAAACCTCGTGCGCGACCTGCTCGCCATTGCCGCGCGCGAAAGAGCCGAGATCGAACGGCGCTTCCCGAAAGTGCAGCGCCGGGTCGGCGGCTACAATCTCGATGCGCTGGTTCCTGGCCGCAACGACATCAATCTCGCGCACCTTCTGGTCGGCTCCGAAGGCACGCTGGCGTTCTCGACCAGGATCGAGCTGAAACTCTCGCCGCTGCTGGGCCGGCGCGCCGTCGGCGCCTGCCACTTCGGCAGCTTCCACAAGGCGATGGAGGCGGCGCAGCACATCGTCAAGCTCGGCCCGATCGCCGTCGAGCTGATCGACCGCACCATGCTGGGTCTCGCTGCCGATATCGCGATGTTCAAGCCGACCGTCGAAGCGTTTTTGCGCGGCGATCCGGAGGCAATTCTCTTTGTCGAGTTCGCCGAGGCGGACTGGGACGAGAATTTGCGCCGGCTCAAACGGCTCGGCGAATTGCTCGGCGATCTCGGTCTGGCCTGGGACAAGTCCGACGCCCAGTGGGGTGGTGTCGTCGAGGTGCTCGATCCGAAGCTGCAAGCCGGCATCACCGAGGTGCGCACCGCCGGCCTCAACATCATGATGTCGATGAAGGAGGAGGGCAAACCCGTGTCCTTCGTCGAGGATTGCGCCGTTCCGCTGGAGCAGCTTGCCGATTACACGGCGCGGCTGACCGGCATTTTCGAGAAGAACGGCACGCGCGGCACCTGGTACGCGCACGCCGCCGTCGGCTGCCTGCATGTGCGGCCGGTGCTCAACCTGCGGCTCGACAAGGACGTGCGCGCCATGCGCGCCATCGCCGAGGAAGCCTTCGCCATGGTGCGCGAATACAAGGGCTCACACTCCGGCGAGCACGGCGACGGCATCGTGCGCTCGGAATTTCACGACCGGATGTTCGGCGGCGAACTGGTGCATGCCTTCGAGGAGGTGAAGGACCGCTTCGATCCGCAAAACCTGTTCAATCCCGGAAAAATCGTGCGGGCGCCGAAATTCGACGACCGCACGCTCTTACGCTACGGCCCGGATTATCATGCCGAAGCGATCACGAGCGCGCTCGACTGGTCGGCCTATCCGGGCGCCGGCGGCGGTTTCCAGGGCGCGATCGAGATGTGCAACAACAATGGCGCCTGCCGCGCGCTCTCGGGCGGCGTCATGTGCCCGAGCTATCGCGTCACCCGCGACGAGCGCGACGTGACGCGCGGCCGCGCCAACACGTTGCGGCTCGCCATCACCGGGCAACTCGGCCCGGACGCGTTCACCTCCGATGAAATGGCGGAGACGCTGAAACTCTGCGTCTCGTGCAAGGCCTGCCGCCGCGAATGCCCGACCGGCGTTGACATGGCGCGCATGAAGATCGAAGTTTTGCACGCACGGACTGAAAAATTCGGTCTATCGCTCCATGACCGCCTCGTCGGCTATCTGCCGCGCTACGCGCCTTATGCGGCGCGCCTGCCATGGCTGATGAATTTGCGCGACCAACTGCCCGGGGCGGCGAAACTCTCCGAGGCAATCGCCGGCTTCAGCGCGCGGCGCACGCTGCCGAAATGGCGCGCGGATTGGTTCGATGAATCCGAATTGGTACGGCTGGGCTTGTTACAAGTGCATGGAAATCGCGCCTTGCGCATGCGAGCCCCCTCTCCCCAGCGGGGAGAGGGTTGGGGTGAGGGGGCTCCGACCGCGAGGCCCGCGCCCCTCACCCCTCCCTCTCCCCAATGGGGAGAGGGGGAAGATCGCGCAAACTGCGAAGTTGTTCTATTCGCCGACACGTTTAATCGATACTTCGAGCGAGAAAACATCGATGCCGCGATCGCGGTGCTGGGCGCCGCCGGTTATAGGGTACATTTCGCCGCATCAACCGATGGCTCGCGCCCGCTGTGCTGCGGACGCACATTTCTGGCTATCGGTGCGGTCGACGAGGCGCGCCGCGAGGCTGAGCGCACGCTGGCCGCGCTCGCGCCGTTCGTCACGGAGGGTATTCCGGTTATCGGGCTGGAGCCAAGCTGTCTGTTCAGCTTTCGTGACGAAATCCCGGCATTGATCAAGAGCGATACGGCGCGGCACGCTGCGGCCAGCGCGATGCTGTTCGAGGAGTTCTTGGTGCGCGAAGCGCAAGCCGGGCAGCTCAAATTGACACTTACGCCATTGAGGAAGCGCGCCTTGCTGCACGGTCACTGCCACCAAAAATCCTTCGACACGATGTCGGCTGTCGCGACGGTCTTGAAACTCATTCCCGGTCTCGAAGTCGAGACAATCGAATCGAGCTGCTGCGGCATGGCCGGCGCGTTCGGCTACCACGCCGATACGATCGACGTATCCCGCGCGATGGGAGAGCTGTCCTTATTGCCCGCCGTGCGCAAAGCGCCCGACGATGCGATCATCGTTGCCGACGGGACCTCCTGCCGGCATCAAATCCGCGACGGCACCGGACGTGACGCGATTCATGTTGTCCGTGCCTTGGCGATGGCCTTGCCGGCGCACTCGCCCGAACTTTCTTAATGTGAGGCCGCCCATGCCGCTGCCGCTTTTCCCCACCTCGCTCGTCGGCTCCTATGCCCAGCCGGAATGGCTCATCGACCGGAAAAAGCTCGCCGGCCGCTTCCCGCCCCGGGTGCCGGCGAAGGAGCTGTGGCGCGTCGGCGCGCAGTGGCTCGGCGAGGCGCAGGACGACGCAACCAGGCTCGCCATCCGCGACCAGGAGCGCGCCGGCCTCGACATTGTCACCGACGGCGAGATGCGGCGCGAGAGCTATTCGAATCGCTTCGCCACCGCGCTCGACGGCGTCGACATCGACAATCCGGGCACCGCGCTCGACCGTTCGGGTCATCCCAATCCGGTGCCGCGCGTCGTCGGCAAGGTGCGGCGCAAGCATCCGGTCGAGGTCGAGGACGTCAAATTTCTGCGCGCCAACACCGACCGCGTCATCAAGATTACGGTGCCCGGCCCGTTCACCATGTCGCAGCAGGCGCAGAACGACTTCTACAAGGATGAAGGCGAGATGGCGCTGGACTACGCCGCAGCGGTTAATGCCGAGATCAAGGATCTGTTCGCCGCCGGCGCCGATATCGTGCAGATCGACGAGCCCTATATGCAGGCGCGGCCCGACAAGGCGCGCCAGTTCGGTCTTGCCGCTTTCAACGCCGCGCTCGCCGGAGTGACCGGCACCACGGCGGTCCATATCTGCTTCGGCTATGCCGCGGTCATCCACGTGCGGCCGTCGGGCTATTCATTCCTGCCGGAGTTCGCCAACTCGCCCGTGCAGCAGGTGTCGATCGAGACCGCGCAGTCCGGTCTCGACTGCGCGGTACTGGAACAGCTTTCCGGCAAGACCATCGTCCTCGGTACGCTCGATCTGTCCGACATGACTATCGAGGCGCCGGAAACCGTCGCCGCGCGCATCCGCCGCGCACTGCCTCACGTAGCGGTCGCGCGCATCGTCGTCGCGCCTGACTGCGGCCTGAAATACCTGCCGCGCGCGGTCGCTTACGGCAAGATGCGCGCCATGGTCGAAGGCGCCAATATCGTGCGGCGGGAAGTCGGTTAGTCTCAGCGATCCTGCGCAGCCGAATACGCTGAGCCGCGCGGCTCGGATTGGGTCATCTTGACGTAAGACCGGTCCAGCACATTGCTCATTTCGCGAGCCAGCCGCAGATCGTGCGGACTCTGCTGCATCATCGTCTTGTGATCGCCGGTCATTTGAACGACGTCCAGCCCATCGCCGAACAGCCCCGACCAACCGAGGCTGTGATCCACGGTTTGCGCCGGGCAATCTTCGGCGCGGTCGGCGCGAAAAACGACGCCGCGCGTATCGAGGCGGCGCAGGCGGTAGTCGCGCAGCGAATTCTCGTACAGCCGTTCGATCAACAGCCAATGCAGCGGCCGGCCCAGCGAATCGAGTTTCGTGGTCAGCTTGCCAGGATCGCGCATTGCCGTGCGAAGGAAGCTCTGCTTGACGACCCTACCGATCTCGAACAGCAACCAGCCGAAGATCGGCCAGGAGTTTACCAGGCGGGAGAAGGTCGACTGTACCGACCAATCCGTCGAGGCGCCGTGCCAGATCTCCCGGAGATTCCGCCTCGCTGCGCGATGCCAGACCGGATATTCGGCCGGCGCATCCAGCAGCATCACCGTCTCCACTTTGGCGCCAAGCGCGTGCAGTTGATGCGCCGCCTCGAATGCCATCGATCCGTGGAAGGAGTAGCCGACCAGCACGCAAGGCGAGGAGCCCACATGGGCCTTTATCGCAGCCACGTAAGGTGCAACCATGTCCTGCAAAGCCGGGCAGGCACTGGTATCGTTGTTGACCGCCGCATCATGCCATGCCGAGGGCCAGGCAATCTCGACCGCGAAAACCGATTGCTCCGAGGAGATCAATTGGGCGAGATGAAACTCGAAGAGTCCCGCGCCGATGAAATACACCGGCATCGCCGTGCTGCCCTGCTTGAGCTGAACGACCAGCGGGCGCCGCGCAACTTGGAGCGGCTCGCGTTTGCTGAGATGCTTGGCGGCGCCGAGAATTCCGGTCCAAAGAGCCGCACGCGCTTCGTCAGTTGGCGTGCGCGGGGGAACTGTCATTGCGGGGTCTTGCATTGTCATGTTCGGCGGCGCCGTCGGCTCGGTTTCATGCGCGTCGGCCAAAGCGCCGCGAACGATTGGCGCGTTCCATTTGGCCTTAAGCGAGTCGTCTTGGCTGTAGGCTTCCATCGCCAACATTAGTTGTGAGCCTTACGGTCTCTATTGCCTGACAGTCCTGCCTCAATCCCGTGGGCGCTCGAATATAATGCACATGCCAACGAGGCAAGCTGCACGCGCGTTTATGGTCAATACGGAAGAGTAATGGCAGCGCGCGCCGGTTCCGCCGCCGCGCAACAGCGTTAACGCTCGCCGTCCAGCGCGCTTTCGTGCCAGCGGCGCAGCGCAAGATAGTTAACCAGCGCGAGCAGATAAAAAATCACGATGCCGGCGACCGAGAGCAGCAGCAGCGCCGCGAACATGCGCGGGATGTTGAGACGATACCCCGACTCGGCGATCCGGTAGGCAAGACCTGAGCCGGCGCCCGCCGAGCCGCCGGTCGAGGATGTCCCGACGTCCGCGTCCTTTGCATTCGGCCTGCTCGATCCCGCCAGCGATCACGCGCTCGCGCGAATCGTTCCGTTCTGGAAAGACGTGTGGGCGTCGTCGCGCCTGCAGTGGTGGCTGCAGGCCGGCCAGTACACCTACACGCCCGATCGACGGCCGCTCCTGGGGCCAACAGTCATCCCAGGACTCGCCGTCAACACGGGCTACAGCGGTCACGGCATCATGGGTAGCATCGGCGGCAGCCGGCGGGCGGTCGACGCGATCGCGGGGAAGCTCAGGCCCGCCGACAATCCATTCCGTCCGGACCGGCCGATGGTAAGCCGCGCCTTCGACGTTCTCTAGCAGGCCAGGCGCCACGACCCTTTAGACTTTCGCGGAATGGAAGGGGAGCGGACCGAACAGGAACTTCAGCGCCGACAGAAGCTGACGACGCTTCGCTCGCACGGCATCGAGCCGTACCAGAGCCGCTTCGACCGCACCCACAGCTCGGCAGAAGGGCTCGCGCTCTTCGAGCAGGCGGAAAAAAGCGGGGGAGCCGAGGCGCGGACCGAGCGCGTCGCCCTCGCTGGCCGCATGGTCGCAATCCGGGTGATGGGGAAGGCCACCTTCGCCCACATCCAGGACTTCGCCGGACGGATCCAACTCCTCGCGAAGGTCGACAAGCTCGGGGAGGAGGCCTACAAACGGTTCACGGACCTCGACCTGGGCGACATCATCGGCGTGCACGGCACGCTGTTTCGAACCAAGCGGGGCGAGATCACCTGCGAGATCGAGGACTTCGTGCTGCTGGCGAAGGCTTTGCGCCCGCTGCCGGAGAAGTATCACGGCCTAAAAGACAAGGAGCTCCGCTACCGGCAACGGTATCTCGACCTGATCGCCAACCCCGAGGTGATGGATGTCTTCCTTGCGCGCAGCCGGATGGTCGAGGAGACGCGCACCTTCCTGAAAGGGCGCGACTTCGTCGAGGTGGAGACGCCGGTCCTGCAAGCCTTGGCCGGCGGCGCCGCGGCCCGGCCGTTTCGCACCCATCACAACGCGCTGGATATGGATCTCTACCTGCGGATCGCCCTCGAGCTGTACCTCAAGCGACTGATCATCGGCGGCTTCGACCGCGTGTACGAAATCGGCCGCATCTTCCGCAATGAAGGAATGGATCAGTGGCACAGCCCGGAATACACGATGCTCGAGCTGTACCAGGCGTACACCGATGTCGAGGGCATGATGGAGCTGACCGAATCGCTGGCCATCCACCTGGTGGAGCGGGTGAAGGGCACGCCCACCATCCACTACCAGGGACAGGAGATCAGCTTCAGCCGGCCCTTCAACCGGATCGAGATGGTGGAGACGGTCAGCCAGGTGGTTGACGAGGACCTGCTGAAGGCCGACGTGCCGCTACTCGAGGGACTGATCAAGAAATACAACATCGAGCCCAAGCCGGGGCTGGGCTGGGGTGGCCTGATCGCCGAGCTATTCGAAGAGCTGGTCCAGGACACGCTGCTGCAGCCGACGTTCGTCCTCGGCCATCCCGTCGAGGTGTCGCCGCTGGCGAGGCGACGTACCAGCGATCCGCGGATCACCGATCGCTTCGAGCTCTTCATCGCCGGCGAGGAGATCGCCAACGCCTTCTCCGAGCTCAACGACCCGGATGACCAGCGCGCCCGCTTCGTCGACCAGGCCCGCGCCCGGGCCGCCGGCGACGAGGAGACACATCCGATGGACGAGGACTTCCTCACCGCGCTCGAGTATGGCTTCCCGCCGACCGGTGGCATGGGAATGGGGATCGATCGCCTCGCGGCCATCATCACCGACCAGCCGTCGATCCGCGACGTCATCCTGTTCCCGCACCTGCGTGCCCGCCATGCTGAGCCTTAGCTTCATCCGCGAACACCCGGACGCCGTCCGGGAGGGGGCGCGCAAGAAAGGCGAGACGGCGCCGGTCGACGAGATCTTGAAACTCGACGCCGAACGACGGGAAACCCTGACGAAGGTCGAGCAACTGAAAGCGGAGCAAAATCGGCGGTCCGCGGCGATGGCGAAGACGAGGGATCAGGCGGGCATCGATGCGATGCGGAGCCTCAAGGATGAGGTGCGGGCGCTCGAGCAAAAGCTGGCGCCGATCGATGCGCGGCTCAATGCCTTGCTGCTGGAAGTGCCCAATATTCCCGACCCCTCGATTCCCGAAGGGAAAGACGCGTCGGCGAACCCAACGATCCGCGAGTGGGGCCTGGGGCGTGAATTCCCGTTCACCCCGAAGTCGCACTACGATCTCGGTATCAAGCTCGGCCTGTTCGACTTCGAGCGCGGGGTCAAAGTCGCAACCTCCCGATTCTTGTTCCTGAAAGGCGCCGGCGCGCGTCTCGAGCGGGCGCTGCTGAATTTCATGATCGATCTGCACATTCGCGAGCACGAATACATCGAGGTCTTTCCGCCCTTTCTGCTCAACCGTGCCGCGATGACTGGCACGGGCCAGCTGCCGAAGTTCGAGGAAGACACCTTTCGCATTGAGAAGCGGGATCTCTTCCTCGTCCCGACCGCTGAGGTTCCGGTGACCAATATGTATCGAGACGAGGTGCTATCGGCCTCGGCGCTCCCAATCAAGCACGTGGCTTGGTCGACCAACTTTCGCAGCGAGGCCGGCGCAGCCGGCAAGGACACCCGTGGCTACATCCGGCTGCACCAGTTCAACAAGGTCGAGATGGTCAAGTTCGTCGAGCCCGAACGGTCGAACGAGGAGCTCGAGCTGCTGGTCAAGGATGCGGAAGATGTGCTGCAGCGGCTGGAGATTCCATACCGCGTGATCGTGCTCTGCACCGGCGACATGGGCTTCGGCCAATCGAAGACCTATGACCTCGAGGCCTGGTCTCCCGGCGAAAAGCGGTTCCTCGAAGTCTCGTCCTGCTCGAACTACAACGACTTCCAGGCGCGGCGCGCCAACATCCGCTACCGGCGCAAGGACGGAAAGGTCGATTTTGTCCACACGTTGAATGGATCCGGTCTCGCGCTTCCACGCACGCTGGTTGCGATCCTGGAGAATAACCAGCAGGAGGACGGCACCATCCGGGTACCTACGGCGCTGCGCACCTACATGGGCGGTCTCAACGTCATCCGGTGAGCGGGCCCGCGCCGGAGACTGAGCGCGGGCGGCAGCTGCGCCAGTGGGTGGACTTCGCCGTCTGTAGCTATTGAAACGGCGGAAGGAAACCGTTGAGAGCTGGTTTGCATATGGCAGATGGCCTTGTTCGATCCGCTCAGCAGCCTCGATCCACCGCATCGCCCCGACTGGCGCGGCGAGCTCACGACCGCGCAGTTTGGCCCGATGGCCGAAGACCTGCTCGCGGTCAGCCTCGAGGCCGCTGGCAGCGGCTCCGGGACCATTGCCCGCCCAATCGTCGACCGCGGTGTCGACCTCTACTTGCGCCGTCTTCGATCGCTGCTCACCATTCCCATCCAGGTCAAAGCCTTTCAGCACCTCAGCCCGGATGGCAACGGGAATCTCGACCTTCCGCTCACGGACGTCAGTGACGATCTCACCGGCTATCTCGCCCTGGTGCATCTCCCGGCGCCGCACGACCAGCTCTACCGACGCCTCTTCCTGATTCCCGTCCGCGACTTCCGCAAGCGCTGCCCGCGCGCCCTGCTGCACGGCCGCGAATGCTTCTCCTTCACCGGCAACTTCTCGGGTGGCTCAAGCGATCTGTGGAGTGACAACCTCCTCGACATCGATCGCCTGCCTGAATGGCTGGCGTCTGCTCCCGGCTGGACGACGTCGATCCCACCGGTGCCACATCCTGTCCGTACCCACCCGGTCATTGAGGGCGACGCCCTGACGCAGTGGCGGGGAGACATCGGCCGTCTCTGGACGGCGACCGAGCTCGAGCGTGCTGGCGCCGGGTCGATCGTCCTTGCGGAAGACCGCGTGAGGCTCGACACGATCACCCTCTTGATTCATGACCTTTCCAGTCGACACATCGCGGGGTTGCACATCAGGACCGGAAAGATCACGCCCGGCCGGACGGTCCACTTCGAGGTGCCCCGCCCGCCATTCTTCATCGATAGGAGGCTGTACGTTCTACTGGTGCTGCTCCAGCGCGATGACCACGTTCACGATTTCTGCCTGCTCATTCCGTCGGAGGCGCTACCCGACCTTGGATACTCGGAGACGATCACGCTCGATCCGTTGACGAAGAGGTTCGTCCCATACCGCGTGCCAAGTGAAGAGGTTGGCTCAGTCTTCTTGAAGAGCGTCTTTGCCGCCTAGCCGAACGTATCATTGATGGTCGCCGGAGGGATGGCCGAGTGGTCGATGGCGGTGGTCTTGAAAACCACTAAGGTGCAAGCCTTCGGGGGTTCG
>Ga0207416_1001553_pt1 | contig 29540 bp, 24 predicted proteins | sample PaiPotPPM11metaG_FD_184107 | JGI IMG/M metagenome (GOLD analysis project Ga0207416, IMG submission 184107) | Iron sulfur acid spring bacterial and archeal communities from Banff, Canada, to study Microbial Dark Matter (Phase II) - Paint Pots PPM... ... | reverse complement strand
TGATACTGTTGCATCGGCTCCTCCTTTGAGGCTTTTAAGAGTTTTCTTTACTTTACCTCATCAAAGGGGGCCTTTGCCATGGCCTTCGAACTGTCAACTCAACCCGTGCTCAACTTGACACATGCCTAACAATTGTATAGCCTCGCGGTAATGATAATCAAAATGTAGCATTTGAGATGCGACGTTTTTAACACCCAGATAGTCCATTAATGCCAGTATTCCGCTATTTATTACCGCTAATGTCTCTAGTGCTCCCTTAATACGAACTTGAGAGGAATCTTCGCCAAGTGTGACATCGCGTCTATGATGTAAGCGGTTCTCAACAGACCAGTGCTTCTGATTCAATTCCAAGAGGCGCTCAGCATCAGCAGTCTCTCTTGGTAAATTTGTTATTCCATAGACAATCTGTATCCTTTCTTTTCCCTTTTCTAATACAGTTCTTCGTATCTTAAAAATTTGTGCACTACCTGTCCAATCTTTCGCATAATATTCATTCATCTGTGTACTTGTCCAAATTTCACGCACTTCTAACCGCCCATGTCCCTTTTGCACTTTCTTGTGGTATTGCCATTCACTTCGATCAATTCCGTCATCCTCAAAAAAAAGTTCTAACTCACCATGCACTGCTGGATTGTTGTCTTTTATAATTGTCGTATAATATCCACTATATATGTGTATCTTTGCACACCACTCTCTAAAACTAAACATCGCGTCGCTTGTAATTATACATCCTTTTACATATTTTGGATCTAGCAATACCTTACCAGCAGTTATCTCGTTTTCCTTGCTTCCTACTTCTATTTGCGCCAGCAAAAGACCCGTTTCACATTCATAAAGCCCGACAAGATGCACAGAAGGTTGATGCTCTTGTACATGTTTTAAGGTACCCCTCATTACTTTGCCGTCTACCGCTCTATGAACTAGATTATCACCTTCCTGTGTTTCCGCAACTAATCGGCTTGGTTCATCACCACTTTTTTCTACTGCTCTTGCTTTTCGTATCACACCCTCTATTGCTTTTATTAAGTCTTGCTCATCACACTTAGCTAATACATCATCATACGTTGAGTGAACGGGGAAATCTCTTGGCCAGGTGAAGATCTTCCTAAGTTCACTTTCTCTCTCTTTTACCCAACCTATTACTCCACTGATTTTCTTCTGGCCTGCCATCTTCCCTAACATTATAAGTGTTAAAACAAATGGAAGTGGAAAACGTCTTCCTTTCTTCCCTCGCCCATCTTTCACTTTCTCAAATTCTCTATAGAGTGATGCCGGATCAATGTCAAAAGCCCCCTGTTTGAATTGCTCGATTCCGTCGAATGTGCTAAGATCCATTTACGTCATTTCTCGCTTTCTAGTTGTTTTTAGAACTTCACTATTCTAGCAAGAAATGGCTTTTTTCTCCCTCTTTCAGGACTTTCGGGTAAACCGAAAAGCCCTGCAGACAGTTTGGGCAAAAAGCGGACATCCTGGAAGGGTAAAAGCAGACAGTTTCTGGAACAAAAGAGGGCTGGGGAGCAAGAGAACCTCTGTAGTTTTCCAGCTATGCAATATTCTCTGCCTTACTCTGCCAAACTCGAGCAGGAGATGCTCTTCATTGAAGGGCTTTTGGGGATTACGAAACGCCCTCCATGCTGACAAAATTTCCGAACGGAGTCACGGTATTACTGCGCCCACCGTAGAAAATACACTCCTTATTTCCCCTCCTGCAACGATATGCTCACCATCAGGACAGAAGGCACAAGCATACAGTGCACCAGCTGCGCTAAGTGTTGCACAGCAAGTTCCAGTCCTAGCATCCCAGGGCTTGAGCGTGTGGTCATCGGAGGCCGAGACGATCCAGTCTCCCGCAGAACTGATGGCACACCCATTCACCCCAGCACTAGCCTCTTCTCTAGTTAGGTATATTTAACACTCGGAACATTGACAAGACCAAGACAGATAAAAGGAAGTATACGTGTCTAATATTGATTAATATACTGCATGCAATTATAACATAGTTGCCGCCGAGTAGCGACACCGTTATATCATATCAAATTTTCAATGGATTGGGATGGCAGGCGGTTACAAATGTGATAGGATCTGAGTCCACAGGGAGAGATTGCGATCATAGGTACAATACAAGCCTGTTGGCTTGTTCTCTCAAACACCCTAAAAGACGGCAAAGTTTCAAAAATCTTCCCTTTCTCCTCGTGTTGACATACGATCAAGACGCTGACTTGCGTCACTAACACATCTACAGATGGTCTTTGCAAGGGGAGGATGTAGGATAAAGAATCGTGCTTAATCGCATGAGATCTCCATAGCACCAGGCTAGGAGGTGCAGGAGGACAGATGCCCTCCTGCGAGAATGAGAGGACTATCACTCAGCTCTCAGTCTCAACCAGCATTAGTAATATACCAGTCCGTCGTCGTGAGACCGGGATACTTGACCGTCTTTTTCACTACGCCGGGAGGAGGACCGGAGAAGTTCTGGATAGAACGCCCTTGTTCGGCTAGCAGCATGGTATCGTGCCAGATGGGTGCTGCACCCATAATACCGTTCACATCAACCATCTGCGTGTTATCATCATTACCAGCCCAGGCTCCTACTACGTAATCGGTCGTGTAGCCCACTGTCCAAGCATCCTTGAAGTCATTGGTCGTACCTGTCTTGCCAGCAGCTGGGCGGATCGTTCCAGGATTGCCCGCGTAACACTCGTTCATTGATGTGCTGTACAGCCAGAGAGGGCTACATTTGCCAAATTCAGTTGTACGTGCCACGTTATCACTAAGCACATCGGTCATGACGAAAGCTGCCTGGGGTGTAATCACTTGCTGACTATTGGCCTTGACATCAAACTGATAGATGAGATGGCCATTGGTATCCCTAATCGTGTCAATTGAGTGTTTCTGGACATGAACACCGTGATTGCCAAATGCGCCGTATGCCGACGTTTCGTCTATCAGGTGAATGCCCAGTGATCCCAACACGAGCGTCAGGTTAGGAGAACCCTGATATTCGGTAATCCCCATGTTTAGAGCTGTCTGCAGTGTTTTCTCATAGCCGATTTGCGCATTCAGCTTGAGTGCTGGAATATTCAGTGAGTTCTGCAAAGCCGTGCGCCATGAAATCAGCCCCATATAGGTCCCTGTATAATCCTGTGGCGTATATGCTGGCAATCCACAGCACATCTGGAAGGTTATCGGACCATCCACCACAGTTTGACCGGGACTGATTCCCTGCTCAAAGGCCGTGACATAGGCGAAAGGCTTAAATGACGAACCTGGCTGGCGGAAACCTTCTGAAGCTACGTCAAATTGGTTATGCTCTGGATCAATATTGCCCAGTAACGTGCGAATGGCTCCTGTATGATAGTCAATGACTACCTCGCCAGCATCCGTCATATTATGTCCTTTCAACGCCGCAATCTGATCCTGAGCAATCTTCAATACCCGGTTCTGGAATGACAGATCAAGCGTTGTAGAAACGACCACGCCGGAGCGTGAGAGGTCTGGCAGCTTGAGATGTAAAATGCTTGCCAGTTCTTTCCGCATATAGTAATTAAAGTGCGGCGCCAGATCATTAGTCACGACTCCCCGGTGGAGGAAAGTGGGTTGTTGAGCCTCCTCAATGGCTTGGTCACGCTGGGTAGCACTGATATAATGCTGCTGATACATCTGCTGCAGTACCTCTTTCATACGGCTCAGGGCTGCCTGGGGATGCAGGTAGGGATCATGCGCAGAGGGTGCATTCACAATACCAGCTAGCATTGCAGACTGCGCGATATCCAATTTGGAGGCAGCTGGAGCCTTGGGCGTATCCTGCAAATCAAAGTATGTGAACGCTGCAGCCTCAACACCGTATGCCTGCTCACCGTAGTACGCCGTATTCAGATACATGCTGAGAATCTCTTGCTTGGTATATTGCTGTGTCACAGATGGGGCTAGAGTTATTTCCTGTAACTTTCGCATTACCGTCTCTTTATTACCAACAATCGCATTTTTAATTAACTGCTGAGTAATGGTGCTCCCACCAGACACGACATGGCCATGTGAGAGATTGTCGAGAGCAGCACGTGCGATACCTGCAACATCAATCCCAGAGTTTTTCCAGAAGCTGCGATCTTCTATAGCAACCTGAGCATTGGTCATATTGCGCGAAATCTTTGCAAGAGGAACACTAATTTGTAAGCCCTGGTCAGTAGCTATATAAACTTGTTGCCTATGTATATCATAAGCACGCAAGCTATCCTTTGGCAGGATGTCTTCAAGTCGTACGACCTGATTTCCAAAACGCTCCTGCGTTGCAGAAGTAAGACTAGAGATGGTAACAAAGATGATAGCAAAGATCATAAACAGCGTAAGCGCAATAAGGGCTCCGTTGAGTACCATGCGTGTACTTTGCCGCTCGACAGCAGTGGCACGCATGAAATACTTGCGCAATATCTTACGCTTGATATGACGCTTCGTACGCCAACCTGCAGGGTGCTGACGGAGCTGAGGTACATTATAGATGAAACCGGGGATGGGTGGCCCGGGAACATCGTTGAGTCGCTGTGCAATAGCTGCCTGACTATGTGGAGGCAGTTTGGCCGGAATCACTGCGCTGGAGGTGATCTCCTCTTGCTCGGATGTATATTCATACTGCTCTTCTGCCAGTTGCGTCTTCTCTGTCCCGTCTGGGTTGACTTCGGGCAGAGAAAACGCGTCTCCTGGACGATTTTTTTTCCGCATTTCTTGAACCTCTCTTCTCTCTTATGCCTGACACCTCCCCGTCTTTGAGCATCTTGTACACAAGCCTGTTGCTTTTCTTGACGTTAGCAGAGACAATGGTACCTTATCCTGCTCCAGCTAAGAATGTAACAAGGGATTGGTAGTGCTTCGGCGAAGTACTCTCAAGAGAGTAACGCCATAAACAAAGAGATAGTTCCAGGTTGAGATAGCTCTATCGGGGAACAGTAAGCTAGATAGCAGAACGCCGTCAGGTGCATGACTTCCGACGGCGTAGTTGCAGTTTAATGAGCAGCAGGTTAAGAGGGCAGTACGGGTGAGCGTATAGGTTGCCAGATATCCGTAATGGGTGTCGCTGTAGCACTATTGGCGAGAGGCGCTAAGTTATACATGGTCTCTAGCGTCCTCAGCACATTATAGTGATTGATCTTCTCGCCATATTTACCAGGTTTGACCATGGGACCAAGAAAAATCGTTGGGATTTGGTTCGCATTTGAGTTATCATCCTCATCCCATGTGACAATTAACAAGCTATTATTCGTTTTGGCCCACCTGACATAGCTGTCGATGTGGCTCCTCAACCACGTATCGCCCTGCCCAATCGATCCATCATGCATATCGTCCTGCAAATTGGGAACCACAATGGAAATTGTAGGAAGCAAATGATAATCGGTAGGGTTGGTAGGAAATTTGGTCAATGGCATATTCACACTCAAAGGCACATTCGTAAAATTGACCCAAGGGTTGTGCTTACGGGCGTAGTCGGAAGCTGAACACCCGGTGTAGCCAACGCTCGGTAGATCCTCTGAATAGCCACCAAAGCTCCCCCTAGCTTTGATTAACTCTTGAGCCAGATTGGCACTGGTAAATCTGTTGGGACACGAATCATCGGACAGTCCAAAGGTTGATCCTGCGAACAGTGCAAGATAATTTGGTTCACTTGGATGAGTGATCGCATGAGAATTGGTCAGTGTGGCCCCCTGAGATGCTAGTGCATTAATATATGGGGCACTAGAAGAACCGATGATCTCCGAAAAGTCGTGATTCTCTTCAATAACCATAACTACATGATCAGGGCGAGGTACCGTTGTTCCTCCTTGCCCTGGTGGGGTAACTCCTCTTTTTGCTGTTGCAGGAGAGACCCCTCCTTGTCCAGAACTGAAACCACTACAGCCTACGGTCACAATAAGGCCTATCAGAACGATAGCTTTCCAGCATGCGATGAATAATCTACTTTTCATAAAGACTCCTCTGCTACATTTCCTCTTGATAAGTTATATCTTATGTATGGATCATCTGTCAACAACTCTTGGCTTGGCAGATGGACATCAAAGTTTTGCGTTTTGCCTACTCTTCTTCGCATGTTCTCTTGTTTGCTCAAAAACTTGCCAGCAAGGTCATAAATCACTCTGCTGACAGAGGGTCTTTTCTTGATTCGCACACAGATGCCAAGCTTTAACAGTTATTGAAGAAAAAGCTCAGGTGGCAATCCAGGCGGTACGTAACCTTGCGATGGGGAGGGTTCTTGACCTGGTTTTTTATTCGTTGGCTCTTGGGGTTGCCCTGGAGCGAAACCTGCTAGTGGTGGAAGTTCGAAATTTCCTTCCTTACTCGCTGAACCATGTGATGGAGAGGCTTGCCGACCTGGTTTTTTACTCGTTGGCTCTTGGGGTTGCCCTGGAGCGAAACCTGCTAGCGGTGGAAGTCTGAAATCTCCTTCCTTACTTGGAGCTGAATCTTGCGATGGGGAGGCTTGCCTACGTGGTTTTTTACTCTTTGACCCTTGGAGCTGCCGTGGGTAGAAACCTGCTAGAGATGGAAGTTTGAAACCCGCTTCCTTACTCTTTAATATATGGAGTTGCTGTGAGATAGAGCCCTCCACTATGGTATTTTTGAGGTACTGTTCCTTATCTTCTAGATGCTGGAGTTGCTCTCGGTCTTTTCTATAAGTTCCTGTTTGGCTGCTTCCTACGTTCACTCTTGCTCGGATAAGTTTCACAAGCAAATAGAGAACTACAATCGCAAACCATAAGCCCAGGCATAGCCATATAGCAGGCGATTGGATACGTGTATTAGCTCCTGCGATTATTACAGCAAGAAACGTAATGACTCCTATCCATTGGCCGATTGAATGTAACGAATCTCCCATAAAAGATGCATCTCCTTTTCTGAGGAGGGTTCCGCAATGCTAACGTGGAAGTCTTTAGCTTGGCTATGCTATTTGGGTATGACTTGACCTCTCTCCTTGCAGAAACGTTATAAACATAATAACAAATGTTTGTGCAACCTTACAGGGGGAAAGAGGGACAATTCACATGATTGGTGACCTCTTCCCCCTTAGATGCAATCTCTGGTGACGTGGTATAGTAAACAACTGTTGTGTATAAAAATCAGGGATCAATAGTTAGGAAACCATTTAGAGCATGACAACCCAAAGAACAAAGCAGAAAATAACATCAACCAAATTAGCAACAACACCTCTTGAATTTCAAGCTAATCCACAACAGGCCGCCGCGATCGCTCATAAAGATGGACCAGCAGCTTTTATTGCGGCAGCAGGCACGGGTAAAACGTCAATTCTAGTACAGCGCTTAGTACGCCTCGTTGCTGACGAAGGCATTGCCCCCGAGTCTATTCTTTGCGTGACGTTCACCCGCGCTGCTGCTGACGAGATGGAGAAACGAGCTACCAAGGCTTTAAGGGCACGAGGGATGGCCGCTAAAGATATTAAACCACTACGCGTTGTGACATTCCATGGTCTCGGCCACCAGATGCTCCGAGAGAAGCTGGAATGGAAACCGCAAGAACTCAATCAACATCTGATCAGCGGCGAACCACGCCAGTGGCTCTCCGAGGATATTATTCGGCCCTGGCGCAGCAATCGCACCCGTGGCATGAACTGGGATGTGGAGATTGCCGATGTGCTACGCGCCATCGATCACGCTAAAGAAGAACTGGTCACACCAGATCAATCACACGATTTTTTCCGCTCAAACCTCTCCATCGACGCAGAATTGGCCGAGCGTTACCAGGAATTCTTTATTCTCTATGAGAAGACCAAGCAAAAAGAGAAGCTATACGATCTCTCTGACCTGATCTATGTCCCACTGATGTTGCTGGAAAGCAGTCCCAAGTTTCGTAAGATCTGGCAGGCACGCTACCAGTATTTACAGGTCGACGAGACACAGGATACGAATCCTTCACAGTACAAAATGATCCAGCACCTGGCAGCCCCAAAACATAATGTTGTCGTGGTAGGAGATCCGGACCAGGCCATCTACCAGTTCCGTGGAGCCAGTCCAGAGGCCTCGATTCTATCGTTCAAAACGATGTATCCGAAGGGGAAAATTTATCGCATCGAGCACAACTATCGCTCCACTCCGCAAATCCTCGAAGCCGCTAACCATCTGATCAGTCACAATGAGATTGCCTCAGACTTCGAGAAGATATTACGCCCAACGCAGCCAGATGGAGCGCCAGTATGTGTCACCGCTTACGAGGACCAGGAGAGCGAGGCGGAAGGAATAGCTAATCGTATCGAGCTGCTCGTACGCGACTGGCGTGAACATCTGGAGGACCTCTCCTATCGCGACATCTTTGTGCTCTCACGCACCAACCATCATCTGGCCGCAGCTGAAATCGCCATGGCACGCCATCGCATTCCCTATCGCAGCATGGGGGGCTCGTCGTTCTTCAAACGCAAAACCACGCGAGACATGCTAGCCTATCTCGCACTCATCGACGGAGTGCGCATCCACCAGGACTATATCACCGCACGCAATAGTGATCAGCCACCCAGGTGGGATGATATCTTCACCCCTGTCCATTGTGGAGAGCAAAACGCAGCATTTCGTGTGGTAGCCAATATTCCCTCACGCGACTATTTCGCCCAAACGGGCAAGACTGGACATCGCTTTACACCAACATTCTACGGCTCGCTAGCCTCTCATGCAGCAGGACGTCCCCTGCTGCAATTTTGTACTGAGCAGGCCTATACTATCGCCAAGGAGCACCAGCTAGGAGTGAAAGATTTTGTCTCCTTGATCCAGCGTGTGTGGACAAAGTGCAATAATAACCCTGCTGAGGCTATCAAACTGCTCCGCCAGTATGCCTATGACGTCCATCTGCGCCATTACGACAGTAAGCATAAAGAGAGCCAGGACGAGGAGGCCGAAACACCGACCCACCACGAAGAGGTCAAGCTTGAAGCACGCTATGACGAACTGGAAGAGTTGACACAATTCGCCCAAAAGCACCACACCATTCGCCATTTCTTGCAAACAATGGCCAAATTGAAAGAGCAAGCCGAGGATACCAGCAAAAACAAACGCGACTGCGTCACCCTCTTGACAGTCCATAAAAGCAAAGGCTTGGAGAGCCCGGTTGTGTTTGTAATGGGCCTGACCGAAGGGATTTTCCCCCATAAGCGCTCCTATACCCTGGCAACCGAGGATGGGCCGATTATTCTATCTGGCCTAGAGGAAGAGCGCCGCCTTGCCTATGTAGCTTTTACGCGTGCTCAAAAACTGCTCTGGGTATCGTGTATCCTGCGCTACCGTGGAAGTGACGCCGTACCCTCACGGTTCATCCAGGAAGCTGGTCTTTCACCAACTGATGAGGATGGCACACTCAATCCCTTTCTCTTCGATCGCGAGGGGAGGCCTCATAAGCTGAGTCCACTAGTGGAAACACCAAAGCTGTTCGAGTGAACCTTTCCTTAGAATAATCCGTCATCGAACTCAAGAGATCTGTCGTAGACATCCAGGGAACAACTTGGGGAAAAATAGGGAACCTTCTGGGATAGCCTTCAGTCAGTTTATTCCTGCAGAAAGCGCTGATAATACGCCATCTGCGTAGGAGCTTCTTCAACACCGACCATAATACTGGAAAGATTGGAGGTATTATACTCTCTCAATGCCTTGCAAAGTTCGTTGCAGATATATTCGGCAAGCAGTTCAGCAGTCGAGTTTTCAATCGGCAATTCGATAACATCGATACGCGGAAAGACGTAGCATCTCTCACGAAAGCGAACTTGCCAGGAGTCAGTAGAGGCTACCAGCTCAAGAAGAGGATTATGCAATGGCAGCAAAAAACGATGATCCAGCCGCCGACAAATTTCTTTCGCTAGCCGCTTCAATATAGTGAAATCAAAGACCACCTTGCCCTCGTTCAATTCGCCTTCAACTTCAACTAATACTCCATAATTATGCCCATGCAGTCGTTCGCATTTTCCACTATAGGTGATAAAATGGGCAGAACTAAATTCGAGATAACCACCTTCTACTTTGACTTTACGCATAATTCTCTCACCCACGATACTATACTCCTGTTTGATAGCAAATTATCCAGTAACATGTTTCGCACACAGGATATCATCAAGGACCGAGAGAAACAAGGGTCACAGCAGGCACGCGGACGCGGCACCCAAAGGGTGTCGCGTCCGTAAATATCATAGATCTACATCTACTGCTGGTTCAATATCCAAGTACACACATGTCCATCCAACGATAAAGAAGGAGCGCCACAGCCCCTGGTCGAATGGAGAAAGCTCTTGCGGGAGAAGATGTCTGATAATCATGGTAAATTGTCGATCATCCAGCATAATAGGTGTCGTAGTCTGATGATCCTTGAGAAATGTCTGGTGAGCTCGTACTCCTGTTCTATATCCCTTCTCAATAGCAGACTCATAGATAGTGCGCTCAGTCAGGCCAATGCGAATTTGCTTCCCAAATGGAATATCGGTGCCTGGGGAATACATTAAGTCCCCTATCATTTGTAATGGTGGAGGTGGAACCTCTTCGGATCGTGAACGGCGTGGCATCTTTGTCCTGCTTTCTTGATCTCTATTTGTTAGCTGCAATTTTGTTTTCACAGCTCTCTTGCTTTTTGGAACGAAGACTATAGTTCAGATAAACTCCCTCATTACTTTTGGGGTATCCGCTCCCACTCCACCCCACGGATGGGAATGGGCGTCATTCTGTTGCACAGATATTATACAGGCAAGATGGATGTATTGGTGGAAATCTGAGCATGTCACCTGGCCAGCTCCACTGAATGCTCGACGCGATAAAATGACGGACACCCGACGGATGGGCAGACCTTGATGCATCTAAAATGTGTGCTATACTTTCGGCATCTGATGTACACGAACAACACAGCCTTTTCTGCAGTGTGCAGGAAAACTACTTGAAAGGAAGAAAACAATAATGACAGTCGATGAAGCAATCAAAAGACTTCAAGAGCAATTTAATCCTGAGGCAGCAGCAGACCTAAATAAGACTATTCAATTCAACATCACTGGAGAGGAGGCAGGCAAATGGGCAATGAAAATCGCCGATCAGACCTGCGAATTGATCCCTGGCGGCGTTGAGAAACCCGATCTCACATTATCGCTTGCCGACAAAGATTGGATCGCGATTAGTGAGGGCAAATTGGATGCAATGAGTGCTTACATGACAGGGAAGCTCAAAACAACTGGTGACATTATGCTCGCTATGCGCATTCCTAACATCTTTGCACTGAGATAATACAGGAATCATTGTATCCCTCAAGATAAGATTAAGGTGCGTAGCCATAGCAGGCAACCTTTTTGGACAAAGTTGCCTGCTATGCTTGCTTGAAGTATGAGAAGTAGAAAAGTCAGCAAAGCAGTTTCCACGAGCCGAGAGAACGTGCTTCGGACGGCTTGAGCGTTCGGCTCAATGGTGTGATTACCAGTACATTCATATTACCCGGCTCGGTTGAGAAGCGAGCTACACGATATTTCACGCCTGCCTGATCCAGAGCTTTAAGTATGGCAGGATAGCGATCTGTACTCCGAACCATATCAAGTAGACTAGCACGATCCGCATGCTCCACTGCCATAGCGTTCTGAGGAAGGCGATTGAGAGCCCTTACAGTAAAGATACGAGGATCAGACACAATAATCTTACTCTGAGTTTCGAACATGATAGGATTGCCAAGCGTAATAGTTCCCCAAACATAGTGAATATGCTCATGTTCCATATAGGAGATGATTGGCCCATTGTCCGAAGGAGCATAAATGCAAGTGAAGGATTGAAAGACATAATTGGCATCGCTTTTCGTATATGTATTGCCTACCGTCGTCAGATAGGCCACCAGGAGCACTGCCAGGATATTCACTCCCAGATTTGCTGGAACAAGAGAACGATGCCAAGAAGATACTGCTGGTACAGGTCCACCAACTATTTCTATAGCTAATCTTTGTGGCTTCTTCTTCTGAAGATACATAAAAACTGCTGTACAAAGTGTTGCACCAACCAAAGGTAAGGCAAGCAAAATCGGTGCTGCATAGCGTCCCACACCGTCACGGGTACAAGGTAGAAAGATACTCCCGCCCACAGCACTGGAAAAGCAGAAAACAAAAATCGTGCTGCCAGCAAAAAGCAATGGGAGAGCAGACAAGCGCTGAATAGAGGTGAGCAATGTATGATGGAAGAAAAAGGAGGCAGTGAGTAAAGCTACCACGATAACAATACTAGCTATCCCGATTGCCGTGAGTAGCCAGAAAGAGATGGCGCTGGACGAAGTAACAGACTCAGAAGGCAAGGAGCCTCCGATCACTTCCGGCACAATGCACCTGAGATAGAGCTGGACAGTTCCACCTAGGACAGCCAGACGATCAGGATGGTGCTTCAGGAATGCCACAGAAGTTCCACCATCACTTCCAGGAGAAAATAGATACAGTACATTCTCCCATCGGTTCTGCGCTCCCCAATAGATTCCAGGCGAAAATCCCAAAAGGCAGGTGGGTAGGGCGGCCATTGCAAGCAACAAATTTCGTGTGTGAATATGGAAAGCATGAGGAAGCCGCTTAGCATCTCTGCGCAAGGAGGGAATAACGCGTCTGAGAAAAAATATCCCGATCCAAATAAGCATCGTCAGTATGACTGAGGCAACTAAGGGATAGATCCAGATTCCCAGACCAACAATAAAGCCAATCACAGCCCAGCGTACAGCTATTTCCCACCTCGATGCTCCTGCATCCCAACGCTGCGTCAGACGCAATACGCTATAGAGCAACAAGAGCATGAGAATGTAAATCTCGATATGTCCACCCCAGGTACGCAGTTCCATTACCACATTATACAGAGGAGGTAAGCTAGCAAGCAGAGCAGCTACGGTCATAAACCAGCGTCTGGTAGCAAGCGAAAGCTTCGCACCATCAGCCAGCGCACCAGCAAGACACCATGTCAGCCATACCACTACTAACGAGAGGATCATGGGTACAATGCGCAATGTCCACAACGAAGAGCCAGCAAGCGCAAATACTATAGCCACAAGGTAAGCTTCCAGACTTCCCATGTAAGGCTGACCATAGTAATAGATAGGACGCTCCCCCTGCAGAATATGCTGGGCCTGCACACCGAGCAGAGCCTCATCAGCATCCATGAAACCATGGGTATGGATCACAAGCCAAACTCGTACACCCAGTGCCAGTAACAAACAGAGCCACACAGGAGAACGCAACCTCCCGGCCCAATGCCACGACTTGGCAGATAACTTAGGAGCCTCAAAGGCAGAAGTATCTAAGTCTGTTGGAACGAGCACTCCCATCCAAACGTTGCGGCGCGATATCCCTGCATTCACGCATGGGAAGGAAGCGCCGTCTCTCCTTTCTGAGAACAATCCATGAGAAAAGTCGAGCTTGCTCCTACATTCATAATAGGATGAGCAAACAAGACCAAGTTTTATAACGTGCCATATTTCCTATGGTTACAATGTTTGCCCTTCTGTACTATCGTCCCTTCAGAGTCTTATAATAGAGAAGATCAAAGAAGACAAAGAAGACAAGGAAGTGAAAAGCATGGAACAAGAAGACACACAGACCGTACATACCGTCCAGAGCACATATCAGCCAATTGAAGATTATGGTATCATCGGCGATTTACACACCGTCGCACTCGTAGGAAAGAACGGCTCGATTGACTGGTGCTGCATACCGAGCTTTGACTCGCCAAGCGTATTTGGGGCACTCCTCGACGTTAACAAGGGCGGCTTCTTCCGCATCGGACCCTCGTTTGAGCATACGGCAAGCATGGGACGAAAGCAGCTCTACTTACCCGAAACGAATATTCTGATCACCCGCTTTCTCACTGTTGATGGCGTTGGTGAGCTTATTGACTTTATGCCGATCAAACAAACCGGAAGCGCAGCCCATCAACACCATATCATCCGCGCAATCCATATCGTCCGCGGCTCACTGCCTTTGGAAATGGTTTGCCGACCAGCCTTTAACTATGCACGCGATAAACATACGGTAAGCCTTTCCCCCAGTGGTGCTCTTTTCCACAGCGAAACTCTTTGTTTGGGTCTAGCATCCACGGTACCACTTGCAGAAGATGATCTGGGAGGAGTGCATGCCCATTTCACCTTACACACGGGACAGTGGGCATATTTCATTCTGGAAAGCGCTCGCCATAACGACATTACACCGCAGGGCTTTGCTCATCATCAATATCAGGTAGCGTTTCAGGAAACCATGAGCTATTGGCAGCAGTGGACTTCACAATGCAAATATCAAGGGCGCTGGCGCGAAATGGTACAGCGCTCGGCTCTAGTGCTCAAACTACTCACCTATGCACCAACAGGAGCAATTGTGGCAGCTGCAACGACCAGCCTACCTGAAACAATCGGAGGGCCACGTAACTGGGACTATCGCTATACATGGTTAAGAGATGCCTCCTTCACAATCTATAGTTTACTCATCCTAGGCTTCACACAAGAGGCAGAAGCATTTATGGGCTGGCTCAATGCTCGTTGTCATGAGATCAAAGAAAATGGGCCACTCCAGCCTATGTACAGCATCGATGGCAGACATGATTTACAGGAATTTACCCTGGATCACCTCGAAGGATACCGCAAAAGTGCTCCCGTACGCATCGGAAATGGAGCATACAAGCAGCAGCAATTAGACAGCTATGGTGAAGTGATAGACTCTATCTACCTCTTCAACCGTCACCAGGACATTTCCTATGACCTTTGGGAACATATGTGCCAGTTGCTGAGATGGCTAAGTGAGCATTGGAGCGAGCCTGATGAAGGAATCTGGGAGGTACGAGGTGGTAGACACCACTTTGTCCATTCACGTGTCATGAGCTGGGTTGCTTTTGATCGTGCGCTACGCATTGCCCGCCACCGTGGACTTCCCGCCCCAATAACAGAATGGGAGCGGACAAGTGCAAAAATATACGAAGATGTCATGCAACTTGGATGGAATGAAAAAAAGCACAGCTTTGTCCAATATTATGGTAGCAACGCAATTGATGCCAGTTCACTTCTAATGGTTCTGACCAGATTTACCGGGCCAACTGATCCGCGTATGCACAGTACCCTTGATCGTATTCAACGCGAGTTAACCAGTGATTCCCATGTCTACCGCTATATCCCTAAAAAAGCTGCATATGATGGTTTGGCAACAGACGAAGGAACATTCAGTCCATGTAGTTTCTGGCTGGCCGAGACGCTGGCGCGTGCTGGCCGTACTAGTGAGGCGCGTCTCTTGCTGGAAAAAATGCTCACTTACTCCAACCACCTTGGGCTCTATGCAGAAGAAATTGGGGCAACTGGCGAGGCTCTGGGCAACTTTCCTCAAGCATTTACCCATCTGGCGCTGATTAGCGCTTGTTATAATATGGATCGTGCACTGAATGGGACATTGTTCCGCTAGATCAGCGAACCTCCCATCCACGAGCGCGTACTGCACCTAGAACATCAGTAGAGGGCTTTCTCTTTCCTGGCCTCTAGCTTGTCCTCTAGTTGTCCTTTAGTCGTCCTTGTAAAAGGTCCTCTCATTAGATATCCTTATTAAAGAAAGGCTTTTGAATTAGGAAATGTCCTCCCTTACCTTAAATCAAATTCAAAAACCTTTTTGACAAACGTAAAAGACTTTAGATTCTTTATACACCTTTATCCAAGAGGGAAATAGCATGAATATACTTGAGGCAGTTGCAGCTAAGCCTATTCCTGTGGTGAAAGCTCCAGTAGGGTGGAAGGAAATGGCGATTCGAGAGTGTCAAGAGCCTCTTATCGCACTGTCTACTCTTAAAGACACAGGCATTCTTGTTGAACCAGATTACTTCCGACAAGGCCTACCCGGGGCTATAGAAGAGATGTATGTACGAGAAGGTATTGCTCAGAAACTGGCATTTGCTGCCTCTCAACTTCCAGCAGGATATCGCCTTCTTGTTTGGGATGCCTGGAGACCACTCTCGGTTCAACAGGCACTTTTTGATGGGTACTGCCAAACTTTACGAGAGCAATTCCCTACTCTTTCAGAAGAAGAAGTGCGCGATAAGGCACAAACGTATGTAAGCCTGCCGTCCAAATACGTTCTACGTCCATCACCACATTATACAGGCGGTGCGGTTGATCTTACCATCGCTGATGCACAGGGATATCCCATTCCTATGGGAACAGAATTTGATGCCTTTACTTCGGCATCTCTTACAAGATCATTAGAAGAACGTGTAGAAAACGGCGAACAACTTAGTCAAGAGGAGAAAACAGCACTCCATCATCGACGATTTCTTTATCATACCATGATTGCTAGTGGATTTACTAACTATTGTGAGGAGTGGTGGCACTACAACAATGGTGATCAGATGTGGGCTGTAGTCTCTTCGAATACTGCGTTTTATGGAGGCATTGAACCTTAAGCCAACGTTCAATTCAGATAGTTTGTACTGAAATAGGAAAGAACCCGGCTATCCACCTGGATTTATCCCAGGCGGATAGCCGGGTTCTCGCTACGCGGGAGTGTTAGAAGCCGCAGGACTTCAGTCCCTGCGGAGTGTCACTTTAAAGATTGTAAAAAATCGCTTCAACTTTCACCCGCTTTATGCTAGAATGAGACCGCATTGCTACCTGGATATAATTACCTTAAGCCATGTCACTCAGATAACTGGTTCGTGAAAAGTAATAGAAAAAGCAATATTAGCTGCATCTTTGTTTATTCAGGAAGCTTACTACTTTATTAAGCTACCTAAACTGTAACCAGTCTTTCGTTAGGAGGAGTAGTATGCGTCAAAAGGGGCCGATTCTGCTTGACAGTGTTGGCCTTTATATAAGCTGGAAACTGTCAAGTTGGTTTGACGCATCCCGTTAGGAGGAGTTAAACATAAATGTCTCATCTTCGTGTTGGCTTGATCTTTGGCGGACGCTCTGTCGAGCATGAAGTCTCGGTTTTAACAGCGCATCAGGTGATGGCAGCATTACCTACTGATAAATATATTCCAGTCCCAATCTATATTTCAAAATCAGGACAATGGTTCACTGGTGAAGTTCTAAAGCAACTGGAGAATTTCAAAGATCTCGAGAAATTGGTCAAAATAGCTGATCCTGTGGTTTTCAATGTGGATGCCAGACAGCCAGGACTTATTCATCAAAAAGTCCAGGGACAACGTAACTGGCTTGGTCGGGGTAGTACTGAGCCTTCCCTTGAACCCATTGATGTCGCTTTCCCACTCATACATGGTTCCCATGGCGAAGATGGTACCCTGCAAGGGCTACTTGAAATGGCTGATCTGCCTTTTGTTGGCTCTGACGTGTTGGCCTCTGCACTTGCAATGGATAAGATTTTTACCAAAATAGTACTACGCAGTGCTGGAGTACCAGTAATTGATGATCTTTATGTGAGTAGAACTCGTTGGGAATCTGAAGCTGACGCTGTAGTGGCAGAAGCCGAAGCGCGTTTTAGCTATCCCATGTACGTCAAACCAGTCACCCTTGGTTCTAGTATCGGTGTTTCACAAGCTGAGGACGAATCTGCACTGCGATTCGCTCTTGATGTAGCAGCTGCCTATGATAACCGATTGATGATTGAGCCAGCCCAACAAGATATCATCGAGGTGAATTGCTCTGTATTAGGCGATAGTACTGATGCTCGTGCCTCTGTATGTGAACAACCCATTAGCAGCGGGACACTGAGCTATGAGAACAAATACCTCAGTGGCGATAAAGATGGTGGCGGTGGTGGTAGCAAGGGTCGAGGTATGCAGAGTGCCAAGCGTCTCATACCAGCTCCCCTGGAATCTGACCTGACGGATGCCATTCAATCAGCTGCAATAAATGCCTTTAAAGCTTTAAATGCTTCTGGTGTTGTACGTATTGACTTTTTTGTGCGCCCTTCAGAGAAAAAATTCTATATCAACGAGATCAACCCTGTACCTGGTTCTTTTTCTTTCTACTTATGGGAACCGACTGGAGTGGATTTCCCTGAGTTGTTGACTACTTTAGTCGAGATTGCCCTGAGGCGTCACCGAGAAAAGCGTCGGAGTACCTTCACGTTTAGCTCTTCACTCCTGAGTACTAAGACGGTGGGCGGTGAGAAGTTCTAGCATGAAACGAATGAGTATTAGAGGTACGGCAGGCGTGATCACCTAAAGGTGACACGGTAAATCGGGCCTCTACCCATTGGCGATTAATCGCGTTGATCCACTTGATTGGGATTTGAGTAGTTACAATGAATGAGTTCTCCGATGTCAGTTCTGTAGTACAGCCACCTGCTCACATAGAGCAATGTGGTACTGGTCCTCCAGCGCTACTGCTGCATGGTTGGGGGGTTAGTAGTGCATTATTTCAACCTACAATAGCCGGACTAAAGCACGCTTTTACGCTCATAGCACCCGACTTCCCCGGATTTGGCTCTACTCCTCCTCCGCCTACCGCATGGTCAGTCAATGATTATGCAGTCTGGGTGGTCCATGTGCTCGATAGTCTCAATATCACCCAGGTGCATGTGATAGGACATTCTCATGGCGGTCGTGTGGCAATCAAGCTTGCGAGCGAATGGCCAGAGCGTGTGGCCAAGCTAGTACTAGCGGATAGCGCAGGGATTCGCCCGAAACGTACTCTGAAATATTGGGTACAGGTGCGGACCTTTAAAACCTTGCGCTGGCTCTCTCGTACAGCCATAGTCCCTCCACTATTACGTGCATGGACTAATGCTCGAGTAGCACAGCGTGGTTCACCTGACTACCAGCAAGCTGCAGGTACAGTTCGTGCATCTCTTGTACGAGTAGTCAATGAGGATCTACGTGGTCTATTACCCCGCATTCAAGCACCGACTCTTTTGGTATGGGGTGAAAATGATGAAGATACACCTCTCGCTGATGGACAACTTATGGAGAAGCTCATCCCTGATGCAGGGCTGGTCGTACTCAAAGGGGCTGGCCACTATGCCTATTTAGAGCAATCAGCGCACTTTTGTCGTATTGTAGAGACTTTCTTGCGAGGAACCCCCTCATGATTATACTTTTTATCACAGGGTTGGCTGCTATCATCTGGCTTGTCTGGATAGTTCGAGCAGGTCTGGTAGCAGCTCGAATATACCAAATTGAAGAATATGAGGCCTCTCGCTTCTTGGCATGGGGTCGTCAGCGGGCTTGGCTCTGGCCGGCGGCCACCCTCGTCGCTGGTAGAACAGCTCTTATATTTGGATTATTCACACTGGCTCTACCCATCAATCTTCAACGAACCGATATAGGCGTGGGTTGGCTCGTTGGCGCTATCTTGCTTCACATTCTTTGGAGGCCTCTGCCAGCAAAGAAAGCTCTCGTTTATACACCCAGAATGCGTCGAATACTAGGCGGAGGAGGAGCGCTCACACTGCTCATTACTTGCGCACTGGTTATTTTGATTCTCACGCTACCCACACTGGTAAGCACCATTATAGCTGTACTATCCTTTTTGCTTGCCCCCGGCCTGGTATTGTTCCTCATTATTGGAGGGAATGTACTTATGGGTCCGGTAGAAGCACAAATCAGAAGAGGGTTTGTGCGCTGTGCTCGTTCGCGTATCACCACGTATAAACCTTTCGTGATTGGGATTACTGGAAGCTATGGCAAGACCAGCACAAAAAATATCATGGCGCAGCTACTCGCACTTCACAAGGAGACCCTGCCAACCCCCAAAAGCTTTAACACACTGATGGGAATAACCCGCGCTATCAACGAAAATCTGGAGCCAAAACACGAACTGTTCCTCGTCGAGATGGATGCATACGACATAGGTGAGATTGCCACAATGTGTGATCTCGTCGAGCCTCAATTGGCTGTGATAACCTCGGTTGGCCCGCAACATCTGGAACGCTTTGGCTCTATAGAACGCATCGCTGACGCACTCTACGAACTAGTGGCCTCTCTGCCGACATCCAGTCCAGCCGTTATCTACGGAGGTGAGAGCACGACTACACTTTTGGCAGAACGATCGGCTCGCGCAGGTTACCGTGTTGTGCGTTACGGCTTAGAGAATGAGCAGGGCGGGCCTCTTGATGTAGTGGTCACGGACATTGTCGTTGATGAGCGTGCCAGTCACTTTACCTGGCGCTGGGCATCGGAAGGCTTGGAGTTCCGCGTTAGTATTCCACTACTTGGTCAACATAACATTTTGAATGTGAGTGCTGCCCTGGCAGTAGTACACTTGCTAAATTTGCCCGTAGCGCAGGCTGTTCACGATGCAGTACGACTAGAGCCAGCTCAGCACCGTCTACAACTTATGCCTTCTAAAGGCGGTATTACTGTAATCGATGACTCATATAACGCCAATCCGGTAGGTGTTCACAATGGTCTTGACGTATTAGCACAGATGCCTGGACATGCCAAAATCCTTGTAACGCCAGGCATGGTGGAACTAGGCAGTGTTGAAGAGACTGAGAACAAGCGCTTCGGAGCACATGCCGCACAAGTTTGCAACCAGGTGGTCCTTGTGGGTACACAGCAGACAAAGCCGATTTTTGCAGGCTTAAAGGAAAGCGGGTTTTCACCCGAGCATATCCATCTGGTTAATACGCTGGAGGAGGTAACGACAACCCTCAGCCAGATTGCCAAGCCCGGTGATGTGGTACTGTTCGCCAATGATCTACCTGATACCTATTTGGAGCTAAAGTGATAGAGCACTCGCACCAGGGGTTAAAACATCCTATTAACTGCGCTGCACATCTGCTCTTGCTCTCGCAGGAAGGCATCTTTGGCAGAGGCCAGCGAGACCTCATGCTCGCCAGAGCGACCACCAAATACAATACCAACCCGTATCTTTTTCTGTGACATGCTTTCTCTCTTCTCTACAAAGCCACCCGTCAGCGCAATCCGAAAATAATAAAGGGCGGCTCAACGCATCAAAATACCTACAGATTAACCATCTTGCAGCATGGCCAGCAAGGTATCCATGCCAAGTCCAAGCGAGGCCTTGAGCAAGATCAGATCTTCGCTATGTACCTGCTCCTTGAGTAGCTGCGCCGCAGCTCGCTTGGCCGCTTCCAGCTCGGTTCGATTCTCCAGACTGGCAGCGTAATAATGGACATGCTTGGCGGGCATGCCAGCATCAAGCGCACCTTTGGCATAGAAACGCGCCTGCTCGCCTATCGCCACCAGGAAATCAACGAGCGATGCCAGCTCCTGGCCCACCACATGATGTTCCTCCTGCGCGTAAGATCCCAATTCCAGGATATCACCCAGCACTGCCCAGCGCCTGCCCGCCGGATCAATAGACGCCTCGTGCATGGCCCGCGCAATCGCCAGAATCGACTGGCGACTGGCATTATAGCTATCATCTATTAATGTACTACCGTTTGGCCCGGGCTTAATCTCACCGCGACGCTTAAAAGGCACAAGCGTCTCCAGAGCGGTGGCGACCTCCTCAAGAGGCATCTCGGCGGCCAGCCCGGCGGCGGCGGCGGCCAGGGCGATAGTTATCCCATGCTCGCCAGGGATATGTAGCTGCACGCGCACCTGCTGTCCCTGGTAATGTAGCGTGAAACTGTGGCCTCGTAATGTATCCCCCCCAATAGTACTAGCTCTGACATCGGCCTGCGCCGACGTCCCATAATAAAGAATGCGTGCCCGCGTCTTTGTATGCATAGCTTGCACGTTAGGATCATCATAATTCAGGATCGCCAGACCATCGGGGGCAAGGACCTGCACCAGCTCGCTTTTGGCAATAGCGATGCGCTCCTGCGAGCCAAAGTACTCAAGATGCGACGACCCCACGTTCGTGATCAGCGACCAGTTCGGCGCGGCGATTGTGCACAACCATGCCAGCTCGCCGACCCATTGCGCCCCCATCTCAAGCACAGCGTAGCGATGCTGTGGCTCCAGGCGGAGCAGTGTCAGAGGATACCCGATCTCCGTATTGTAGGATGCCTGGGTCTTCAGCGTAGGAGCTTTCCGGCTCAACACAGCGGCCACGGCCTCCTTTGTGCTCGTCTTGCCATTACTGCCAGTGATACCAATAAAGACCGTGTCTTGCTGGCGTAATGCCCGCGTGCGCACGGTGGCATGAAGCGCCTTCACCACGTCAGGCACGACGATCTGAATGAAGTCAGCGGGGAGATCGGTCGCGGGCTCACTGCAAAGCGCGGCGATAGCTCCGGAGCGCGCGGCCGCGGCAATGAAGCGATGACCATCTACCTGCGCTCCTTTAATGGCCACAAAAAGGTCGCCAAGCTCTATCTGGCGGCTATCATGGTGTGCCGAGCGAAAGACAAGCTCGGGGTCGGGCGGCGCGCTACTGAGCAGATTGGGCCTGACAGCGTCATCCGCATTACCTTGCAGTACGTCATTAAGGGTAAACATCCTATCGCATCCTTTGCTATTTAAAAATGATGAGGCGATTATGTCATGGCACACAGTGCCCGTTTCCGCCACCACGCATCTAGCGCCTCAATGCATATCTTCTTTTCCGTTCAATGCAAACGACACCATCCGGTCGATCACTTCGGCAAATGGCAACCCTGCGCCCGCCATCATTCGCGGATAACGGCTGTATGAAGTCATACCGGGCAAAGTATTAACCTCGTTAAGTACTACCTTTCCATCTTCCTTCAGGAACATATCCACCCGCGAAAGTCCCCTGCATCCCAAGGCGCGATATATGGCTTTTGCCGTCTGCTGAACGAGCAAGCGCACCTCTGCCGAAATGTCAGCGGGAACGATTACTGTTGAGTTTTCGGAACCGCTTTCAGGCTTATTCTCCTGATGGATTCTGAAGAAGCCATGAGATAGACGAATTTGATCTACCTCGCCTACAATCAAATCCAAATCGTTCCCTAATATCGCACATCCCACCTCGCTGCCGACGACAGCCTCTTCGATCAACACCTTCGAGTCATACTGTCTTGCGGTTTCCACCGCGCTCAGCAATTCTTCTTTTCGAGATACCTTGCTGACGCCGAAAGATGAACCCGAACGGGCCGGCTTTACAACGACGGGATAAGGAAGCCGGTCGGCGTCAATGTCCTCGTCCGCCGTGACAATCCAGAAATTCGGCGTGGCAATTCCCGCGTTTCTAACGACGATATAAGCAAGGGATTTGTCCATACACAGAGCAGAACTTTGGATATCGCAGCCTACATAGGGGATGCCGGAAAGCTCCAACAAACCCTGCATCGCACCATCCTCGCCGAGTTTGCCGTGCAGAACGGGAAGCACCATATCCAAACGGATCGTTTTGTATTGTCCCTGTTCCAGAACAAGCAATCCGTGTACGCTTCTGTCCGGTGACAGCATAGCCGGACGGCAATTGTTGTTTTCCCAATTTGCGCCAGGGCCGTCACAAAACTTCCAAGCACCGCTCTTCGTAATCCCGATATAGAACGGTTCATACTTTTCGATATCGAGGTGTTTTGCGACCTCTTGCGCAGATTTAACGGAGATGGGATGTTCTTCGGAACAGCCTCCGAATATAATTGCGACTTTCAACCTATCCATGCTATTTTCTCCTTTCAAATTTCAGGCAATTGATAATAGTATTTTCAACAGTATCTCTCAGGGCGTGGTCTGTGTAATAGGCGGTGTGCGGAGTAATAAGCACATTCGGTAATTTTTGTAACCGCAACAACAGTTTGCTTTCAATGGGTTTGTTTCTGTAGTCAGCGTAGAATATTCCTTCCTCTCCTTCGAGGACATCCAACGCCGCACCGCCTAATCTGCCGCTTTCCAACGCTGGAATAAGAGCCTCGGTATCAAGAAGTGAACCGCGTCCAGTATTGATAATGAACGCGCCGTGCTTCATCTGCTCGATACGTTGACGATTCAAGAGATGGTTTGTATCCGCGTTAAGTGGTGTATGGAGCGTTACAATATCGCTCTGCTGTAACAATTCATCAAGAGGAACGTAATTGGCAGAGGTTTTGGGACAATGGTCATAGGCTAATATGTGGCAGCCAAAGCCCCGCAGCCGGTCCATAACTGCTGCGCCAATGCGTCCTGTTCCAATTACCCCAATAGTCATGTCGCGTAATTCTTTCCCGCGTACGTCATTCAATCTGAAATCGTGAATATCTGCACGGCTGATAGTAGATTTTGCATTTCGCACCGCCATCAGCATCAGCATTAGCGTGTAATCAGCCACGCTATCGGGCGAATATACGACATTTTCAACAGAGATGCCAACACTCTGCGCGAAATCTACGTCAATATGGTTACATCCAGTACTTCTTGTGGAGATATACGCTACGCCGGCTTGGCTAAGCGCACGAAGAATGGAATTTGTGATTTGAGTTTTATGACTGACGTTGATGCATCGATTCCCAAATGCCAGTTCAATATTGGCTTCAGATACCGGTGCCGCTGTGATAGTTGGCATAACGCCAAAGCGAGGCGCCATCTCTCGGAACAAAACGGCCTCGTCCTGCTCGCATCCATAAATTGTAATTCCCATTTTTGCCATGATTTATGCACCCTGTTTATAGACCGCTGTAGAAAAAGCCGACCTGTGAAATTGCCCTCCTGTGACTGGGAAACCCTTCATGCAGCGGATTGGGCACGCTTTTGTTGAGAGAAAGTAAATCGGATGTCATGGTGTCGCAACCACTGCATGTGTTCGTCATTGCGATGAACACTGGTCAGCGTCGCCAAACTATTCGAACCAGATGCACTCCAACTCATGCCATGATGCTTTTGCCTGTTGGAAACGAGCAGATCATTGGCTTTCTCAACAGGATTACTCGACACACGAAGACCCAATTTCTGCCTAAGCGCGTAACAAGGAATAAAGCTCAAGTTACGAGAAAAGTAGCCAATCAATTTCTCAATATGTTCTGCATCTTTGATGTCATCTGGATGGAGGGATCGTAAGTAGCCAATAGCCTGAGACACTCTTTGTTTCGAGAACACACTCTCATTAGCAAGAAGATTGTAGGCACTTGTCTCACCCATGGGGACACCTTCGTCCGTGAATTGATGGCATTTCAGGATCGTTTTTGCCTTGTTCTCAACACATGCAGCAATGGCTTCTCCTTCCCGCTCCACGAGGTTGGCCCTCGTCCTAGCTTGCACCATTTGCTCTTCTTTCCGCCATAACAGGCGGTTGATGTTTTTAGCACTTTTCCTAAATAGATCATCACATGGAGAAAATACGGCTAATTCGCGAAAACATACTGTTTTGTGATGTTCTTTCGGGCCTGGTAGGACTCCATTATGTGGTGGATGCACAGAGGGCCCCCTTTCGCAGTCGCACAGCAGGCTTTTTGAGTATAGACATATTTTCCAGTGGTTTCATGCGGGGACGTCCTCTTTTCTTAGGGATAGGCAAAGGAGGTGGTGCAACTTTATACGTTAAAAGCTCTCTCACGCTCCAAACATGATCGGTACAACATCTTCTCACTTGTTCCATGAAACGATCGATAAGATTTCTATCTCTCGTTTCGCTCACCTGCCCTGCAATCCATAAGCGTGTTGGAACCATCATCGCGAGTGCTACCCAGACAACTGCCCCTCTCACCAGAAAACTCTTGCTCGATTACGAGCGCACCTGGTCGAAGCCAGGGTAATACCTTATAGCTCTTTGGTCTTTGCGAGAATTGACTATACTAGATGAGCATTCTTTTGTCAACCTTTCACCTTCACCAGTCTCAGTTGGTTGCTTGACTCCTACAACTTTTTCATACACACCAGCGCTCCCTGCTCACCTTTATTGGTCGAGCACTGATGGCTACTGCAGGTATGGGTGTAGGACTACTGGTTGTACGCCTTATCCTGGATATTATATTCAATACCACTAATCCGCAAGGAGCACATTTTCTCGCAGCGGGCCTGCTAGGTATCATCGCCAAATTCCTCAAACTGGCAATTGAACTGCTGGCTGGTACATTCCTCTATTTTCGTCTGGCGCGTCTGCTCAATCTGGAAGAACTTGGCCCTATTCGACGCGTGTTTAGTCGCTTCAAGTTATCTTGGGTAGTTTAAGAGATGACTCCTCAATCAACGTGTGAGGACATTTACTCACATTTAGAAAGGCAGGCACGACGATGCAATTACAGCAGGGGAGTAAAGAAGAGCAATACTTGAATGGGAGGTGGGCAGAACAGCGAGGGTACTACTCCAAACGATCGCAAAGAAATAAACAGTGGCATCAGCGTTTATTATTCCTTAATACAATAGATGCTGTTATTGTTCCCGTTCTCCTCAATATTTCTCAAGTGCCTACGTTGGTACCAACAATCTTAAGTGTGCTGGTTTCAGCAGCTCTCGCATTGGATAGCACATACCATTTTGGAGACGATTGGCGTATCTTTAGGCAGGTGGCAGAAGCACTAAAGCAAGAGCGCGTGTACTTTGAAAATGGCCTTGATCCTTATGATAATCCTCAAACAGCCTTTTCCTTGTTTGTTAAGGAATGTGAAGAAATTATGCAGGTAGAAGGAAAGAGTTACTTCGAGCGACACAAACCGAAGGAACAAAGCAAATGACAAATCCAAGCCTATATCCCCAGGTCCTTCCTGATAGTATAGCTATCCTCAGCATCCTTGAGAACGGCAGTGTCAACAGACTGAATAAACATTTCCTGATTGGAGTGGGGAAGGATATGCACTGGTCCTGTGAAAGGTGTGGTGATCTGGGAGTGACCAATGAGTCGTAATATTCCTTGTGATCCAAGGAATTTCCCGGCAGCATTGGCATAAACGAGAATAATTTCGTTCTCAAAAGCACGAGCTGTACAGAGAGCATCGACCAGCTTGATCTCTGCATTGGGATCATACTTGAGGCCTATGCCAGCATCCTCAAAGCACCAGAAGCTTGGGCAGATGACAATTTCAACTCCCTGCCGCAGCATACTGCGGAAGATTTCAGGAAACATCATATCCCAGCAAATGATTAAGCCGACTCGACCGTACTGGGTATCGAAGACTGATGCAGCATCGCCAGATGTCAGGAGAGTCCTCTCGGGATGCCAAAGATTGACTTTGCGGTATTTTCCTCGAATAGTACCTGCCTTATCAATATAATACGTCGTGTTATAGAGTTTATCTCGGTCACCTTCGATAAATGAGCCTGGAACAAGATCTATACCATATTTGGGGGCTAGGTGTTGAAATTGCTGGACATAGCGGTTCTCGTAGTCTGCAAGATCTTTGCCTTCGAGAACGACGGTGAGAAAATTCTCTGGGAAAACGATGATGTCCGCCCTGGACGAGGCTTCTTTGATAAACAGTTCCATCCTTGTCAAGGCCTGTTGAACACGTAACTCCGCCTCGGCGAGGGTCTCGGCAGGAGCAAACGGCTGCATTCCGAATTGTACGACGGCAATATTTATCTGCATTTGACCTCCTAGATGCTACCAGTGTCCTATAAAGATAAATGCCCTTGTAGAGAAAACATAATAAATGGGACGAAGGATACTTTACTCGCTTTTTGCTTCAACACGATGTAGAAAATCCTTTATCACCTCGATGTACTTCTGGCTTTCCTCAAGATGCGCCATATGAGCGCTCTGTTCAAACACCACCATTTCTGCATTTGGCATCAAACTCTGATACCATGCTGTGGTTTTGGGGGGGGCCTCATCAAAACGGCCACAGGTGAACAGAGTAGGAATGGTAATTTCATGAAGACGGCTGGTTCGATCGTAGTTCCTCAGATTGCCAGTCACATAACATTCGGTTGGTCCCCACATAGTCTGGTAAACAGTATGGCCCATACCTCGGGATGCTCGTATCAAAGGCTCAGGCATAGGATACATGCGGCAAACATAATATCTATCATATATTTGTGTTGCCTTTTGATACTCCTGCGACGCTGTTGTTCCATTTGCTTCATGCTGTTTCAGAGCATCTTGTACATTCTTTGGGAGTTTTGTACGGTATTCAATACCATCATTGATCCAACGAGACATACTTAGTGCTGGGCTAGCAAAAATCACGCTCTGCAATCCTGCAGGCTGCGTAAGAACGTACTCAGCAGCGAGTATGGTCCCCCAGGAATGTCCCAACAGATGTACCAGATGTAAGCCAAGTGCTTCTCTGACTTGCCGTAGTTCCTCAACAAAACGCTCAGTCTGCCACAAACTAGGGTCGTCTGGCCGATCAGATTTACCACAGCCCAGTTGATCGTAGAAGATAACTTGTCGCTCGTCAGATAAGGAGCGCAAAGGTTCAAGGTAATTATGAGGACACCCAGGACCACCATGTAAAACCAGCAGAGGGACTCCCTTTCCATTTCCTGTTATTTGGTACCACACTTTTCCACCAGTAACCGAAATATAGCCTTCTTGCTGTCCTATACCCATTCTTGTTTGTTCCATTTACTACACGCCTTCTAAAATATTCAACTACCCTCAAGGTGCGGAGATCCTGTATTTCAGTCAGCATTTGATAGCGGCTAAGATCCGAACAGGTCCGCTATCCCTGTTGGAGCCCAAGGACAAGATTAGCAGGTACTACCATAACTAACCCCTTCGTTATTATCATAGTTCACCCGCCTTTCAGATCAGAACCGTCATTTCTCCTAGTAAGCATACCACACCGTGCAGATACACAAAAGCCTCACTCATTATTTGAGTGAGGCCTAAAGTTTTGCGCAGTGCCGTCTACGGACTAGCGTCAAGACCCAATAAAGAGACGACTATCATTTTCGAGTCAAACTTGTGACAAAGCCCTTTCCGCTATAAGTTTCACTACCTCAGTAGCACAGCCCCATGACAGTGTAACGCCAGCTCCTCCATGACCATAATTATGGACTAAGAGGCGATCAGGAGCAACACGCTCTGCTTCAACGCGCACAGAAGAACGCACAGGCCGCAGGCCGCAAACCACATTTATGATGTCTTTTTCGGTTACAGCAGGAAATTCGGGGGCAAGCTTTGCACAGCGCCACAGGATTCCTGGGTTTGCTCAGGATCGACTTCTAAACTCTCGTTATTCTCTTCGTATATGCCGCCAAGGACGATATCGTGGATGCGAGGCACAATATGGGCAAGACTATTCGGGCCATCATCATCGAATAACACACGACGAAAGCCATTAGGCTTGATCCGCACGACCTGACCTCTAGCAGCATGAAGATCATGATCCCCCACCAGCTTGCGTGCGCCTAAACCACTACAGTTCACGACGACCTCACTTTGGGCAAACGCTTCCGTCAGATCTGTGACTGTGCGTTGCACAATCTGCCCTTTTTGTTTGTGAAAAACACGCATCAGATAATAGAGGTAGATGCCCATGTCGATGACTGGTGTCTCAAAGGTAAAACCATCGAGATAGCCTGGAGGTAATTCCGCTCTACTAGCATGGCGGAAGTCTTTAACTGCCGTAGCCCACAAGGGGTCTGGAGTAGGTTCACCTTTACGATCCAAGATGTTTGCCATGGTGATACCACTCTCCTTATTAGATTGCAGCTCTTTAAACTTTTGGAATGCTTCATTGCTCCATTGAGCCACTTTATCAGTAGGATAAGCTTTGTAAGGGATGCGTCAAATCTGGTTGACAGTTTGAAAGTAGAGGTATTTTCGAGAGAAAGGCACAAGTATCTAAGCCTCGCAAGATGAGGAGTTAAAATTGATCAAAGCCGTATTAGGAGCTGAGAACGAAAAAC
>Ga0207416_1001552_pt1 | contig 29577 bp, 28 predicted proteins | sample PaiPotPPM11metaG_FD_184107 | JGI IMG/M metagenome (GOLD analysis project Ga0207416, IMG submission 184107) | Iron sulfur acid spring bacterial and archeal communities from Banff, Canada, to study Microbial Dark Matter (Phase II) - Paint Pots PPM... ... | reverse complement strand
GCCAAGGATTGGGAAAACCTCAATCGAAAGGCGCTGGCTTTCTTGCGCCTCGCCTCAATCCGCCTCATGCTCCGAAAGCTTTGCAATCCCGCTTGATGTTCCCGGACAGACTCTTAACAAGCGCCGCTCGCGCCATCGCGCGCGGCGGAATAACGCACCAGAGCGCGGAGTACGGTTAGCGGAAGGTTTAGAAGAACTCATTCGCCATGCGAAGCATGTGATTTGATTCCGCGTGATGGGTATGTTTATCCAACCGCAGCGTGCAGAACTCGCGCATCAAACAAACAACAACCATTGTCCAACCCTAGCGTGTGGATTTCTGCTGGCCAAACCAACAATGAGGATTACCCAACCGCAGCGTGTAAAATCACATGCCGGCGGCACGCGGCTCCGGCGCCGCAGCGTCGCCGGCGATGGGAGCGGCCGAGTGGTGATCGGCCGCGAATACAACATAGACTGCCGGCACCACGAACAGCGTGAACAGCGTTCCGATCGAAAGGCCGGAGGCGATCACGACGCCCATTTGAAAGCGCGACACGGCGCCAGCACCGCTCGCCGTCACAAGCGGGATTACGCCGAGCACCATGGCGGCGGTCGTCATCAGGATCGGGCGCAGCCTTATTGCGGCGGCCTGCTCGATCGCCTCCCGCTTGGACCGTCCCTCCTCCTGCAAATGGTTGGCAAACTGTACGATGAGGATGCCGTGCTTGCTGATCAGGCCCATCAGGGTGACCAGCCCGACTTCGGTGTAGATATTGAGCGACATGCCGCCGAAGCCGAGACTGATGAAGATCAGCGCGCCGGCGATCGACATCGGCACCGACACCAGAATAATCACCGGATCGCGGAAGCTTTCGAACAAGGCGGCGAGCGACAGGAAGATGATGATCAGCGCAAACCCGAACGTCGTGACGAAGCCGCTGCTCTCCTGAACGTATTGCCGGCTCAAGCCCCCGTAATCGATCGTATAGCCTTCGGGCAACGTGCGGGCCGACAGATTCTGGAGAAACGCCAGAGCGTCACCCTGAGCAACGCCGGGCATGACAACGCCCTGGATCGTCGCGCTGTTGAGCTGCTGGAAATGATTGAGCGATTCCGGCACCGTTTTGGTCGATATGGTGGCGATCGTGGATAGCGGGACCAGCGATCCGTCGGCGGTGCGGATATAATAGTCGAGCAACTGCCGCGGGTTCAGCCGAAAGCGCTGCTGAACCTGCGGAATGACCTTGTATGACCGTCCGCTGAGGCCGAAGTAGTTGACATAGGCGCCGCCCAGCATCGCCGAGAGCGAGCCGCCGACATCGCTCATCTTTAAGCCGAGCTGCGCGGTCTTGTCGCGATCGATCGTGATATCGGATTCCGGATTGTCGATCTTCAGATCGCTATCGAGGAAGATGAACATGCCGCTCTGCAGCGATTGTTGCAAAAATTGCTGCGCAATTTCATTCAGGCGCTCAAACGGTTCAGTCGTAACGATAACGAACTGAAGCGGCAGCCCGAGGCTGCCGGGCAGCGGCGGTGGCTGAAACGCGGCAATCCGAACGCCCGCGACCTTGTTCACCTCCTGTTGCAGAACGGGCTGCAAGTCGTTGGTGGTCTTGACGCGCTTGTCCCACGGCTTGAGCACCATGCCGGCGATCGACTGGCCCGGCACGTCGAGCTGGAAGACATGTTCGGTTTCCGGATGCTGAGCGAAAATCCGATAGACCTCGCGTGAATAGAGCTGACGCTGCTGCAGCGTGGAGTTCGGCGCGGCAATCGATTGCGTGATGATGACGCCTTGATCCTCCATCGGGGCAAGCTCGGTCTTGGCGCTGCTGAACAGGAAGTAGATACTGGCGAGCACGATCGCGGCGAACACCAGGGTGACCGGCAAGGAGTTCAAGCTACCGTGCAGACTCCGCTCGTAGGCGCCACGTATTTGAGCAAAGCGCCGATCGATGAAAGCCGTTAGCTGGGCCTCCCAACCGCGCTGCCGGGTATGAGGAGCTTTCAGCAGGCGCGAGCACAGCATCGGCGACAGTGTCAGCGCCACAATGCCCGATACGGTGACGGCGCCGACCAGCGCGAAAGCGAATTCCGCAAACAGCGCGCCGGTGAGACCGCTCTGGAATCCGATCGGCACATAGACCGCCGCCAGCACCACCGTCATCGCAATGATCGGACCGCCGAGCTCACGCGCCGCGGCGAGGGCGGCGTCGACCGGCGTCATTCCTTCCTCGAGATGGCGATTAACGTTTTCCACCACGATGATGGCGTCGTCAACGACGAGACCGATGGCGAGCACCAGCGCCAACAGCGTCAGCAGGTTGATCGAATAGCCGAGCGCCAGCAGGACGACAAAGGTACCGACGAGCGACAGTGGAATGGCGACAACCGGGATGAGCGACGAACGCATCGAGCCCAAGAACAAAAATACGACGGCGGTAACGATGGCCAGAGCCTCGATGATGCTGCGGATGACCTCATTGATCGCGCTGTGCACGAACTCGGTGGAGTCATAGATGACTTCACCATTGAGCCCGCGCGGCAGCAGCGCCCGGATCTGCGGAAAGACCGTGTTCACGCCATGGATGACGTCGAGCAGGTTGGCCGCGGGCGCAACCTGAATCCCGATATAGACCGCCTTCTTGCCGTCGAAGCCGACTTCCGTTTCGTAGTCCTCGGAACCGAGCGTAACATTGGCGATGTCCTTGAGACGCACCACCGCGCCCCCGGTCTGCTTGACCACGAGATTGCGGAATTCTTCGGCCGAATGCAGGCTGGTCGATGCCGCGAGATTGACCTGCACCATCTGGCCTTTGGTATTGCCGATGCCGGATATGTAATCGTTGGCGGTGAGCGCCAAGCTGACGTCGGTCGCCGTGAGCCCGAATGCCGCAAGCTTCTGCGGATCGAGCCACGCGCGCAATGCGAAGACCTTTTGGCCGAGCAGCTCTGCGGTCTGCACGCCCGGCACCGCCTGCAGCTTGGGCTGCACGACGCGAGCGAGGTAATCGGTGATCTGGTTCGGCGCCAGCGTGTCGCTGTTGAAGCCGATATACATGGCGTCGATCGGTTGCCCGATCTTCACGGTCAGCGTCGGTTGCAGCGTGCCGGTCGGAAGCTGATTGAGGACGGAGTTGATCTTGGTGTTGATTTCGGTCAGCGCCTTGTCGGAATCGTAATTGAGCCGCAGATAGACCGTGATCGTGCTCACGCCATTTTGACTGACGGAGCTCATGTAGTCGATGCCGTTGGCCTGCGCGATGGCATTTTCCAGCGGCGTGGTGATAAAGCCGGCGACCACGTCGGGATCGGCGCCGTAATAGATCGCGGTGACTGTCACGATCGCATTCTCGGTGCGCGGGTATTGCAGGATCGGCAATGCGCTATACGCCCGCAAGCCCAGCACCAGGATCAACAGGCTGACGACCGAGGCGAGCACTGGCCGGCGAATGAAGATATCGGTGAAGTGCATGGCGGCGGCCCGGCTATTTATCGACCGGAACCGGCGCCGCATCCGCCGTCGGCGTGATCGAATTATCGATCAACACGATCGAGCCGTTGTGCAGTTTGATCTGACCGGCGGTCACGATCATGTCGCCTTCGTTGACGCCCTTAAGCACCGCGACTTGATCGCCACGCGTCGAGCCGGTGGTCACGAAGGTCTGGTGCGCGATCAGCTGCGGCTTGCCGTCGGAATCCTTGGTTTTGTCGTCGACGATGTAGACGGTATCGCCGTATGGACTGAACGTGATCGCCGTCTGCGGCAGGGTAATGTAGCTCTGTGGCGATCCCGTCGCGATGTCGATCGTCGCGTACATTCCGGGTATCAGCTTGTGGTCCGCATTCTTCAGCATCGCGCGGATCTGAACGTTGCGGCTGCTCGCATCCACTCTTGAATTGACCGCCGCAATCTCGCCGGTGAAAGGTTGATCCTTGAACGCGTCGACCTTCACAGTAACGGTCTGGCCCAAGCGAACCTTATCGACCGACTGCTGCGGCACAAAGAAGTCCACGAAGATCGGATCGAGCGCTTGCAGCGTGACGATGACGGTCCCGGCGCTGAGATACTGGCCGAGGTCCACGGCGCGAATGCCAATGTGCCCGGCGAAGGGCGCCCGCAGAAACTTCTTGTCGAGGATGGCCTGCTGCTGCGCGACCTGTGCCTTGGCATTCTTCAGGTTGGCCGCGTCGGTGTCGAGCGTGGCTTGGCTGACGGCCTGGAGCTTGAACTGCTTCTGGTCGCGGTCATAGGTGATTTCGTTGAGCTCCGCCGTTGCCTGCAAGGATTCGAGCTTGGCCTGGTCGTCGTCGGCGCGCAGCTTCAAGAGCAGCGTTCCCTGATCGACGTCGTCGCCGGAATTAAACGAGATCGAGTCGACCACGCCGGAAACCTCCAGCGACAGATCGGCGCCCTTGACGGCGCGCAGGCTGCCGACCGCTTCGATCTTCGGCTGCCATTCGCTGTAGCCGGCCTTGCCGGCCGAAACGGTCTGCGGCGGCGAACTCGCAGCGCTCATGTACTTCTTGATCATGGCGGCCTTGAACGCCTGGAATCCGAAGATTCCACCGAACACGATGGCGACTGCCGCGAGCATGATCACCATGCGTCTGGTCATTGGGTGGGCTCCGTTGCCGCGTGCGCGCCGGCTTCGGCCGCGGCTGGCGGCGGGTCGAGCTCAGGACTGAGCGGGTTAGGCACTACGTCGGTGCGGTTCCACCAGCCGCCGCCGAGCGCCTGGAACAGCGCGGCGGTGTCGGCGTAGCGCGCGCCCTGCGCCTGCACCAGCGCCAGCCGGGCCTGCTGATAACTGCGCTGCGCAGTCAGGAGCTGCACATAGGTGATGGCCCCGAGACGATACTGACCGCGCGCCAGATCGACCGTGTCCGATGCAGCGCGCAATGCAGCGCGTTGCGCTTTGAGCGTGGCGGCGTCCAGTTGCAGCGCGCGCAACGCGTCGGCGACGTTCTGGAATGCCGCCAGCACCGTGTTGCGGTATTGCGCCTCCGCCATGTCATACGCGGCCTCGGCGGCGCGCTGCTGATGCAAGAGCTGGAAGCCGTGGAAAATCGGCTGCGTGCCGCTGGCAGCCGCGCTCCAGATCAGCGCGCCCGGTGTGAACAGCGCCGCGGTCGTCACGGCAGCACTGCCGTAATCGCCGGTGAGATTGAACTGCGGCAGCCGATTTGCAATCGCGACACCGATTTGCGCGCTGGCCTGATGCAACTGCGCTTCCGAGGCGCGCACGTCGGGGCGCTGCTCGACGAGTTGCGACGGCAGGCTCACCGGAAGATCCGTCGGCAGCCGCAGCGCAGCGAGCGTGAGGTGGTCGCTGCGCGCCTGGTTCGGGAAACGCCCGACCAGCGCCAACAGCACATGACGCTGCTGCTCGAGCTGCTTCTGTAGCGGCGGCAGCGTCGCCTGCGCCGTCGCCACTTCCGATTGCTGCGTCAGGACATCGGTGCGGGCGGCGGCGCCGACATCGAATTGATGGCGCACGACGTCGAGCTGATCGCTGTCCGCCTTGATGATATCGAGCGTCGCGTCGATCTGGCCGCGCAGCGAGGCTTCCTGGATCGCTGCCGTCACCACGTTCGACGTTAGCGTCAGATAGGTCGCCTCGAGCTCGAAGCGCTGATAGTCGGCCTGCGCTTGCGTCGCCTCGATCTGGCGGCGCTGGCCGCCGAAAACATCGGGCGCATAGGAGACGTTCACGGTCGTTTGGAACAGATTGAAGATGAACGGCGCGCCGCTTCCGCCAAACTCCGCCGGCGAAAATTGCTGGCGCGTCGCTGACGCATTGGCATCGATCGACGGCAGCAGCTTGCCTTGCTGGGCGTAGAGATTCTCCTTCGCCTGCCACAGCGCCGCCTGCGCCGCCTGAAGGCTCGGATTTGCCTGCAATGCTTCGGCGATCAAGCTGTCCAGCTCCTTGGAGTGAAACACCTTCCACCAATCGCCGGGAATATCGCGGCCCATGTCGAACTTTTGCGCTGCCCCGCCGGCGATATCGGCCGCAGCCGTGACCACCGGCTGGCCCTCGGGCGTATAACCGCTGACCGGCGGCGCCGGTGGCGGCGCGAAGTCGGGTCCGACGGCGCACGCCGCCAGCGCCAGCAACGACAACGCGGCAGCAACGGCCGTCGGCTCGACAGCGCCGAAAGCGCGCGCACTGGCCTTGTCCGCGCGTGCCGAATGGTCAGCGCGCCGTATGAACCGACTGGAGCCAAGCACCGGTTACACCCTGAACAGACCACCCTAGTTATTTACTATCCGGTTAGTCAATAACTTGACTTTTAGCGCTTTTGCCGCCTAGCTGATCGAATGACCGACGTGTTCGAAGCGCGACCGGATACCAGGCGCCGCCGCAAGGCCGAGCGCCCGCAGGAAATTCTGGAAGCTGCCTTCGTGGAGTTTTCGCGCAACGGCTACGCCACGACGACGCTCGATCAGATCGCCGAGCGCGCCGGCGTCACCAAAGGGACGATCTACGTTTATTTCGAGAGCAAAGAGCATCTGTTCATCTCGATGGTGCGCGAGGTCACCAAGACGGCCCTCGACACCATGCACGGGATGTTCGAGACCCACCAGGGCTCGACCGCCGATCTGCTCCGCGCTCAGTTCAGTTTCATCTATCTGCACATTGTCGAGGACAAGCGCCGCCGCGAGGTGCTGCGCATGCTGATTGCCGAAGCGCCGCGCTTTCCGGAACTCGCCGACCGCTATCACGAGGAAATTTTGCGCCCGTGCCTGGAAATGCTCCGGCAAGCGATCCAGCGCGGCATGGATCGCGGCGAATTCAGAAAGTCCTCGATCATCAACTCCCCCCAAGTCGTTATTGCGCCGATTGCGCTGGTCGACCTGTGGATGATGATGTTCGACAACCGCCAGCCGCTCGATCTGAAGGCCTATTTCAACGCGCATCTCGACCTGGTGCTCAACGGCCTGTTGGCGAAGTAACCAACGCAAATCTGCCCTGAGGCCGTTGCATCGCTGTCGAGGCGGATGCATCATTGGCAAATTGCTATGACCTAGGTCGCAAAGCCAGGAGCGGCTCCCATGCACGACATCGTCATTCGCGGCGGCACCATCATCGACGGCACCGGCAAAGCCCCTTTCAGCGGCGATGTCGCAATCGCGGGCGGCCGCATCGCGGCGGTCGGCGGCAAGCAGGGCCCTGGCAAGCGCGAGATCGACGCCAAGGGCCTCATGGTCACGCCCGGCTGGGTCGACGTGCACACCCATTATGACGGCCAGGCGATGTGGGATCCCCTGATCACGCCGTCATGCTGGCATGGCGTCACCACGGTCATGTTCGGCAATTGCGGCGTCGGCTTCGCGCCGGTGAAAAAGGAACACCGCGGCGCGCTGATGGATTTGATGGAAGGCGTCGAGGAGATTCCCAATCCGGTGCTGGCTGCCGGCCTGAACTGGGAGTGGGAGACGTTCCCGCAATTCATGGATGAGCTGGAGCGCCGGCCGCGCGCGATCGACATTTGCGCGCAAGCCGCCCACCTGCCGACCCGCGTCTATGTCATGGGCGACCGCGCACTGCGGCGCGAACCGGCAACGCCCGACGATATCGCGCAGATGCGCAAGCTGACGATCGAAGCTTTGCAATCAGGCGCCTTCGGCTTCACCACTTCGCGCACCGATTCGCACAAGACGCCGGACGGCGAGCTGGTGCCGTCGCGTGACGCCGATGACCATGAGCTCCTCGGCATCGGCTCGGCGCTCGGCGTGACCGGCACCGGCGCGTTCGGCATGAACAGCGACTTCGACGACGAGGAATTCGAGCTGCGCTGGATGCGCAAGCTTGCCAAGGAAACCGGCCGCCCGGTCTGGTTCCTGCTCACCGACCGCTACGAGGACCCGCAGCGCTGGCGCCGCCTGATCAAGGCCGTGCACGAAGCGCGCGCCCAGGGCTTGCCGATCACCGCCCAGATGGCGGGACGGCCGATCGGCGTGATGATGGGCGTCGGCACCGCGCTCAATCCGTTCACGGTGCGGCCGAGCTACAAGAAGCTCGAAAGCCTGCCGATCGAAGAACAGCGCAAGCGGCTGCGCGATCCCGAAGTGCGGCGGCAGATCCTCGCCGAGAAACCGTCGGACGCTGAAGTCGCCAAGCTCGCGCAGTTCCGCCAAGCCGTCATCAAGAAGTGGGACCGGTTTTATGTCATGGGCAATCCGCCGGATTACGAGCCGGGCCCGGAGAAGAGCGTAGCCAACATCGCCGCCCGCACCGGACGGCCGCCCGACGAAGTGGCCTACGACACCATCATCGAGGACGGGCAGTATCTGTACTTCCCGGTGGTGAACTACGTCACCGGCGACCATGCGCCAATTCTCGAAATGCTCAACGATCCGGCCTGCCTGCTGGGCCTCAGTGACGGCGGCGCGCATTGCACCTCGATCGTCGATTCCGGCGTGCCGACCTTCATGTTGACGCATTGGAGCCGCGACCGCAGCCGCGGCCCGAAGCTGCCGATAGAAATGCTGGTTAAGCGCCAGACCGGCGAAACCGCCGATTTCTTCGGCCTGTCCGACCGCGGCCGGCTCACGCCCGGGCTGCGCGCCGACGTCAACCTGATCGACTACGATCGCCTCCAGGTGCAGAAGCCCGAGCTCGTCCATGACATGCCGGCCAACGGCCGGCGTTTCGTGCAGAAGGTGAACGGCTACGAAGCAACCATCGTCGCCGGCACGCCGATCTTCGAGCGCGGCGAGCACACCGGCGCGCTGCCTGGCCGATTGGTGCGCGCCGGCCGCGATGCGCAAGCTTTGCACGCGGCGGAATAGACGGCGGCAAGACATAATATGATCCGAAAGATAGCGGGGATCATTGCGACGGAATGATTGCACTCGTCACTTCGCCGCTTCATCGTGATTAGCCGAAACCAGGATGATCGAATGTCCGAGCCACTGACTGACTATTTCGAGGCCAGTTTCCCGGGCGCCACCCGATCCGTCCGGATAACGAGCCTCCATGACGCCCAGGTATTCGCGCGCCGGTGGGTGATTAGAGACAAGGATCCCGCCTTGAAGGCGCTGCTTCGGCACATGGAAAAAGCCAACAGTTCCGCGACCGCGGACATTGCGGTCCGGCAATTGAAGCAGGCGCTGGAGCACCGCGGCATGTTGGTCACGGCAAAGCCGCTGCTCAACGATCTTTCGCAAACTCCATAGCGTCTTCCTTCGGCCTTCAGCCGTTACAGACAAAGAAACCGCCCCAATGGGGCGGCTTCAATCTGTCGATCCAGAAGGCGAGTTTGTCGTTACGCCATCTGGATATTGCCGACGGCGATCTTGCCGGTGCGGCGGTCTTCCTGCGTATCGAACGCAACTTTCTGGCCTTCGGCCAATCCGCGTAATCCGGCGCGCTCCAGCGCGGTGGCATGGACGAACACGTCCTTGCCGCCGTCATCCGGTTGGATGAAGCCAAAGCCTTTTTGATCGTTGTAGAACTTTACGGTGCCATTCGTCATGGAGATATCCTTTCGCTGACATAGGTGCACGTGAGCCCGAGCCGCGCTTGGACGCGACTTGAGGTTCGACTTGTCGATGTTTGGAGGGTCTGAACGTGCGCCTGGCATTCAGCGAAGGCGAAACGGCCCGATTGTCCGGCCAAATGTCGATTCTTTTAAATAGCGGCTGCAAGGTGCTTTTGCAAGGCATTACGACGAAGCAAGCCGGGTTCGCAGATCGCGGAAGCTGATAAGCCGACGCGCCGCTTCGTCCCAAAGCACCAGACGCACGCACGAAATACTCTGACCCAGCGTGATCCGACCGATTTTTGCGAGATCCGGATGCTGGCGAAGCGCGAGCGGCAAACGGTAAAACGGAATCCGGCTGCACAGGTGATGGACGTGATGCACGCCGATGTTTGCCGTGAACCAGCGAAGCACGATCGGAAGATCGTAGTGCGAGCTGCCGCGAAGAGCGGCCTCCTGCACGTTCCAGGTCTTATCGCCGGCCCAAAGCGTATCTTCGAACTGATGCTGAACATAGAACAGCCAGACCCCGAGCGAGGCGCCGATCAGCATGATCGGCAGATGGACCAGCAGAAACGGCACAACGCCCACCGCCCAAATTATGGCCGTCGCGACCAGTACAATGGCGAGGTTCGTTGCCATGGTGCTCAGCCAGGGCTGCCAACCGCCACGCAGCAGCCCGATCGGCAAGCGATGCTGCAGGATGAAAAGATAGGCGGGCCCGAGACCGAACATCACCAGCGGGTGCCGGTAGAGGCGATATCGAAGCCGGCCCCAGCGCGATAGCCCCAGATATTCGCCGACCGTAAGCGTATCGATATCGCCGATGCCGCGGCGGTCGAGATTGCCGGAGGTCGCATGGTGGACGGCATGGGTTCGCCGCCAAAAATCGTACGGCGTCAGGGTCAGAACGCCGATGACGCGGCCGACCCAGTCATTGGCGAGCCGGTGCCGGAAGAATGCGCCATGACCGCAATCGTGCTGGATCATGAACAGGCGGACAAGAAAGCCTGCCGTAGGAACGGCGAGCAGCAGATAAAGCCCGTATCCGATGTGGAGGGCGAGCCACATCGACAGCCACAAGACAACGAGCGGCACGATCGTGATCAGAATTTCGACGACGCTACGTCCAGCATTCGGTTCGCGGTAGGAGGCGAGCGCCCGCGTCAAGGTGCGCATATCGATTGCGGCGGAATCGCCGTCGGTCTTCGATTTGTCGTTCAAGGATTTCTCCGTAGCTGACGGCCCTGCCGAAAGTATCGGGGCAGCTTCCCGACAGCGTTCCGAATCTCATCGGCATCGAGAGACGCGCACTTTGACTGCTCCGCGCGCCAAGCAAAGTCACCGACGGGTGCGAGTATCTCTTCAGCCTGCAAAAGCGGAATCGCCCACGTCTCTTGGGCCAATACTTATACTGTACGGTCCCGTACGTCCATAACTTATAGGGCAAGGCGCGGTCATTACGGCCGGCTTCGGAAATATCTTGCATGATCGGATGGTATTGTTCCATTTCGCGCTTATATTCATCCTTGCAGCTTGAATGATGCCCATTCAGGCGATGTTTAATCGCATTTTGGAAAAAACCGCCGATGGGCGAATTTGATTACAATGCCGCCGCCGAGCTGTTCGCCACGCGCAAGCGGATACCGAGGCGTCAGCCGCTTGGCTACAAGCGCTTTTCGCACGCCGCTCAAGCCATCCGTTTCGCAATCGAAGACCTTCCGGCTGAACTTCTGATCGGCGCTTTTCTCGAAGTCGATGAGCTCAGGTACAACAGCGATGGCATCCGCCGATTGTACGAAAGCACCGAATATCCCTTAGCGCGACGCATTGCAGATTCATGACCGACAAGCCTATCGATCTCGATCAGCATCGCGGCATGTCAGCCCAGAAGGCCACGGGTCTGCGCCGGATATTGGCCGAAGTGGAAGCCAATGAACGGGCCTTGCGGCTGCGGCAGGATGAATTGGAAACGCAGCTGATCGCGGCGCCGGCCGCGAATTGGCATGAGGCTGCCGAGAAGGCGCGCTATCTTCTCAATATGTTTGCGGCAACGCTGGGTGCGCAGGACCCGCGAAGACAGAAGCTTATCGCAGCCGTACTGGCCGACTTCAGGCGGCTTTCCGGCGAAAGCTAGCGCGCGCTGAAAACAAGTCGATATCCTCAAAGCGCCCCTAAGAGAAACGTTACGAATAACATGGCAATGTCCCTGCCGGCGGCAGGTTGCATCCGAATGCGCGCGCGATACGCCGCCGATGCCCGCTTTGTCGGACGGATGCGGACAGATGCTGTTGGAATGCTTCGAGAAGCCCTATTTCAGCTGCATAACAAAAGGAATGCGTTATGAGAAAGATTCTACCGGACACGATGTTCAGCGATCCCGAGCGAAGCCGCCTCACCATGCTGCGAAGCTGGGTGCTCGACAACGAGGTCACCGAGATCGAGATGAACGAGCGGCAATTCTGGAACTTTGCCCACCTTCAGCCGGTCGCGGAGAAGCCTTGGGTGACATTCATGGGCCGCATCATCTGCGTCTCCGACATGCCCATTGCAGCGCAAAAGCACCTGGGAATTTTCGATAAGCGCAACCCCGGCGCCATATGAACGAGCCGAAGAGCGATTGATGCGGCGTCAGAAATCCGCCGCCGCAAGTTCATAGGATCCTTTGCGACTCCGCCCGTACGCCCGCTTTGCCGCAGCGTAGATTGCGGTCCGATTGGCATCAAAAGCCAGAAGCAGGCTGGTCTCGTCGCCGGCCATATTCGGTTGCAGACGCTTGAGCGCTTCTTCGGTGACAAAGAACGACCATTCTATCGCGCTGTCATGTCCCCAGAACCGAACGGCACGTCGGGTTAGATCAAATGCGCGGCTGCGGTTTGGAAAATTGAGCATGATCCTTGGCGCTTCCTCAGTCGGCGCTGGAGATCCAGCACTTTCGCAGGCCTTCGGAATCGCGCGCCCACCAATAATTTCCGTCCGGATTGTGTCCGGAGACGTTGAATGTTTTCAGATGCCTTTTAACCGCAGCCACGGCTTCCTCGCGCGTGGAGTATCCGCGGCCGACCTCTCTCGCCGGGTCCGAAACCGCGTTTCTAAGCTCGAGAACTTTGAACATCGCCGGCTCCTGGGTATCCGGGCGCTTTGCCGCGCCGGCACTGACGAGGCCTCGTAATCGCGGCGATGGGCGCGTTTCGCCCGGCGGGAACGCGTTACGACAAGGCTTCATTTATCCTTGCTCAAGCGAAACAGCTGAAAGCCGCGGTCCTTGATCGCGGTTTCGATCACGTCACGCGATAGTTTGTACGGCGGGTCCTGATCCGGCGCCACGGCGCCCACCACGTGCCAGGGCCTGAACTTGCTCGGCAACTGAGTTCCGGCGAGATCGCCGCCGAACGCGCGCAGGTCGAGGCCCGCATCGGACTTGAAGATGAAGATTCGCATCGCCCCGTCGCCGGCTGCCGCGACGCCATCGTCGTTATTGAATGTGTGAATAACCATCGATCACCTCCGCCGGAACTGATTGCGCTGCTGCGGGCGAGGCGCTGATCCGGCGCGTTCGTCCTTGTGGCGAAAAATCAATCGCCCCTTTTCCAGATCATACGGCGATACCTCGACCGTCACCCGATCGCCGGCGAGCGTTTTGATCCGGTTCTTCTTCATCCGTCCCGCCGTGTAGGCGACCAGCAGATGTCCGTTGTCGAGCTGAATGCGGAAACGCGCGTCTGGCAAGATCTCGGTGACGAGGCCCTCGAATTCCAGGAGTTCTTCCTTCGGCACGTTATGATCCTTTCGAGTGACCGGTCCAACGTTGCGCGCGTTGATCACGGTTGCGCCGCTGCGGGACGTTGCGATTCAAGAAGGCGACGGAATCGATGCCGCCCTGGGCCTCGCCCGATTGGTGACGGCGGCCCTGCTTATGCGGATTGCCGCGGTGCCAGTGCCGGTCCTTGCCATGGGATGGCGGCCGGGCAGCGGCATGTTTTGCCGGTTCCGGCTCCGGCCGCCGCGGGTCGGCACGCCGGTCGCTCACCGGAATGGACATGCGGATAAGTTTTTCGATGTCGCGCAGGAACGCCACCTCCTCGCCGTCGCACAGCGAGATCGCAACGCCGTCCGCCCCGGCGCGCGCCGTGCGGCCGATACGATGCACGTAGGTCTCCGGCACGTTGGGCAGATCATAGTTCACGACATGGCTGATGCCGTCGACGTCGATACCGCGCGCGGCGATGTCGGTGGCAACCAGCGTCCTGACCTCGCCCTTGCGAAACGCCGCGAGCACACGCTCGCGCTGGCTTTGCGATTTGTTGCCGTGGATCGCTTCGGCGGCGATACCGGCCCGCACCAGGCTGCGCACGACCTTATCGGCGCCGTGTTTGGTCCTTGTGAAGATCAGCGCGCGGTCGATCGTCTCCTGCCGCAATACATCGACGAGGATCGCCGACTTGGCGGCGCGGTCGACGCGAATGATGCGCTGCTCGACGCGCTCGACCGTGGAGGCAGACGGCGTGACCGCGACTTTCATCGGATCGCGCAGCATCTGCGCGGCAAGGTCGGCGATTTCGCGAGGCATCGTCGCGGAGAACATCAGCGTCTGCCGTTGCGCCGGAAGTTTTGCAACGATTTTGCGGATGTCGTGGATGAAGCCCATGTCGAGCATCCGGTCGGCCTCGTCGAGCACAAAGAACTCGACGTCGCCGAGGCGGAACCCATTGCTTTGGACAAGATCGAGCAATCGGCCCGGCGTGGCGACAAGGATATCGACGCCATTGAGCAGCGAGCGAACCTGCCCGCCCATCGACACGCCGCCGATCACCAAGGCGGATCGCAGACGCAGGTGGCGTCCGTAGGCGCGGAAGCTGTCGAGGATTTGGCCGGACAGTTCGCGTGTCGGGCTGAGCACCAGGACGCGGCAGCTCTTGCGCACCGGCGGGCGCGGCTTGGCGGCGAGCTGGTGCAGGATCGGCAATGCGAAGGCCGCGGTCTTGCCGGTTCCGGTCTGGGCGATACCGATCACATCGCGGCCCGACATCACGGTCGGAATTGTCTGCGCCTGGATCGGGGTTGGAGTGAGGTACTTTTCCTCTACGAGTGCACGCGTGATTGCGTCGTTAAGATTGAAATCGTGAAAGTCGGTCAAAGATAAAGCTTTCTGTTGTGCGCATTGGCGCGGCCGTTGCGGGATACGCCACGGCCTGCGTTGCGGGTGTTAATTAGACATCCCGCGCGATCAGGGCTGTCGGATTTGAATGAAAAGAGCGAGCCAGAAGCCGTTTTTAACAAGATAGCGTCTAACGGGGTCCCGTACACGCGGCTCGCCGCCGGCCTATAAGGCCGCAAGTCTTATATGGAGCATTGATGTGTTCGTTTCAAGGCGTCGTTTGATGTTTAATCTTCGCGCGCCTTGTCGGCCGCCTCTTTGGCCTCTTTGGCCTCTTTGGCCAATCGAAGCGCCTTCAATTTCGCCATTCTTTCACGAATAACTTTGCTGTTGGCCTGATATTCCATCATGGCCTTGGCGCCCTCTTTGGCGCGCTCTTCCTTCTTGAAACTGGCTTCGGCGCGGGACCGAGCCTCGCTCGACCGAGCCTCGCTGGCTTTGGTTGCCAATAGTCTCTCCTTTGCTGCGAATCGGCGCAGATACTATCTTTATACGCCGTCACCCAATCCAAAACGAACATTTCATTCAATTACACTGGGCATATATGCACTAATCGCCCGGAAATGAAGTCCATCCGGATCGTAACAGCAGGCCCGGGGCAAAGTAGAACACCACGATTCATCGTGAAAATTTCTTGTATTTGATCCGCTGCGGCATGACCGAATCCGTCCCCAGCCGCCGCATCTTGTCTTTCTCGTAATCCTGGAAATTGCCCTCGAACCATTCGACGTGGCTGTCGCCCTCGAAGGCGAGGATGTGGGTGGCGATGCGGTCGAGGAACCAGCGCGTAGCGAGCAATTGAAGTATTGCGCCGCGCTTCGTTCGCGGGACGCAGTGGCCGAACCCCGCGCCATTCCGGGCACGCGTGACTTAGAATTTCATTGACCGGCCGAAGCAGCAGTATTACTATTATGGAAAAAGTAACACCGGGCGCTGCCATGACCACGACTGTCACGTCCAAAGGACAAGTAACGCTGCCGAAGCACGTGCGTGAAGCGGCAGGCATCAAGCCGGGCGATCGGGTCGACGTTCGCGCCACCGCGTCCGGAGGCGTGTACATCGAGAAGCCTGGCGCTAGCGGGAGTTACCGTAAGCGGCTCGTGACGCTCGCGAAGCGTAGGCTTGTTCGAGGGATCACGACCGACGCGTATATGAAAATCATCAGGGGCGACCCGGATGAGGATGGCGACAAGTGACATTGGTCGACACCAATGTTCTCATCGACGTTCTTTCGAATGATCCCATTTGGCGTCGCTGGTCGGTCGCCATGTTGGAGCAACGGTCTGGTCTAGGAGCTTTGATAATTACCGATATAATTTATTCGGAGTTGTCGCCTCAATTCGCGAGCGATCGATCTCTTGATGCCGCAATTGCCGATTTGGGTGTCCTCCTGCAGCGAATTCCAAGACAAGCGCTGTTCCTTGCCGGACGTACTTTCGAACGATATCGGCGTCGCGGTGGGGTGCGGCCGAATGTCCTTTCCGATTTTTTTATCGGCGCACATGCAGAGATCGCGCACCTGCCGATTCTGACGCGCGATGTGCGGCGCTATCGGATGTACTTTCCCGACGTGGAGATCATCGCGCCACACGCGTAATATCGACCCCCATCAAGGATTCGATTCTCATGCACCGGAGCCGAAACGCAAGGACCTTTTAGAGATGCAAAATACCGGATTTGACCTTGTGTAGTCACCGCGAAAATTTCTTGTATTTGATCCGCTGCGGGATGATCGAATCCGTCCCCAGCCGCCGCATCTTGTCTTTCTCGTAATCCTGGAAATTGCCCTCGAACCATTCGACGTGGCTGTCGCCCTCGAAGGCGAGGATGTGGGTGGCGATGCGGTCGAGGAACCAGCGGTCGTGGCTGATGATCACGGCGCAGCCGGCAAAATCCTCCAGCGCTTCTTCCAGCGCGCGCAGCGTGTCGACGTCGAGATCGTTGGTCGGCTCGTCGAGCAACAGCACGTTGGCGCCGGATTTGAGCATCTTGGCGAGATGCACGCGGTTGCGCTCGCCGCCGGAGAGCGAGCCGACCTTCTTCTGCTGATCGGCGCCCTTGAAGTTGAAGGCCGAGCAATAGCCGCGCGAATTCACCTCGCGCTTGCCGAGCATGAGCTGGTCGAGGCCGCCGGAAATTTCCTCCCACACGTTCTTTTTGCCGTCGAGAGAATCGCGCGATTGGTCGACATAGCCAAGATGCACCGACTCGCCGATCTTGATCGTGCCGCTATCGGATTTTTCCTGGCCCGTTATCATGCGGAACAGCGTGGTTTTGCCGGCGCCGTTCGGCCCGATGATGCCGACAATACCGCCCGGTGGCAGCTTAAACGTGAGATCGTCGATGAGAAGGTTGTCGCCAAAGGCCTTTTTCAGATGCTCGAAGTCGACGACATTTTGCCCGAGCCGCTCGGCGACCGGGATGACGATCTGCGCCGTCTGGGTCTGCTTCTCGCCAGCCTTTCGCAAAAGCTCCTCGTAACGCTCGTAGCGCGCCTTGGATTTCGCCTGCCGGGCACGCGGTGAGGAGGCGATCCATTCCTGCTCGCGGGCGAGCGTGCGTTGGTGTGCCTCCTCCTCGCGGCCTTCCTGGGCGAGGCGCTTTTGCTTTTGCACCAGCCACGACGAGTAATTGCCCTCGTAGGGAATGCCGCGGCCGCGGTCGAGCTCGAGAATCCAGCCGGTGACGTTGTCGAGGAAGTAGCGGTCGTGGGTGACGATCAGGATGGCGCCCGGATATTTGCGCAGGTGGCCTTCGAGCCACAGCACCGACTCGGCGTCGAGGTGATTGGTCGGCTCGTCGAGCAGCAGAAGCTCGGGCTGCTCCAGAAGCAGCCGGCACAGCGCGACGCGGCGCCGCTCGCCGCCGGAGAGTTTCGCCACCTCGGCGTCGTCGGCCGGGCAGCGCAACGCGTCCATCGCCAGATCGACCTTGGAATCGAGATCCCACAAGCCCTTGGCCTCGATCTCGTCCTGAAGCTTGGTCATCTCGTCGGCGGTCTCGTCGGAATAATTGGTGGCGAGTTCGTTGTAGCGGTCGACGATCGCCTTCTGCGGCGCGACACCCTCCATGACGTTCTCGCGCACCGACTTTGACGCATCGAGCTGCGGTTCCTGCGGCAGGTAGCCGACGCGGGCGCCCTGAGCCACCCAGGCCTCGCCGGTAAACTCCTTGTCGAGCCCGGCCATGATGCGCAGCAGCGTCGACTTGCCGGACCCGTTGACGCCGAGTACGCCGATCTTGGCGTCGGGGTAAAACTGCAGGTGGATGTCCTCCAAGACTTTCCTGTTGGGGGGATAGGTCTTGGACAGACCCTGCATGTGATAGACGAATTGACGGGCCATTCTGGCGCCCTGCCCTCATTCTCGGCGCCGCCGCAAAGGCGCTCATTTCGGGAAAATCTGTGGCTGATGTAGCGAGGCCGCGCGCCGACGGCAAGGCGCGCTTGGGTCTGGCTGCGTTTGGCGGCCGCTCACCCTCTGAGTCCGCGATGGCATTAAAGCTTCATAAGGTCTGATCACAATTGGAACTCAAGCGCGCCGAAATCGCACCAAATTTTAATGATTATTCGCAGAAAATGCGGTCAAACGGGCGTTTGAAAAATCGCCCCCCGGAAAGACGATCGGGAGCGTACTATGTGGCGTGATTTGTCGAAGACTCTGCGCGAGCTGTGGCGCGCTTCGGGCGAACCTTGCAGCGCCTACCGGCCGGACCTGCACTATATGCGCGGCCCGGGCCCGAAATGGCATGCCAAGTACGACAACCTCTATCAAAAGGCCGCGTCGACGACCGCGCCTGCTGCCCCGGCATTGCACGATATCGCCGAACACCACGCTTGAGACCGTGTATCCGTCATCCTTCGAGGGCCGCATCGCGGCCACCTTGGAATGACGGGACAGCTTCTTTTCGCAGCCATCATGCTCTAGAACCACCTCCGGGTACCAACGGGGTGGAAGCGTCATGGCGTTGCGCTGTGCAGTTCTCGACGATTATCAGAATGTCGTCCTCAAGATCGCCGATTGGTCGAAGGTCAAGAACGAGGTCGAGTTCAAAGTTTTCAATGAGCATCTGGGCGGGCCGGCTAACGTCGTCGCCGCGCTGCAGGGCTTTCAAATCGTCATCGCCATGCGCGAGCGCACCGGCTTTCCCAAGGCCGTGATCGACGCGCTGCCCGACCTGAAGCTCCTGATCACCACCGGCCTGCGCAACGCCTCGATCGATACCGAGGCTGCCAAGGCGCGCGGTATTACGGTTTGTGGCACCGGATCGTTCGGCAGCCCGACCTCGGGCATTGCCATCGGCCTGATGCTCGAACTGACCCGGCACATCGGCTACGAGAATGCCCGCCTGCACGCTGGCGCGACCTGGCAGAGCACCATCGGCCCCGATCTCGAAGGCATGACGCTCGGCATCCTCGGCCTCGGCAAGCTCGGCACCCGCACCGCAAATATCGCCAAGGCGTTCGGCATGAAGGTCATCGCCTGGAGCCAGAACCTGACTCCGGAAAAAGCCCAGGAAGCCGGCGTCGGCTATGTCAGCAAGGACGACCTGTTCCGGCAGTCGGACTTCATCACCATCCACGTCGTGCTGTCACAGCGCACCCGCGGCATCATCGGCACCAAGGAGATCGGCCTGATGAAGCCAACGGCCTTCCTCATCAACACCTCGCGCGGCCCGATCGTCGACGAAGCGGCGCTGCTGGCGGCGCTGCGCGACAACAAGATCGGCGGCGCCGGCCTCGACGTGTTCGACATCGAGCCGCTGCCGGTCGATCATCCGCTGCGCAAAATGGACAATGTCGTGCTCACGCCGCACCTCGGTTACGTCTCCGAGCAGAATTACCAGCATTATTTCGCCGGCGTGGCCGAGGACATCCGCGGCTTCCTCGACGGCAAACCGATGCGCGTGATGCCATGAGCGACGGCACGCTCATCGATTTTTATTGCCACATCTATCCGGATCGCTTTTTTCAGGAGATGCAAAAGGCGGCGCCGAAGCTCGGCAATATCGCGGCGCGGCTGCGCAGCGTGCGCAAGATCTACGATCTCGACGCGCGCTTCCGCGAAATGGATGAGTTCGGCGATTACCGGCAGGTCATTTCCTTGCCGAACCCGCCGATCGAGGATTTCGCCACGCCCGGCCAGGGCCTCGCTTTGGCGCGCGTCGCCAACGACGCCATGGCGGAGCTTTGCACCAAGTATCCGGATCGTTTCGCCGGCTTTGTCGCCGCGCTGTCGCTCACCGACGTCATGGGTTCGGTCGAGGAAGCCAAGCGCGCCATCGATCAGCTTGGCGCAGCCGGCGTGCAGATTTTTTCGCCGCTCGCCGGCCGGCCGCTCGACGAGCCGGCGTTCGAGCCATTGTTCGCCGCCATGGCGCAACTCGACCGGCCGATCTGGCTGCATCCGGCACGCACCGCCGCCATGCCCGACTATGCGGCGGAACAGAAATCGCGGTTTGAAATGTGGTGGTGCTTCGGCTGGCCTTACGACACCTCGGTCGCCATGGTGCGGCTGGTGTTCTGCGGCCTGTTCGACCGCTATCCCAATCTTAAAATTATCACCCATCATCTCGGCGGCATGATCCCCTTCTACGACGGCCGCATCGGCCCCGGCCTCGACGTGCTGGGCGCGCGCACCTTGGATGAGGATTACTCGAGAATCCTGCCGTCGCTGAAACGGCCGCACCTCGACTATATGCGCGACTTCTACGCCGACACCGCGATGTTCGGCGGCGGCGTCCATGCGCTGCGCTGCGGTTTCGAATTCTTCGGCGCCGACAAGGTCGTGTTCGCGACCGACACGCCGCTCGGCCCGATCAAGCCGGCGATCGACGCGCTGAACGCGCTCGACATATCCTCGGCCGACCGGTGCAAGATTTTTTCCGGCAATGCGGAGCGGTTGCTGAAGAAAAATTGAACTGAGCCATTACCAACAGCACCGCATTTTCACCGTCATTCTGACGCAGCCGCGAAGCGGCCCTCGAAGGTTACGGCTGCGGGCGAAGCTCGGAATACTGCAATTCAAAACAGGCCGCGTTGCGATACCTTCTCGCTCGCGCTCATTCGTGTCCACCCGGCCGAGCGCGGGTACAGGGTGGCCATGTAATGTAACACCTGTTGCACCAAAACTCTGGGCATGTAACATGTGTTGCAAATGGAGAAAAGTCCGGTTCGAGCGCAGTGGTTGCTGTTCCTGGCGCAGCTTCCCGCTGCCCCCTCCAGCGCACGCGTAGCGCTTTGGAGACGGCTGCGCGCCGCCGGGGCTGCAAGCGTTCTGAACGGGGCTTGGGTGCTGCCGCTCGCCGAGGAGCATAAAGTGCTCTTCACACAGCTCGCTGAGATGGTTCGCGGACAAAGTGGCAGCGCCACCATGTTTGCGACCGCAGCAATGGCCGAGGAAGAAGATGAGGCCATCGTTGCCCGATTCCAGGCCGACCGCGCGCGCGAGTACGACGAGTTCGCGGAGCGCTCCCTCGGCTTCCTCGCCGAGATCGAGAAGGAGACCAAACTTCGGAAGTTTACCTTCGCCGAGCTTGAGGAGATCGAGGACGACCTCAATAAGCTTTCTGCCTGGTTCGCTAAGATCGAGGCGCGCGACTTCTTCCCGAACGCGCGAATGCAGGAGGCGATGAAGGAGCTTCAGACCTGCGGCACAGCCCTGCGCGCCTTCGCCGAGGAGGTCTATGCCCGAGAAGGTGTCGGTGCCCGAGCAGAAGATGACATCGGCCCTTCAAGTGCTAATGGCCCGGAACCCTCTCCCGAGCGACGCGACGGACAACGTCATGGCTGAGCAGATTCTTACTGCCTCCGAGAAGCTGCGAGACCTGCCGCGCGGTATCTGGGCGCTCGGGTTTGTATCGATGTTCATGGATCTCTCATCCGAGATGATCCACGCCCTCCTGCCCGTCTACCTCGTCACCGTGCTCGGAGCGTCGACGCTCACGGTTGGGCTCATCGAGGGTCTCGCCGAAGCGACAGCGATGATCACTAAGATATTCTCTGGCGCGCTTTCAGATTGGCTCGGCCGCCGCAAGCTGCTGGCGACTATCGGCTACGGTCTTGCCGCCGTCACCAAACCGATCTTCCCGCTCGCGAATACGGTTGGGTGGGTCGTAACCGCCCGTTTCCTTGACCGGCTGGGCAAGGGCATTCGCGGGGCGCCGCGCGATGCGCTCGTGGCCGACCTCGCGCCAGCTCTGTTGAGAGGAGCGAGCTTCGGACTCAGGCAGTCTCTTGACACAATTGGGGCCTTCGTCGGCCCACTCGCCGCGATTGGTATCATGCTGCTCACCGGCGACAATTACGCCACGGTGTTCTGGATTGCGGTCGTTCCCGCCTTCATCGCCCTCGCTCTGATGGCGTTCGGGGTGGAAGAGCCGGACCGCGTCATCGGCGCCGCGGCAAAGCCCAGGCCACGCTTCGCTGATGCCTGGCGGCTTTCAGGGCCGTTCTGGGCCGTAGTGGCGGTCGCCGTGGTGCTGACACTAGCGCGGTTCAGCGAAGCCTTTCTGGTACTTCGAGCGCAGAATGTCGGTCTCGCCATTGCGATCGTGCCCGTCGTCATGGTCGTGATGAACGTCGTCTACGCGCTTGCAGCCTACCCGGCCGGTGTCCTGTCCGACACGTTCGGGCGGCAAGGCTTGCTGATCATCGGCGTCGGCGCCCTCGCCTTCGCCGATCTGTTCTTGGCCTTTGCGGCATCGGTGCCCGTCCTCCTGCTGGGCGTGGTGTTCTGGGGTTTGCATATGGGGCTGACCCAGGGCCTGCTCGCGACCCTCGTGGCCGACACCGCGCCGCCTGAGCTGCGCGGAACGGCGTTTGGAGTGTTCAACCTCGCGAGCGGCCTTTCCATGCTTGTCGCCAGCCTCGTCGCCGGAATGCTCTGGGACATTTACGGGCCGGTCGCGACCTTTCTGGCCGGGGCAGCATTCACGGCCGCTGGCTTGATCGGCCTCCTCGCCTTGCGAAAGGGGTTCACGGCAGATGGGGCCGAAACCATTCGGGAGCAATGAACATGGAGATGAGCGAGCGGAAGAGCCCGGTCAGGCGCGGACGACGGCTGTTTCGGATTCTGGTCACCGTGGCCGTGATCGGAGGCCTTGGTGCGCTCGTCGTCTGGGGTTTCCGCGCGGGGAGAGGCGAAGCGGCGCTGGAAGCCCAGCGCGAAAGCCCGGTCAAAGCGCCCCTGCGCGTGTCATTCGATAACCACGGCGAGCCGGTCGTGACGCTCGACGCCAAGACGCAGAAGCAGAGTGGGGTCGAGGTCATCACGCCTGCGCCGCGGCAGTACACGGATCAAGTCCGTGCCTACGGAATGGTGCTCGATCTCGATAAGCTGGTGACTCTGGACAACAATTACGTGGTAGCGGTCGCCCAACTTCAAACCGCGCAGGCCAAGATCGTCGCATCGAAGGCGGCCTTCGAGCGCGCGCAGTCGCTCTCCAAGGACAAGGTCACGACGCTGGCCCAACTCCAGGCGGCCGAGGCTACCTTTCGAATCGATCAAGCCGGAGTCGCAACGGCGGAGGCTCAGGTCAAGACATTGAAGGCAACAGCGCTCCAGGAGTGGGGGACGGCCATCGGCAAGGCGATCGTGGAGACTGGGCCTTTGGTGACGCGGTTGATCGAGCGGCAGACTTTCCTCCTCCAGATCACGCTGCCGCCTAGCACGTCCATAACGCCGCCACCGACCGCGACGGTGCAGTTCGGCTCGAGCGCCGCACATCAGCAGGTCCAGTTCGTCTCGCCCGCAACGCAAACGGACCCCAAAATCCAAGGTCTAAGCTTTTATTATGTAGCCGACGCGTCGAGCAACCTGTTGCCGGGAATGAACGTCCTTGCGTTCCTGGCGTCCGGTTCTCCTATCGACGGGATCGACATTCCGGCCTCGGCGGTCGTGTGGTGGACGGGGCGCGCCTGGGTCTATCTGCGCACCGGAGCGGACACGTTCGCGCGGCACCAAATTCCAACCGAAGTGCCAGCGCCTGGAGGCGGATTTATCGTTCCCGTCGTAAGCCTTCCACAACCGGTCCCGGAGCTTGTGGCGCAGGGAGCCCAGATGCTGCTGTCCGAGGAATTTCGGGCGCAGATTCAGGTTGGCGAGGATCAGAAGTGAGCGGCGGCGTCCCCTCCGGCCCTCAGGCCGCGATCATCGCATTCGCAATCCGCTTCCGCGGCATCGTTATCGCTCTCGCTTGCGTGCTTCTCGTCTACGGCATCTACGCGCTCGGCCGCGCCAAGTATGATGTTTTCCCCGAGTTCGCACCGCCGCAGGTCGGCATCCAGACCGAGGCGGTAGGCCTGACGCCTGAGCAGGTTGAAATTCTTGTTACCCGGCCGATCGAGAATGCGATCAACGGCGTGCCGGGCGTGCAAACGCTGCGCTCGACCTCGATTCAGGGCCTGTCCGTCGTCACCGTCTTTTTCAATCCGTCGAGCGATATCTATCGCGACCGGCAGGTCGTCGCTGAGCAATTGGCGGTCGCCGCCCAGCAGCTTCCGCAGGGGGTGCAGCCACCGGCCGTGACGCCGCTGACTTCGTCAACAAGCGTCGTGCTGGTGGCAGGCCTCACGTCCAAGACGCGCTCGCTGATGGACCTGCGCACTATCGCCGATTGGACGGTGCGACTGCGCCTGCTTGCCGTGCCGGGCGTCGCAAACGTCACGGTGTTCGGAGGCGATACTCGCTCGATCCAGATTCAGGTCCATCCGGATCAACTTATCCGATACGACCTGAGCCTTAACGATGTCCTGACGGCAGCACGGCGTGCGACAGGTGTACGCGGAGCAGGGTTCATCGACACCAAGAACCAGCGAGTCGTCTTCCAAACCGAGGGACAATCCCTCAAGGCCGACGATATCGCGCAAACCGTGTTGCTGAGCCAGGGAGCGGCGAGCGTTACGCTCGGCAACGTTGCCGATGTCGTCGAAGCGCCCGAGCCCCCGATCGGCGGTGCCGCCGTCCAGGGCAAGCCAGGCGTAGTCTTCAACGTGTCTGAACAGTACGGCGCGAACACGGTTGAAGTAACGAAGCTTGTCGAAGCTGCACTGCAAGAGCTGCGACCAAGCCTGCAAGCGGAAGGCGTTACCCTTGAGGCCGATCTGTTCCGTCCGGCGAATTTTATCAACACGGCGACGAGCAATGTGCGCGAATCCTTGATCCTTGGCGGCGTGCTGGTGATCATTGTCTTGTTCCTCTTCCTCTTTGACCTGCGGACGGCGGCGATCTCCTGCACGGCGATCCCGCTGTCGCTTCTGGCTGGGACGATTGTTCTCGACAGGCTCGGTGCCACGCTGAATACGATGACGTTAGGTGGTCTCGCCATCTCAATCGGCGTGGTGGTCGACGATGCCGTGATCGGGGTCGAAAACATCGTCCGGCGGCTTCGGGAGAACAATCGGCTCTCCGACCCGCGCCCGTATCCACGCGTGGTGCTCGACGCGTGCCTGGAAGTCCGGAGCGCGGTCGTCTATGCCACATTTGCCGTCATCCTGGTCGTTCTTCCAATCATGGCCCTGTCCGGGATCGCGGGGCGGCTCTTTGCGCCACTCGGCCTCGCGTACACATTGGCTGTGCTCGCCTCGCTTCTCGTGGCGCTCACGGTGACGCCCGCCCTCTCCATGGTGCTCCTGGCCAACGGCCGGACCCCGGCGAAGGACCCACCCGTGGTGAGGTGGACGCGCAGCAGGTATGAGCGGCTCCTGCAAGCAATAGCGCTTCAACCACGCACGGTTGTTGGCGCGGCGGTCGTATTTACAATCGTCGGCTGTGCGGCGCTGCCCTTTTTCGGCGGCGGCTTCATCCCTGAACTCAAGGAAGGGCACTTCATCATCCACATGTCGGCGGTGCCCGGCACCTCGATCGACGAGTCGCTGCGAATCGGCGCGCACGTCGCCGACACGTTACGGAAGCTGCCGGTGGTGCGCTCCGTCGCGCAGCGGGTGGGACGAGCCGAGAAAGCCAGTGATACCTGGGGTACCCATTACAGCGAGTTCGAGGTGGACCTGAAGCCTGGCCTATCTGGGGATGAGGGCGAAGAGGCGCAAGCTGATATCCGCAAGGCACTCGCAGGCTTTGTCGGCGTGAACTTCTCGGTCAAGACCTTCCTCACTGAACGTGTCGAGGAAACGCTTTCTGGTTATACCGCCTCGGTAGCGGTCAACATCTTCGGGAATGATCTCGATGTGCTCGATCAGAAGGCGCAGGAAATTGCGAGGGTCCTCGCTGAGGTGCCGGGCGCGACCGAGGTTCAAATTCAGTCGCCGCCAGGCCTCCCGCAACTTACGATTCAGCTGCGCAAGCCCGACCTTGAGCGCTGGGGGTTCGACGCCGTCGAAGTGCTCGACCTGATCCGGGCGGCCTATCAAGGCGATGTTGTCGGGCAGACCTACGAAGGCAACCAGGTCTTCAACGTCGTCACCATCCTCGACGAGGCGAGTCGGCACAATATCACGACGGTCGGTGATTTGCCTTTGCGGAGCCCAGGTGGCACCCAAGTTCTGCTCAAACAGATCGCCAATGTTAACGAGGCTGCAGGGCGCTACCAGGTGCTGCATGAGGGAGCGCGGCGCCTGCAGACCGTGACTGCCAACGTGGCCGGAACCGACGTCGCATCCTTCGTGCAGGCAGCGAAGGCTGCGATCGCTACCAAGGTGCCGCTCCCGGCTGGAAATTATATCCAGTTCGCGGGCGCTGCCGAGGCGCAGTCACAATCCCAGCAGGACCTCATGATCAACTCGCTCATCGCGGGCCTGGGGATCGCGTTGCTTCTGTCGATCGTCACCCGAAGCTGGCGCAACCTCCTCCTGATCCTGGCAAACCTGCCGTTTGCCTTGGTCGGCGGCGTGCTTGCCGTGTTCGCAACCGGTGGGCTGTTGTCTTTGGGCGGGATGGTCGGCTTCGTGACCCTCTTCGGCATCACGCTGCGTAATTCAATCCTTATGATCGCGCACTACGAGCATCTAGTCGAAGTCGAGGGAGTGCCCTGGGGGCTGAATACGGCTATCCGCGGCGCGGCGGATCGGCTTACTCCCATTCTCATGACTTCGATCGTGACCGGTCTCGGCGTTTTGCCGCTTGCCGTCGGCATGGGCGACCCCGGGCGCGAGATCGAAGGACCGATGGCGGTCGTCATCCTCGGCGGCCTTCTAAGCTCGATGGCCCTGAACCTGCTTGTGCTGCCGACGCTGGCGTTACGCTTCGGGCGGTTCGAGCCAACCGTCGACGAACTCGGCGGTCGCTTTCCTGAACCAACCACTGCCAGCCGCGCCGAACTTTAGCATAGCGCGCGACAATGCATCGCGCTCATTGCCGCATTGCAGTCGGCTCAAATTGACAGAGACTGATGAAAGCGCAATTTTAGCACAATCGCATAGGAAGCAGCGCGATGACGACGCGCGAGCAGAACGATTTCCTTACCCTGACCGGCCCCGGCACGCCGATGGGCGCGCTGATGCGGCGCTATTGGATTCCTGCGCTGCTGTCGTCGGAAATCCCTGAGCGCGATTGCCCGCCGGTGCGCGTAAAGCTTCTCGGCGAGCGGCTGATCGCGTTCCGCGATACGCAGGGCCGCGTCGGCGTCATGGACGAATTCTGCGCCCATCGCGGCGTTTCGCTGTGGTTCGGCCGCAACGAGGACAACGGGCTGCGCTGCCCCTATCATGGCTGGAAATACGACGTCACCGGACAATGCATCGAGGTGCCGTCCGAGCCGGCCGAAAGCGGCTTCTGCAACAAGATCAAGCTGACGACATATCCTGCCGTCGAGCGCGGCGACGTGATCTGGCTCTATATGGGCCCGCCGGCGCTCAAGCCGCCGCTGCCGAATTTTGAATGGGCGACGGTTCCCGACTCGCACCGCTTCGTTTCCAAGCGCACGCAGGAGTGCAACTGGCTGCAAGCGCTCGAGGGCGGCATCGATTCCGTGCACGTGTCTTTCCTGCACCGGCACGACCTGCGCAGCGATCCGCTGCATGTCAGCCAGGGCGCCGAATTCACCCGCGAGACCAATGTTCGCTTCGAAGTGATCGAGAGCCAGGGCGGCATGGTGATCGGCGTGCGGCGGCCGGCGACGCCGGGCAATCTCTACTGGCGCGTCACGCAATGGGTCATGCCGTTCCACACCATGATCCCGCCCTACGGCGACAACGCGCTCAACGGCCACGCCTTCGTGCCGATCGACGACGAGAACTGCATGTCATGGTGTTTTACGCATCATCCGGCGCGGCCGCTGTCCACACACGAACTCGATGTCATGCGCAACGGCGGCGGCATCCACGTCAACCTCATTCCCGGCTCGTTCCGCCCGGTGGTCAACAAAGACAACGACTACATGATCGACCGCATGGCGCAGAAGCACCAAAAGTCCTATTCGGGCGTCAAAGGCATCGCCATGCAGGACGCGGCGATCCAGGAAAGCACCGGCCCGATCCAGGACCGCAGTAAGGAAAATCTGGTTTCGACCGACAACGGCGTGATCATGGCGCGCCAGCGGTTGCGCAAGGCGGCGCTTGCCGTCGCGCAAGGCGGCGAGCCCGACGGCATTGATCCGTCGACCCACGCCGTGCGCTCGGCCTCGATCGTGCTGCCCGAAGGCGCGAGTTTTTATGAAGCCGCCGGGGATGCGTTAACAGCCAAAGAGGGCGTGGCGCACGCGTCGGTGTGACGGCGTTGCGCTGGATCGCTACTCGTGTCGTCCCCGCGGAAGCGGGGACCCATAGCCACAGGCCGAGCAGATTCTATTCGGCTGTGAATATGGATTCCCGCTTCCGCGGGAATGACGGAAACCTCACCGCTCCTTCAGCGCCCGTTTGCGCCACAGCGCCCAAGGCCGCGCCGAAGCGCGCAGCATCGCCTCGTTGCAGGTCAGCGCCTCAGCCCTGGTCATGAAATTGATCGGGCCGCCGATGGTGATGGCCTGGAACTGCTGGCGCGCATTGATCTCGGTGTAATAGGCGCGAAAGACGGCGTTGGGCAGCGATGGGCCGACCACGGAATCGCCGTGGCCGCGCATCAGCACCACCGCGGCATCCTTGCCGAGCTTCTTCGCCAGGTCCTTGCCGAGATTCGGCATCAGGATCATCAGGTCGGTGCCGTCGCCGGCGCACTTGCGAATCTCGAACAGCGGCACGCCGAGGCCGAGGAAGCCGGCATTGTGCAGCAACGGACGCAGTTTGGCGCGGGTCACGGTGAACGGCACCACCGTCGGCGAATGGCTGTGCACCACTGCGTTGACGTCGGGCCGCGCCTTGTAGATTTCACCGTGGATGAAACGCTCGCGGTAGAGCAGCTTGCCGTCGTCCTTGGGATCGACCGTCTGGCTGTCGAGATCGAGCACCACGATATCGGCAGCCGATACCGATTCCGGTGCGATCGAGCGCGAGATCAGGTAACGGTGCGGATGGCGCGGATCGCGCACGCTGACATGGCCGAAAGCGTCGAGCACATTGAGCCGCGCCAGCGTGCGGTTGGCGGCGACCAGATCGTCGATGAACGACCGGCCGAGCGGGCGCTCGGAGCGGCGGCGAGTTGCCGCCGGACGCGGCGATTTGGCGCTCATCAATTTAATTTCCCGCCCTGATCGGGCGCGGACCGTAACAACTTTCTCAGGCTCGTGCGATTGCGGTCAGGGCTTGCAGACCCGCGTTTCGGACGCTCCGCAATGATGGGTTTGGGATTTTGCCGATGATTCAGAAATAAGGGTTGCAATATGGAGAATCATGTGGCAATCGCTATTTTTGACGTAAAAAACATCATTTATAACGTTTCACATGATCACTGCCGGCCAGCTGCGGGCATCACGAGCGATCGTCGGTATCGACCAGCGCAAGCTCGCCGAAGTGGCCGGACTGTCGCTGCCGACCATCCAGCGCATGGAAGCGAGCGAGGGCGTTATCCGCGGCAACGTCGATTCCTTGATGAAGCTCGTCGCCGCCCTTGAAG
>Ga0207416_1001551_pt1 | contig 29607 bp, 37 predicted proteins | sample PaiPotPPM11metaG_FD_184107 | JGI IMG/M metagenome (GOLD analysis project Ga0207416, IMG submission 184107) | Iron sulfur acid spring bacterial and archeal communities from Banff, Canada, to study Microbial Dark Matter (Phase II) - Paint Pots PPM... ... | reverse complement strand
GTCTTGCAGCTTTCAGATGTTTAATTTCCCATCGGCGTAACTAAAATTTCCCATCGGCGTAATAAACAACAGGCACCCCACGGAGCCACTCGGGGCGGCCGGCTAAAGCCGGCCCGCCCCGTTTACTAAGGCGCTCCATGCGCCTTTGACTCAACATTCCATCACGCATTACGACGTCACCCAGGCGTAGATAAAGACATGCAGCATGTACTTTCTGAATTTCGCACTGTTCTCGAAGAGAAGTTGATCGGGTGGAACCTTCCCGCCGAACTCGCGGCCGAAATTGAAGAGCATTCGACCGCTGTGACGTTCGAAAAGGGGGCGATCGTTTTTTTGCATGGGGCGCCGGCGAATCTCGTGTTTTGGCTCCGCAAAGGCTTCGTAAAGCTCTATTTGCCTCACGCAAACGGCAACAGGACGTTGATTGCCGTTGCTCGGCCCGGTGAACCCCTCGGTATCGTCGCGAACGTCGACGCCGACGGCCGCAGTAGTCAGATTTTCGAGGCGCAGGCGTTGACGAAGTGCTCGCTGGGCCTCTTCAGCCGCGAGCATATGACAAGTCTGCTGCGCAAGCTCGATCACGAAACAGTGATCCAGTTGCTCGGCAAGCTCAATGCCACCTGGTCGGCGCTGTTCGAACGTTACGCCGGATTCATCGGGCTCTCGTTCCGTGAACGACTCGAGATGGTGTTTAAGGACCTTGGCGACCGTTTCGGGGTCGAAGACAGACGCGGCACTCTGGTCATTCTTGAGCTGAGTCAGGAGCACCTGGCGGAAATGATTGGAAGCTCACGGCCCATGGTGAGCAAGGTGGTCGGTGACATGGTTGACGAAGGTTTGCTAGCACGTAATGAGCAGCAGCGGTTCATCCTCCTACGCCAGACTGAAAGGCAGTCAAAGTTGGCTTCTTCCTCCGAGGTGACACGATCGGCCGGGGCAATCGGAGCCTCCAAGTCTCCCGCGCGGATGGCCGTTCGTTTATCGATTCCGGCAGGCGGGCATCAGTCGCGAGTCACCCTCTCAGGCATGAAACATTCTTCCGATCCTCGCAATGTTTGAACATAACCCAACGCACGGGTGCAGGCCGCTTGCAGAGAGAAACAGGAACGTTGACATGTCTGCGGCAGCGCTTGCCTGGTATTTGATCCGCACCAAGCCCGGTAAGGAACAGTACCTTCACAGGGAGCTGTCGCGCCGCCTGCCAAAGACTTTCATGCCGATGCTTGAGACGAGATCGCGCCGGCAGACGATCTCGTCGGTGCCGCTGTTTCCGCAATACCTGTTTGCCCGTCTTGAGCTTGCCGTGCACTATTTCGAAATTCGCTACATGCCGGGAGTTGTCGGCTTCATATCCACCGGCGGCGAGCCGCTCGCCGTTGCGCAGACAATCGTGATAACATTCGCTCCCGCTGCAGGGACGGAGTAGTGCAGATTCCCCGGCGGCCGTTCCAACATGGCTAGCAGGTGCGGATCATCAATGGACCGTTTCGCGACTTCGATGCGATTTTTGACGGCTATCTGTCGGGAAGCAAGCGCGTTGCGCTCCTTATCATTACTTTCGCGGGATGCGGCATGCGCCTAGTTGCGGACGCGGCAAGCGTCGCAATTTAGCAGGCAGATATTCCGGGTCCTCGGTCCCGGCGGCTACAATTCTCGACGCCAGCCTCGCGCGACTTCCATCCCGCCGCCGCGCTCGGCGACGGTAGGAGAATCTGCGCGCAGCGCGCCAGAACCGAGGTGCGGGCGCGCTGCGCGATCGCCGAAAAGCTGAGAGCCACGGCGCCGCGCGTGACGGTCGAGCACTGGGAGGCGTTGCGCTCGTTGGGCTTCGACGAGATGGGATGCCTGGAGCTAGCGCATATAGTCGGGATTTTCAACTACCTTACTAAACTCGCCGACGGATTCGGTCTGGAGCTACAGGCGGCGCGCAGCGGTATGCCGCTGCGCCGCGCCGACGGCGAGCTATCCTCGCTATCATCAACGTCTCGAGACCGACATACCCATGATAATCTGGCGGATTGAACCGCTTATTTTAGAGACCGGACAATCGGTACTGAGGGTTCGAATTCATCCCGCTCCGCTACGCAGTCTCAGATTTGAGGCATTCTCCATGGATGACCGCAAAAAGCGCGCGATGGGTGTGGAATCCGAGACACCTTTGTGCGTCGTTTCGCTTTTTGCTTTTCCGAATAGGTTATGGGCGAATGTACGCTGTCTGCGAAGCTGCTCAGGGGCAAGCTGCGCCGGAGGTGCCATGCCAAGTGAAGTATTGCGAGAGCTCATTCTTGAACTTACCGAACCCGATCGGCTTGAGATCATCCGCGAGGCAGGGATACGTGACGATAGGGCGTCGCTCTTACGCGGAGACGCAGACGAAGGACCTCTGGAAGAGGCCGATTCTTGGGTAACTCAAAATGGCGCCAAGATACTCCCGCATCTCTTACGAAGAATCGATCCTTCAGACGATGAGATGGTCCAGCTCGTTCAAAGCGAAATGTTGCCATTTGACCGTAGTCTGCTGGAGCCGCGCGAATTCCTTGTTCGATTTAACCACCCGGCGATGCGCGGTGCCCTCAATGGTGGGCTGCCACTTTCCGAAGTCGCCGCCACCTCATTAGCGCTTACCGAACTCACTACATCGCTTTTGGCGGCAAATCGGTCCTTTGGCGCGGATGCCGTGATGCCGACTGTACGGGTTACCGCCGCAAGCTCGGTGGACTTTTTTACAACGAGTTCTGGTTTGATCTTTGGTGGGTTGGGTTTACTCGCTACGTGCGGCGTCGGTGTGGTCTCTGCTCCTGCCATAGCAGGAACGGCTGTCCTCACGGGTGCTATCGATCTGACGCTGAATTGGCAGAAGCGAAGTTCCGAAAAGGGAAGAAGCGATGCCGATAGGGCAAAAGCCGATGCCGAGAGGGGAAAAGCCGATGCCGAGCGAGCAAGAGCCGATGCCAAAAAGATCGAAGCGGAGACAATAGGCCAAGAACTGGAGAATGAGATCAAGCGCCTCCGATTAGGTAACTTGCCGGCTCAGGCGGAAGCACATAGGGCGGAGAAGCCCGTTACGCTTCCAGCGTCATTCTTTGTGCCTTTTGCGCTGATTGAGCGAAGCTCCCAAGAAAATGGTTTGGCGGCAGCGCACGGTGTTCATCTAGTCAATCGAGGATTGCCGTCGCTATTCGGAATTTTACGAGTGATGCCCGGACTGCGGATTACCGTTGAGAATAGAGCGAGAACGCTCGCAGACGCCCATGGCCTCGTTTTGCCGCAACCGAGAAAACCGTGGCATGCGAGGTGATGGCGCCTGCCGCGCCATGGCCGCAATCATGCCATGCCAGCATGCTCGACCGCGATCAATCGGTAGTAAGAACTTTAATCAGTCCCGCCATCGGTTTCGTGCCATCCATGTGTCGTCTAATCTTGCGGTAGCAAAAAGGTCGCGCGCACCCGCGGGCGCCCGTTCATTGACGGCCGCGGTCTTCCGGTGCCATGAGGCGCGCTAGCAGGCGCCCGAGAATCCCGGTCGGAACTGCGCGCAGTAAGTACTGGTCCTATCCTATGCGGTAGAATTTGCGTGCGTTCACGCAGAGCACTTTATCCACCGACTCCGTCGGCAGGGAAGATAGTCGCTCGCGCGCCGTACGGACCGGATCTACGAAGCCCTCGGCATGGGGGTAATCCGAGCCGATGAAGAATTTATCGTCGCCGGCGAACTGCACCATCAATGGCAGCATCCGTTCGTCGGGATCCGCGCTGATCCATATGTTGCGCGCGAAGTACTCGCTCGCCGAACGCTTCATCCGTGAAGTGTGTCTCATGTACTTGTAGCGGTAATCGAAGCGTTCAAGCCATTCGCCCACCCACCCGGAGGCCCCTTCGATCGTGGCAACCCGCAGCCGCGGAAAACGTTCGAACACTCCGTCATAGACCATCGTCGCGAGCGCTATTCGGGGGTCCTGGATCACATTCATTGAGACCCACATGAAACCGGGATCGCGGTCGCGGAAGTATTCGCTCCCAGGGTAATGGGCATGACCGACCAGGTGCAGCCCAACCGCGAGGTCGAGGTCCTGCGCCGCGGCCCATATGGGATCGTAAATCGGATCGCCGAGGCTTTTGCCGTCGCAGGGCGCCGCCCCGACAAATACCGTGTGGCATCCGAGCTTTGCGACTCGATTCAACTCGCGGACCGCCAAGCCGGGGTCGCGCAACGAAATATGCGCGGCGGGAATCAGTCGGTCCTTGTGTGAAGAGCAGATTTCCAGCGCCCACGTGTTGTACGCACGGCAAAGCGCGTCTGCGAGCGCGGGGTCCTTGACAGCGGCCTCCCACAGCAGGCCGACCGTGGGATAGATAACCTGTGCGGCGAAACCTTCCCGGTCCAGAAATTCCACGCGCCGGTCCATATCCTGCCACTCGACGCTGTGAGGTAGGTCGCGATCAAAGTTGCTAAGATCGTGACCGCTCTCCTTCTGACCGTAGCCGCTGATCGCGCTCAACAGTTCCTCGGCGTCAAGCAAGCGCAATGGTTTGTTATCGACTACCAGCCGCCGCTTGCCGGTGGCCGGGTCCTTTTCCACCTTGTAGGCACGATCGCGAAAGCGTGCGTCGATACGCCGCTCGAAAAGATCCAAGGGCTCAACGAAATGGCTGTCCGCGTCGATTGCCAGCATGCGAAGTTCCTCCTCGATAGGATTTCGAGTGGAAGGACCCAGCGGCCCCTGATGAACCGGTCCCCTGTCCCCAATTGCTTGGCGCAAACCATTTCTAGCACTACTCAGGGTCCTTGTCGTCCTGGCTGGCGGTTCAGCCTTTGCCGATCACATACTTCGCAAAATCTGCGATCACCTTCGGCGCTCCTGTGCGGGTACCGCCGTGCACCGCAATCTGCTTCACACCCACGCGGCGCATCGCTTTGACCCGCTGCACAAAAGCTCTTCGGGGGTTCCGGTCAGCGTTGTCTCTTTGAGGATCTTCTCATTGACCAACGGCGCATGCTTCTGTTTGAACTCGTGCACGTAGCCTGAATAGAGATCGAGATGGCGCGTTTCGATGGGAGCATCCGGAGTGCGATAGGCGTCGCGGAACCTCATGATGTCATCGCGGATGTCAGCGGGGAGGTCATTGGGATCCTTCACCGACAGGGCGAAGATATTGCACTCGGAGGTGACGTAGGAGCCGGCTGTTACCGCCCAGCATCGCGCGCAAATTCGGCCATTTGTGAGACGGCTATTGGGTGAAGATCAACGGATTCGACGCTCAGCCCTTCGAGCGCCTGGTCGAGTCGGTTCGCACGATCACGACCGAGCTCCTGGAACTTCAAGCCTGCACGGCCCAACGCCGCGGCGCCGGCCTTAAGCTCCCGCGCCTGCTCGACGCGGAGAGCGCCTAGCCCTTCCGGTGCCGGTTCGGGCCCGTGCCGATCGGTGAGACGATCGGAGCTCTCCTGGGCTTCCGCCGTTGGCAGCGCCAGCATTGCCCGTAGCGTTCGGCGTTCACCGCGTCGCAGTCGCATCTCCAACTGCCCGATTTTGTAGCGACTCGGCTCACAATCCTGACCCCGTCCTGGCGAGTTCAGATAATTGCGGACCCTGGCGAACGCAGCATCAGTTTCCGTTCGCTCAGCGACCTTATCGACACGGCTGTCACGTCGGAGATGAAAAAGCAGGCTGTCCGCCCGAGGTTCCCGGCCTGTTATCGGCCTGCGCGTGCTAACACGCGCGTTCTCGGTTGTCCGGCGCAGCCTGCCTTTCCAACTCGTTTCTAACACAGAAGTACGCCGACCCGCAAAGGCGGTCGCCGCGGCGGTGCTTGAGAGTTGCCTCGGGGAATAACGAAGAGCACTTTGCTCGATTCGCTACTCGTCGTCCCGTGACCGGAGCGCCGTCGCGCTCTTCTTTTTTTCGATGGCATCTTGGACTAGTCGGATGACCTCGCTCCTTTCGGGTATGTCGTCGAGTTGTGTGATGGCGAGCGTGAAGGATAGATTCCCATCTTCATCGACATCGAAGAGATCAACGTCCTCGGTCTTGATTTGAATATCCACTTCTTGGACCCTTCGCCCGCTTTTGCCTCTTTTGATTTGGTTTTTCTGGCCTTGTGGTGTGAGAGTGCAGCGTATCTTTGCGGATATCGATGACTTCTTGGATGAGTCGGATAACCTCGCTCTTTTCAGGGGCATATGCGTGTTCTCTCCTTTTAGGAAGGTTGCTTCGTTACTTAAATGTAACCGAGAGTGCCAAGATCACTTCAAATCGTGTTCGGCGAATTGCATCTGCGTATGCGGCTTCCTATAAACACGTCCGAACGAGCTTTTCTTGAGCAAGCATGCGCCGAATTTCCGACCTGTCCAACTGATCGGCACGGTCACGCCAGTCCCGGGTCTCGCGGGGCTCCACTCGCGCTCATGTCTGCGATCGGTTCTTTGCTGTCCTACCGGTTCCGGAGCCGGGCGGACCGGAACTGGAAGCCGTCGTTCTTCACTATCAGCTACCGTTGCCTCCGTTGTGGCAGCGCCCGCAGCTGCAAATTTACGCGCGGATGCCCGCGCAGTGCGCTTGACGTCATGCAATTCTGCGATTCGTGCTTATATTCAATTAGGCGCCCGCATTTTGCTTAACCTCCCAACTCGGAGTTGCAACTGGCCTTTAAGCGGCTAAGGAACCGCGGCGCAAGGGTGTGTGATCTCAAAACTCGAAGACATGCCAGCGCACCGTGCAACGGCGGGAGTGTCACATGGAAGTCGTATTCGAGAATGGATGGAACGGCAACGGATGGATGCTCGATCGCTTGGCCAGCTTTCGACAAGCGGCCGACGCAGCAACCGATCCAAATACGCGGGCCCGGGCGGACGTGATGGAGGACAAGGATGCCTACCATTTCTACGTCGAGATGCCTGGAATCAAAGTTGGCTCAATCGATGTGCAGGTGGAGGACGATCGGTTGATAGTTGAAGCCGAGCGCAAACGGCCTGAGTGGCCGCAGCAGACCCAGGTTCATCTCGCGGAGCGAGAATACAGTCCAATCAAACGAGCGTTCAGGCTTCCGCTTAATGCGAGGCGTGACGGCATACGCGCGACCTACATTGACGGGGTCCTCGAGTTGACCGTAGAGAAGCGCATGGAGTCGAAGCCTATTAAGGTCCGAGTCAACTAGGCTGAGTCCGAGGGAGGGGGCGCGCCGGACGGAAACGCCGCGGCGCGCCGCTCCGAGGGAGACTCACTCTCGGGTGCTGCCTTTCCCGGTGTTTTCTACAGCCGGAGTACCAAAGCCCTTCGTGAGGCGCTGATCGAGATCGAGCGGCCCCCGCACCCCGACCAAGATCGCGCGGGATTTACTTGCTGCGAAGCGCTGGTGGGATCGAGCGTGCAGCCGGGCAGCGTCTGCGTCCTGGAGAACCACGGATGCGCATTGTGGAGACCACGCTGGCGCCGGGCGGAGGAACCGGGATACAACGATGCGAGCGCAACGCCGCAGTGTCCGTAGTTCAGCCGGGTAAGGTAAAGGTGGTCGAAACGGGCGCGCCGGCGCAAAGCAGATCAAGGAAGAGACGCGCAATGCCAAGGATGTCTGTTGGCAGCCGGGTGGGGTTGAACGCGACCTGGTAAACGTAGGGCCGAGTCTCTACCGCCAGATCGGCGTCGAAGTTAAGTGAGCCCAGTAAGCTAAGTAATCAACCGGCCCATTCAAAAGCAGAACGGCCGCAGCCTACAGCCCGATCCAGAAGGAGGATTCCATGAAACTATATTATTCACCCGGCGCGTGTTCGCTTTCACCCCATATCGTCGCTAACGAAGCAGGCCTCGCTATTGATCTGGAAAAGGTAAACCTCGCCGAACATAAAACGGAAAGCGGCCAGGATTATATGGCGGTGAATCCGAAGGGCTATGTCCCGGCGCTGCGTCTCGACGATGGGAGCGTTCTCACCGAGGGTCCGGCGATCGTTCAGTACCTAGCGGATCAGAAGCCGGCAAGCGGGTTGGCCCCCGCGGTGGGCACGATCGATCGTTACCGTCTGCAGGAGTGGCTCAACTTCATCGGCACCGAACTCCACAAGAGCTTCAGCCCACTCTTCAATAAGGCTTCGTCGGACGACGTCAAGAATACAGCTAAGACCAGCATCAACAAGAGGCTCGGCTATCTCAACGATCAGCTCGCGAGCCGCCAGTACTTGATGGGCGGCAACTTCACGGTCGCCGATGCTTATGCATTTACCATCGTGAACTGGACCAACTTCGTCGGCATCGATCTCAAACCCTATCCCAACGTCGGCGCATACATGGGACGGGTTGCGGCGAGACCCAAGGTGCAGGAAACGCTGAAGGCCGAAGGGCTTGTGAAGTAGGACATACGGATCGCCAACGGGCGGCTCTTGCCGCCCGCCGAACTTATCAGGCGGCTCTGTTCCCGTGAAGGCAGGAACGAGCGGTTCCTGCGTAGACTACGTGCGAAACATTCATGAGAAACTAAGCTTTCTTGGGATTGTGGATGCCGACATCGAAGAGTTTCTGAAGTTGATTGCCAGCGTTGATTTGAATTACCGAGGTAACGCCCGAAGATTCGCCTCACGGTTTCGGCTTCGGTCGGGTTGATCCCCGAGCGCCGATCGCGAACGTCATAACCAATCGGCCGCACTCCGCCCATCCACACGCGATCGCGAGCAGCGCGGCCAACACCACGAGCATCGTAAGCTTGATCAAGTGCGCGCTGCTTGAAGTACCCGGTCAACTCGGGGCAGGTCGGCATCCGTGTCTTGGGCGGCGTGTAAAACTGATGTCTCATAGTCAAGCATTTCTCGCACGGCTCTCTCTGCCAACGAATCTCCGTCTCTGGGGATTCTCGGAAGCCCGGCGCAAGCTCACGCGCGCGCTCATCCGCCCGGAGGCAACAAGACCGAAGCCGCCTGCAGGCTCGGCATCCACCGGCAATATCTCTACTCGAAACTGAGAGACCTCGGCATCGAACCTATCCGTGGATTGGCTTAGAACCTGCGGCTTCGAGTGCGGTTGTACCCGCCACAGACGTTACCCGCGAGCCGCGCGGAGCCGCGCGATTGGTCGGGGCGGTCGGGGTTTACCTTTCCCATCACCGAGGTCGTCGCCAGTCTTTGCCCCAAACACCCTCACGCCACCTCGAACATGGTGACGCCATGCTCGGCGAGCGAAGAATTCCCGCCTCAATCGAATCGCAGACGATGCCAGGCCTTACATTCGATCAGCTTGAAGATTTCGCGACAGCGTCAATATCGCCGCATCTGGCTTAGAGATTTGGGCCATCGCACCGGGACGAACCAGAGGGTCAAGAGCACGAGCATGCCGAACGTTAGATAAACTGCCGTGAACACCCAAGGCGGGGCACTATAGAAGATCAGCCAATCGATCCAGTAGCCGATAAAATCGCGCGCGTAGCCGGTCTCGCCGCCTCTTAGCCGAAGCGCGTTCTCCAGCCTCGTGAGCGGGCAACTGGTTCCGACAAGTGCCTCTGCGCATACCAGCAGAATCATCGCCAGGTGCGCGGCACGGAAGTAGAAGTTCCGCACCCATCGCCACTGCGCTGCTGAGCCTATGAGGATCGCCGCGAATCCGACTACGACGATCGCGACATAAGCCGCGTGGACCGCCACAACGATATCGGCCATCACCCGCCAGAGCATCGAATTCTCATGATAACTTCCGTAACTCGCATAGGCGAAACCCGGTGATTCGCGCTTTCTCGGGCCGCGACGCTGCGCCATGAAGCGCACCGGAGAACCGCCTGACGCTGCTGTTCCGCGCCGGGAATCCGGACGCTCTCTCTAGCCGCGAGTGACTCGGTTCGCCTCGCAGCCTGCTTGGGATTAGCCGCCGCAAGAAGGAGTCCCGTCGGCAAAAGACCAACAGCAATTATCGCAGAGGTCGATTCCGCTCGGACTCATTCCGAGAGCGCCCGTTTGCCAGAGAGAGCTTGAGTTCAGACACCCGCTAAGGCGTTCAGCCCCACCCCAGTCTATCCCCGTTTGCACTAAGCTCCCTTTGAGGCATAGGTTGCCTCAAGGGCGGGTCGGAATCGGAGCGGCGACGACATTCGCTTGGTGCGCCTAGCTACCGCGACAGTGCTGTCATCGAGTCACGTTCCTGGCCGGCCGCAGGATTCCCTAAAACGGGGGCCTACCATCAACGGCCGCGCGGTCTAAAGTCAAGACAAGCGCCGCCTAGACCACCTGACATGCCTCCAGCAGCGCCAGCCATGAAGGAGCTAGTCCAGTTTCTGGCGCGGCAGTTGGTGAATGACCCCGATGCCGTCGAGGTGAAGGAGACGCACGGCGATAGCGCCTCGGTCCTCGAATTGCGCGTGGCAAAGGAAGATCTCGGACGCGTGATCGGCAAGCAGGGTCGGACCGTCAATTCGATCCGCACCATTCTGAAAGCAGTCGCCTCGCGCACCAACCGCAAGGTTGTTCTCGACATCATCGAAGCGAAGTAGCAGGGTATTTGGCTGCGCCCTTAAGTGAGGGATCAGATGAAAACTAACCCGTGCACCGTGAAGCTGCCGAGTATCGGGTTGCGATCGCCAGAGCATGAAGTATTCGCCCGGGATCCCGCGGTGAGGCGCGAAATTGCGATGATCCCAATTCGCGTAGGCGACGAGGCGACGCTCAAGGCCTCCGGCCTGCGCTTTAGGATTGTGACGGTCGACGAGTTCACCCAGCACGTGGAAATTCAACTTCTGAGGAACGGGGAACGCGCCTGGATCCCATACGCCGAGTTGCTTTTGGTGGTGAGTAGGGAGGGCTTTACCCGGCCCAACCGAACCACCTGATTCGGTAGGGTGTCCCTCACTGATGTACTTTTACTTCGGCCCAGTGATGTAGTTTTGCCCCGGCGTTGACACCAGCCATTCGACTTTTGCGCTCACGTATCCGAGCGCGCGTCTTTCTCGCACGCGGCTCCTCCCAAGGTTTGTCGAGTCAGTAGGCGACCACCGTGCGAGCTTGGGTGATGTGGGGAGTGGGCGGGGCGAAGCGTTCGAGCAGTCGAGCATAGCGTTCCCAGGTGAGACGCCACTGACTGCGGCGACGGGGCGCCCGATACCAGACGCGGCGCACCTCTTTATAGAAGGCGCCAAGTCGATCCAGGTTGCTCGGCAGGCCGTAGTACGTAGTGCCCGCGCAACACGCTCGCCAGCCAGCGACGGGTCCTGTTGTAAACTCCTACGGGTGTCGACACTACTCGCGTTCCATGAAGCCCTCGAGGTTGCGCGAGCGCCCAGTCTGGCGCAGCTTGCGCAGCGCCTTGGCTTCGATTTGGCGAATCCGTTCGCGCGTCACTGCGAACTGCTTGCCGACCTCTTCGAGGGTGCAGTCGGCCTCCTGCCCGATGCCGAAGCGCATGCGCAGGATCTGCTCTTCGCGTGGCGTCAGCGTCGCCAATACCTTGCGCGTCTGCTCGACGAAATTGCCCGGATCGCCGCCTCGACTGGTGATGGCGCCAGTTTGTCCTCGACGAAGTCGCCGAGCGAGCTTTCCTCCTCGTCGCCGATCGGCGTCTCGAGCGAAATCGGTTCCTTGACGATCTTGAGCGCCTTCTGGACCTTGTCCAGCGGCATTTCCATCTGCTCAGCGATCTTTTCCAGGCTCGGCTCGCGGCCCAGGCGCTGCACCAAGAGGCGCGTGACCCGCAGCAGCTTGTTGACCGTCTCGACCATGTGGACCGGGATACGGATCGTATGGCTTTGGTCGGCAATCGCACGCGACATCGACTGCCGGATCCACCACGTCGCGTAAGTCGAGAACTTGAAGCCGCGCTGGTAATCGAACTTGTCGACCGCGCGCATCAGGCCGATGTTGCCTTCCTGGATAAGGTCGAGGAACCCAAGTCCGCGGTTCGCGTAACGCTTGGCAAGGCTCGCTGTTGCCCCGCAGCGCACTTCTAGTGTGCTTTCGACGCCGAGTCACGCGCTGAAAGGGGGACGGCGATATCGCTATTACGTCTCGCACAGCGCATGCAGGGACGGCCGAAGGCCAAGGGCTGGCGACTGCCCGCCCCGGAGATCGGAGCGTAGTGTGTCCGCGGCAGTTCGGAAGGTCCTCGACGATCCCAGTGCGATCGCGGTTGTGCTGAAGGCCGTCGCGCGGGGGGCATCGTGGCTTCCACGACCTGCGGCCGGGCGCCACGGGTCGCCAACCGGCGGAGCTTACCGCCCAGGAAACTGCTCAAACGCAGCGCTTTACCCCTGGACTGGGCAAGCTCAGAAAAGAGTGGTGGGCATCGAGTGAGAAGGCCGCCTGAGGCGACGGAGACGGTGGCGAAGGTTATCGAACAGCACAGCAGCACAGCGCACCGATTTCATCGATGTGGTTCGTCGCCCTCAGCGAGTTCACTTTGTCGTTTTCAAAAAAGAGATCAGCGCCTCGTTCACTGGCCCAGGCTTCTCCGCCTGCACCCAGTGTCCGGCGCCTTCGACGATCACCTTGCCACGCAGGTCCGGCACTCGTTTTTCCATCTCCGCGATCATCGTTCCGCCGCCGAACGACAGCACTAGATCTTTCTTGCCCGCGATGAAGAGCGCAGGCTGCTCGATCTTCGCATTTTCGAGCTGAGAGGTTATCTCATCGTTACGATCGATGTTGCGGTACCAATTGAGCGGCCCTCGAAATCCACTCTTCTGATACTGGTCGACGTAATAGTCGAGGTCCTCCGCCGTCAACCACGACGGCAGCGTTGACGGATCAATCAGCCCGTCAAGGAACTTCGCCGTCGACGGCTTCGGCACAAACCAGATTCCCTCCGGCGCATCGCCCGATATAGAGTAGTAAATCATCCGCAGCGATTTTCGGATGTCGGCCTCTAGTTCCGCCTCCGCCACTCCCGGCTTCTGGAAGTAGACCATGTACCAGAAGTTGTTGCCGAAGTTCTCCTGACGAGTCAGCGTCCCCGCCTTCCATCGCGTATACGGCACGCTCATCCCGACGACCGATTTCACACGCTCCCGATGTAAAAGTGCGGTATGCCACGCAACTGGCGCACCCCAGTCATGTCCCACGACGATAAATTTCTCGTGGCCAAGGGCAGACGCCAGCCCGGCGACATCGTTGCTCAGCTCGACGATATTGTAGGCTTCGATCGCCTCAGGCCTGTCGCTTCCACCGTATCCGCGTTGGTCGGGTACTGCGACCTGAAACCCCGCCTCGACGATCGCGTCTATCTGATGGCGCCAGAGGTACCAGCATTGGGGGAACCCATGTAGCAGCACGACCAGCGGTCCTTTACCTTCAACTACCGTGCGCAAGGTCACCCCGTTGGTCTTGACCATTTCGAAGTGTCGCTGCTTCATGCTCTTTCTCCTCAGATTCGTCTCGGTCCATCGTTAGGCACTCAGTAATGCGAGGACTCGCGGCGGTGACTTCCCGTCGCGCCCAGCTCGTCAAGGTCGGCAACTTCGGTGATCGCTTCTCCAAGGAACGTAAAATAGCACGGCATGGCACCGGACCGTGTATCCGGCTAAAACCTCGAAAGGCCAACGCGCGTTCGTGTTCGGAGGTCGATGGTGCTCGTCAAACGTGGCCCTCGAGAAGCCAGCCGCCGAGTGGACCGCCAGTGGCCATCACTGCGAGGACCAGAAGCGTTATCAGTTTGATTACAACGGACGCGCCGTCTCGTGCGAGGCGCTTGGCAGTGGCCCGCCGATGTCTCGCCAAGCGCCGGTTGCGATAGGCGACTTTCCCTGAAAGCCCGCTCATACTCCCTCTCCTCGGTTCGCCTTTCGAGAGTGGCCCGAAGCGAATTCATCCATTGCGGCATGGCTTTCTGCAAGAGCGTAGTGCAGTTCTTTTGCTCTTCAGCAGGACACTCAATATTCATCGACCATTCTAGGAACGCCCTGTTCCCGTCGACGATCGCCGTGACACGCGCCGTGCCCTGGTAGTGGCTTATCGCTCCGAGTGGCTCGCAAGATTCATAGGTGTAGGAACGGTCGAGGTCCGAGTGGGCGAGCAGCCGCTGCCGAATACGAGTGCCGTATTCAACGAAGTTGCGGATCGCACCGACGGCGTCACCGGCAACTGGTTGGCACAGCGCGACAATAGAGAATCGCGGGCAAGCATGGATCCGAACTAGCTATTACAAAAGCAGCGAGATAACAGTCAGGGCGTTCGGCACCTCGCCCGAGGTCATATCGATGACGAACCTCTCAAAATAGCGCAAAGCGTGTCCCGGAGACCAACCTGCGAATCGAGCTCTTCGACGCCGAGGAGGGATTCATCGGCGAGTTTGAAAACCAAGCCTTCGGCCAAAATCCTTCCACATGTAGTGCCGTGGGGCAACCGGGTTTTCGTGCACGCAATAGGTCGCGAGCCGAGCAACTATATATGAAAATCCAGCAGCGATTTGTCGGCGCCAACGAGTCCATATCCCTGGGGCTCGTCTCAATAGATCGAAATAGCCCGCGTGTTGCGCTTCATTCGGTTGTGCGGCGGCACCAGAGAGGACCATCCTTGTGTTGCGTCGAGCGGAAGATGCCATCAATTCTCTGTTGGCGGGTGAGGCGGTTCCATCCGTGAGGTTTCAGCGGGTGATATTCCCGCTCACGGTTTTGCGGCGTGGCTCGCGGTACCTTCGTTTGCTTCTCAACATCGAGGCCGTGGTGATAAAGTGAATATATTGAAGATGGATCACCCCTCGGGAGAACACGATGCGTGAAGCGCGCCGTGGGGGCTGGGAACATCTGCCAGATACCGATTTAGCTCGGAGAATAGAAACTCAAGTTGTCGCATCGACTGGAGTTCCGCGATCATCGTGCGGCGCGGCTCGAACGGCCACGACTCCAATCGAGCAAACCCTCCCTCCTCCAACTGTGAACTGAACTCGTTGAGCGGTTCCGCCAACTCACCCGCCGAGTGTTTCTCCGCGATCGCACGAGCAGCGGAAGCGCTGAACCATTCAGCGCCGCTGAAGAAATCGAGCCACGAGATAAGCTGCCCACGAATTGTGTTGAAGACCCGGTCGCGCCCAGACTCCGCTACAGGGTCGAGTTGCGGCATTTGAACAAGAACCCGCGCGGTCGCGATCAAGGACAGCTGGTTTGCAATCCGGCGAAGAGTCCCGGTCGCTTCGACTATCCCATCATGGTAGACGGCGCAGGTGCGTCCTTCCATCCGCGCGTCATCGGCGATCTCGAGGAACTCAGTCAGCACGCCCATCGTTTCCGAGTTCGTCTTCAGGATTCGATCCTCGCTGCTCGAAGCTGAGCCGCTTGGCGCTAGCGCGATCATATTGGCAAGGACTCTTCGCAGTCTGGGCACCAGGGAATCACCGGCGTATTCCGGCCACAGGGCAAAGAAGACCATCGCCACGACAAAATCACCAAGCAGGAGGCCCCAAAAGCGCCAAAGAGGTTCGTAGATATTGTTAGATGGGCTCAACCCAACGAAGACCAACGAAAAAATGATCCCCATTTGCTTGCCCGCGTACGACATCCGCGCATTGCCGAGCGAACAGTATGCAAACGGATAGAAGACCGCGAAGGCGGCAAGCATATAGGTTGGGAGCGTCTCGAAGTTAGGCGTAACTATAATGATAGCGAGAAGCGAAACCGCCCCTCCGATTATAGCTCCGGCGATCCGGAGGGACATCTTGTGCAAGGTTGCGCCATAGGTGGGTGTCGCGGTTGTTATTACGGTCACCAGGATAATGAATAAGTCCGGACGCTGGGTGACGAGGCCGATTGTATAGCCGACCACCGTGCACAAGCCGACTTTCAAGCAATAGCGAACAACCGCGGGATCTGCAGGATCGCTCAATCGAGGGACAGCACTGTTCCGAGGGACAGCACTGTTCGACGGATCCGTGGTCGGTGGCCCCGGAGGTTCATCCAGTGGGCGCTCGATGTGCCTGGCCAGCACAGCCAGCGAATCGATGAATTCGGCGAAATTTTCGATTTCCGCCGAACTGGCTTTGCCGATGTATGCTGGTCTGATCTGAACGACGCGCGCGTTCAGATTGTCCATCGCCAAGCGCACACTCGTCCGCGTAGCGGGAGCCTGATCGTCCGCGCCTTCAACAATGCGCGCCGGTAGTTTGTGGGAGATCTCGTCAAGCGCGGCGGCGATCGCATTTACCGCCCTTTGAATTTCGCCCGGGACCATCGTGCGAATTTCTCGAGGTTGGTTCTGGCGCGCCGTAGCGATTAAGCGATCCACTTCAAGACTGATTCGAGTCGCGCGCGTAGTCGCAGCAAGCAGGATCGCCCGGCGATGCTCGGACGCGCCCTCGGCCACCGCTTGATTAAGAAGCGCCATATGTGCGGGTAGGTCGGAAGTCGGTGCTGGCAATGGCGGTCGAGGTACGCTTTCGCCAGCGAGAAAAAAGTTCGAAGCCCCGAGAAGCTGCGAACGGGCACGCGCGACGCTCGCTCCGAGAGACTTCATCAAGATCGGCTCGCCCGGGTCCGGCCACAACCAGTTGTCGAACAGAACGATCACGCCGAAGGCAATCGCGCTACCGTCGAACGAGGCTGCTGCGTTCCAACCGATTTCCTGAGGTCCAAACACGACGCCGTAGAATGTAATGAGGCAGACTATCTGTATAACGAGCATGCCCACGCCAAGCTTGCGCGTCGCTCCCACGTAGGTTGAAACTGAAATCCATACGAAGACAAACGGCAGCATCAACCACGGCGTCTCGGCGAATGCGCGCGCCATCACCACCGCCGTGATTAGAGCGAGCATCACCGCGATTTGCCATGCCAGGGCCTTGCGAATGGACATCATCGGTCCTGCGCCCGCAAGGAGCCAGACAATTACCGCGCCCAGCTGAGTGTTGACGTGACAGCTTGCGTCTAGTCCAATTGCGATTGTCACAATCGTGGAGATGCGTAAGGCGTTGCGGATCTTCCGGGCGCTAGGAGCAAGTTCGTGCGCGACCAGCGCTTCGAGTCGATCCAACCAGGCAAGTGGCCGTTGGATGCCGAACTGTTGCTCTATGAATCCTGCCACGCGCTTCGCTCAGCGATCGCCTCGATTTTTACAACCGCGGTCGCACGCAGCCGAGACAGAAAGAAACGCGGATATACAGGGCTTATTTAGAAGCTCTCTTCTCGGCTCAGGATCGTGCAAATCCCCAGCGGCTCTTGGGAGTTATTTGCACATGGGTAACGGGCTCATCAATGACCCCGAAGAAGGGATCCAGCTCCGGCCGCGGAAAAGTGATCGCGAGTCAGGCGGCGGGCTCGTTATTTGACTTCCCGTAGTTTGCCCGTGGCCACGTCGAAAATGCAGCCGCGCACGGGAACCTCCTTGGAAATCCAGGGATGCGACCTGACTCTCTTGATCTGCTCCCGGGTATTTTGCTCGGGGTCCTTATAGGAGAAGAAGCGCATTGGAGCCGGCGAAGCATCTCCGGTCGAAGCGCTCAGCTTCGCGTTCAGCTCGTCATCTGTGAATGTCGTGAACCCGCAGCCGGTGTGGTTGAGAAGCAGTATCTCTGTGGTTCCGATTATACGGTTGGAAACAATAAGTTCCCCGAGAACATCTTCTGTTACCGCGGGTCCGCCGGTTCGGATAACGTCAATATCGGCCTGCCGCAGACCCAGGATTCCAGGGAGGTCTGAGATCCGTGGATCCATGCAGGTTACAACTGCAATTTTGGGGGACGGACGCCCCGCGTGCGTTGCATCGTAAGTTTTTGCATAGTTGAGGTTTGCTTCTAGCGCCTTGTCGATAATACTCATCGTCTCTCTCCTGACGGGCGAACGGTACGGCCAAGCCCGCTCCTAACAGTATCGCTCTTCCGAAGATTTAGGGCCAACGCCTTTTGAAGCGTCGTCGAGTCGCTCTTATCCATGATTCCATGATAGGGCGCCTCTGCGGAGAGACCGTTAAAGAGCCCCCGAGAGTGATGAGCGCGGGCCATCGATCCCTCACCCGCCGCGATGCACTCACCGACAAAGGGGCGAGCAGAATGGGCGTTGACTTTGTGGCGGGACCGGGGCAGCGCTATGAATGGACCGTCATTTCACGCTCGAGACTCTGGCGAGAATCCTTGATCTGGACCAACGATTCTGGAGCGTGCCGAGCCCGTTGGCTGGCATTGATTCGTCATTGCTCGGAGAGGTTCGGTAGAATCGACTCAGAATGCGATTTCCAGGGAGGTAATGCTTTTATGAGTGACACCGACGGCCTTCGCTATATAAAGATACCGCTCAACAATGGCTCCGATGAGATTCCGGCACTCGGCTTTGGCACGCTGATTCCTGATCCGATCGCAACAAAAGAGGCAACTACGACCGCGCTGGAGGTGGGCTTTCGTCAATTCGATTGCGCCGAACGGTACCGAAATGAAGAACACGTGGGCGATGCAATGCGGGCGGTGTTCAAGGAGGGCAAGGTCAGGCGGGAGGACGTCTTTGTCGGCACGAAGCTCTGGAACAACAATCATCGTCCCGAACGCGTTAGTCCCGCCTTCGAGGCAAGTCTGAGAAGACTGCAACTGGACTATGTCGATCTATACAGCATCCATACTCCATTCGCTTTCAAAGCCGGAGACGAGCAAGACCCGAGGGACGAGAACGGTAATGTGATTTATGACGATGCGACGAGCCTGACGAATACCTGGAAGGCTTTGGAGAGCCTCGTGGACGAAGGTCGGTGCAAGGTGATCGGATTATCGAACGTCAGTCTGAGACAGCTGAAAGAGGTGTTCGAAATCGCACGCGTAAAGCCGGCTGTTGTTCAGGTCGAATCCCATCCATATCTCCCTGAATGGGATCTGCTCGACTATTGCAGGAGGAATGGCATCGTGATGCAGGCCTTCGCGGCGTTGGGTCACGGTATCGAACCCAGGTTGCTCGACGATCCTGTTATCACCGTCATTGCGAAGCGCGTCCACAAAACCCCCGCTCAAGTCCTACTGGCCTGGGCCGTACAGCGCGTCACGGCTCCTCTCACCACAGCTACAAGCATCCACCACATCGAGGAAAATTTTGATATCTCGATTCTTCCCGATGACGCCATCAAGGAAATTAGTCAAGGGATCAGTACGCGAGTCAGGCTCAATTCGGTTGTGGACACGGGCATCCCCGGGTTCATTCCGAGGGGAAGATGAACGTCCAAGCCACGTCGCCGGCGTAGACGCCTTTTCCCGAAGTCATCGGCCCTTCGGTGTCGTCGAGCGAGGCTCGCGGATCGAGGCGCAACTTGACCGACATCTTTCATGCCCAGCTCTCGGCGATATGCATCGCCAGAGATTCGCCTCCCAATGGCAAACACGCATTAGTCGCGGCGCGGCGTGTCGATCTCGAGCGATTGGGCACCGGGTCAATGACCGGCAGAGAGGATTCCGAATTTAAGCTCTGAGGAGGCTCCTTCGATCGTGCTCTCCGGTCCCCATCGAGCTGCAGAAGACGCCGGACGCGCGCGAATTTCGATCAATCCGCTAGAGAATGCACATCATCGGAGACTGACTGGCGGAGCGGAACGAATTCGAACTGTCGGGCGACTTTTTTTGGCCGCCTCTTTATCCCGGTGGCCGTGGGCAGTTGCCCAGGAGTCGACGGTGAAGTCGCCGGCCGTCATCCCGGGTGGCTGCGACTGCGATCGCCTGCCGGGCGTGGGGGGGCCGATCTCCTCGCCGGCGATCGGTCGAATCCGCGGCAGGCGCCGCACGGATAGCAGCGCAAAAAGTTCGGTACAACTTTCGTACAACTCTGCATACGCCTAGCCGTCCGAAGCAGCTTTGCCCACATAGAAAGTTCAATTTCACCTATTTGCGCCATTATTTACTTTAATTAACTCTAGACAGAATATTATAGCTTCAAGTGCGCTCTAAGGGTCGATTAAAATAGGAAGAGATATAAAAATGGAATTAGTGACGAAGATGTTCATCCGTACTCCCGAGGTTTTGGTTCGCAGACTATGCGGAGCCGACAGCCGACCCACAGCGCGGGCGCGAAGTCCTCGGCGACAATGTGCGCTGCGTCGATAGTCTATGTCTCTGATTTCCGGAATCAGCACCTAGTAGTTGCGGCCGGCTCGCCAGATGCCGCGTTCGATCAGCCCACCGCCCTGTAGATACGGGTAGTTGCCCTTCGATGGCGTTGCCCTTGGGCCGGCCATTAAAGACTGAATTCGGTTGCCAACGGCATTGAAACTCCAGCGAAACAACGATAACATGCGCAAGGTTGTTTGGTCTCTTAGAAGAGGGTGGTGCGGTGGCGGTTACACTTGCGATCGATTCACGTCTCGTCGTCTCAAAAGAACAAGTTGCGTGTCATATGGGGGATGAGGCGGCCATCCTGAATCTGAAGAACAGTGTTTATTACAGGCTCGATCCGATAGGTGCGCGTGTTTGGCAGCTAATCCAGCAGCCTATGACTCTGGCGCAAATTCGCGATGTTTTGAAGGGCGAATACGATGTCGAGGCAGCGCAACTGGAGGCTGATATTCGAGATCTTTTGGAGCAGCTAGCGGAGCAGGGGTTGGTCGAGAACGCGCAATGACGTACTGGTATGAGGTCTATGGAATTCATCTGCGAAGCGACATCGAGCTTTCTTTCGTAGAAGGCATTCCGGTCGGGGAGCCAGATGTCGACCTTCTTAGCGCAACGGAAAGCTTCTTTCGCGAGGCGAGTCGCGATGCGGTACTGAAACCCGCTGCCTACCGGTGGTACGAGTACGCTCTGCTGGACAATGATCAGATTTACCTCCGATGGGATGCTCAGTTTGAATTCCTGGTGGACGGCGACGGACGGCGGATCTGGTTCGGCTCGCTCGGTGCCAACTCTCTTGAATCCTTGCAGGTTTACCTTTTAGGACGCGCGCTGTCTTTTGCCTTGGTCAAGCAGGGCTTCGAGCCGATCCATTCGACTGCGGTTGTGGTGGATGGTGGCGCGCTAGCATTTCTTGGCGAGAGCGGCTTCGGCAAATCCTCGCTTGCCGCAGGATTTGTCGGTGAGGGCTACTCGTTGCTTACCGACGATCTGCTGCTGGTATCGCAACGATCCGGTCGCCCAGAAGCACAGCCCGGTCCGCCCCGAATCAAGTTGTTCCCGTGGGTGGCGCGCCGCTGCTTGGGTCTAACTGGCGAGGGCGTTCCCATGAATAATGGGTCCGAAAAGTTGGTACTGCCGCTTGGCGAGCATCACCACCAGAGCCGTCCCGTGCCCCTGCGGAGCGTTTATGTGCTGAGCGGTCCTCGCGAGGTCTTCCGCAAGCAGCGTATTCAGATCACGACGTTTTCCCAGCGCGAGGCGTTCGTGGAACTGATCCGCCATACTTTCAATCACGTGGTGACTGATCCGAGACGCCTAAAGCGACTCTTTTCCGAATCGCTACAGCTAGCTTCACGAGTGCCGGTGAAACGAATTTCGTATCCAAGAGACCTCGCGCTGCTCCCGGAAGTTCGCCAACGGATCCTCACCGATCTCGCCGATGGAGTGCGAGCGAGTGACGAGAAGATTTCTATCAGTGCATGAACAGGGTCTTTGCTATTGAATCGTAATTCACCATGAGTGGGATCGTCGGCATAGTCAATTTGGACGGCGCACCGGTTAGCCGTCTATTGCTCAAGGAGATGACCGATCATCTGGCCTTCCGGGGTCCTGATGCGCAAAACATGTGGATCGAAGGTGAGGTCGGCTTCGGTCATACAATGCTGCGAACCACCTGGGAGTCGGAAGGTGAGCATCAGCCGTTCAGCCTGGATGGGCAAGTCTGGATCACGGCTGACGCGCGCGTCGATGACCGCGAGAACTTGGTTGAAAAGCTGGCATCAAAGGGTCAAGAGGTGGTGTCCGCGGCACCTGATGCTGAACTCATTCTGCGCGCATACCACGCCTGGGGAGAACACTGCGTTGAGCATTTGCTCGGCGACTTTGCATTCGCGATCTGGGACAGACATCTTCAACGTGTCTTTTGCGCTCGCGATAACCTTGGGATCAGGCCTTTCTATTATTTTCAATCCGGCAAAACCTTCGTCTTCAGCAATACTCTCAATTGCGTACGGCGACACCCGGACGTCTCTAGCAAGTTGAGTGACCTGGCGGTTGCCGACTTTTTGCTTTTCGCGCTGAACCAGGATTCAGCTACGACCACTTTTTCGGACATCCAGCGGGTAGCGCCCGCTCATTCCCTCACCGTATCGAAAGACCGTTGCGTATCGCGCCGTTACTGGTCGATGCCGATCGACGAGCCGGTGTATTACAGACGTAACTCGGATTACGTGGATCAATTCAGCGAGTTATTGAGGCTTGCGGTCCGAGATCGAACGCGCACCCCCTGGATGGGTGTGCTCATGTCAGGCGGACTGGACTCGTCCGCCCTGGCGGCGACCGCCTGCCAATTGTCGGGTCATCGACCGGCCGTTGCGGCCTTCACCTACGTCTTCGACTATCTGATTCCAGACGAGGAGCGTTATTATGCCGGTTTGGTCGCTGATCGGCTCGGCATTCCGATCCACTACAGTGTGCGTGATGACAAAGTAATAGATCCGGAGTGGGATCGCCGTCCGCTTCGAACCCCTGAACCCGCGGCGTATTCCGGGTATTCCGTCGCGCGCGCACAGGAACTGGATGACTATCGCAGCCTGGCGGAACATGGACGCGTGTTCTTTTATGGAGAAGGTCCAGACAATGCGCTCAAGTACGAATGGCAGCCCTATCTCTCTTACCTGGCACGGGGGCGCCAGTGGACCAGACTGATAAGAGACGTTTTACAGCACGTGATCGCACACCGGCGGGTTCTTCCCATGTCAACGATTCTGTCTTACGGCAAGCAAATCGCAGGCGGGGCGCACGAACCAGGGTTTCCACCTTGGCTTGACGATGAGTTCGCAGCGAGGACGGACGCGCGCATCCGGTGGGAGACGATGCGATCTCCCGCGGATTCGCCCCATCCGGTCCGCCCCGCGGGGTTCCAGTCATTCGCCAACCCGATATGGCCGATGCTGTTCGAGTCGATGGATCCCGGCTACACCGAAGCTCCAGTGGAGTTCTGGCACCCCTATCTTGACCTGAGAATCCTTAGGTACATGCTTTCGGTGCCGTCTTTGCCATGGTGCCGCGGGAAGTATTTGTTGCGTCAGTCCATGCGGAACATATTGCCGGAAGAAGTGCTCCGCAGGGACAAGGCTCCTCTGGCGGGGTTCCCGGTATCTCAAGCCTTTCGGCGAACGGGCATGCAACCGCTGGTTCCAACCGGGAAACTCTTCAAGTACGTGGACCCGCGGAAGGTACCCTGTACGATGCCCAGTGACGAGTTGGGATTCTGGTTCAACCTTCGGCCGGTTGTTCTTAATCATTGGTTGCGGTTTTCTAACGTCATGAATTGAATGGTGAGGAGGGGAGGGGAAAAAATGGGTTTTGAAGATAAGAAGGAAATTCAAGAAGTCAGCCTGAAGGGAACGAAGCCTTATCACAAACCTGAGCTACAAGTTTATGGCGACCTAAAAACCATCACTGGAGCCGTTAACAATGGCCACCCTAACGCCGATGGTGGAACCGTGTTGACCAAGACCTGACGCGGTCTGGGCGACCAGGATGTATGATGTTGTAACCTACGGCGGAATGGTCGCCGACAAGGGGCGTACCTCATCCTATGACCGAGCGCTTCGGGCCAACATCCGGCCAGGAGCGGTGGTTTTGGACATTGGCGCCGGACCCGGAATCATGACGTTTCTTGCGTGTCGTGCGGGCGCCGCCAAGGTTTACGCGGTCGAACCTGATGACGTGATTCAGCTCGCGCAGCAGATCGCCGCAGACAACGGGTTTTCAAGCCGCATCGAATTTATTCAGGCGATGACGACCGAAATCGATCTTCCCGAGAAGGTCGACGGAATCGTGGCCGACATTCGCGGCCGCAGCCCCCTTTTCGCGAAAAGCATTGTTTCGATTATCGATGCACGGGACAGGTTTCTAAAGCCCGAAGGCTGGATCATCCCGACCCGCGACACGATATGGGCTGCGCCTGTGTCTTCCACTGAACTCTATGACAAGTTCATTGGCGCATGGGGCACCGAGTACCAATTCAATTTCGACCGCGCGCGTCTGAAAGCCGTGAACAACGTTGGCAAAAGCCGGCTGAACGCAGGAGACCTGGTCGCGGCACCGCAACGCTGGGGGGTCCTGGACTATAAGAAACTCGAGGGCATCAATGTTGACGGCGAGGTGCGGTGGATCATGAACCGCGCCGCCAGCGCTCATGGTGTGTGCACCTGGTTTGATTGCGAAACCGCCGCGGGGATAGAGTATTCTAACTCGCCCGCCTCCGGCGAACGGCACATTTACAAGCAACTGTTCTTTCCCTGGCCAGAAGCCGTCGAACTGATGGCGGGCGACCATTTGGAGGTTCGCCTCGGGGCCTACTTCGTTCAGTCGGACTACGTATGGTCGTGGGAAACGCGGGTGCTGAGTGGCGCGCGAGTGAAGGCCGAGTTTCGACAGTCGACCTTCAATGGCATGGCGCTTTCGCCCGACCGCCTGCGCAAACGCTTACAGGGATTTGTTCCGGAGCCCAACGAGGACTGCCGGATCGACAGCCTCGCGCTCGACCTCATGCGACAAAAGCTTTCGCTCGATGAGATAGCAAAGGCGCTTCTCGCGCAATATCCCATGCGCTTCAAGACTTGGAACGCTGCGCTGACCAAGGCGGCGGACCTGTCCGAGCGATATAGCAAGTGATTTTTGAATAGGGTCTGTCTTCGTTCAGACCGGCGGATCGAATTTCCGGCTTTTGCGAATTCAGCGGCGGTGGCCGATTTTCGCGCGCGCGCTTTGTGCGGCAGGCTCCAATCGTGATTCTGGATGAGCCGACCAGCGCAGTGGACCTCGGGGCCGAGACTGACTGGCTGCGGCGCTTTCGCGACTTGCCACGGGACGCACCGCTTTACTGATTACGCACCGCTTCACCACTGCGATGCTGGCCGACTAGATCCACATCATGGAGGCGGGTGGACGCTCGAATCGAGTCCGCAAAGGGAGTTGATCGCGTGGGTAGGACGCTATGCCGTGTGGTGGTCGGCACAAAAGCTCCGGTGAGCCGCGAGTGCGAATTCTTGGTCGCGGCCGTCCGCCGGTTCTTCCATCCTGAAGATCCGCTACCGGACCCGAGCGGGCTCGACTGGAGCGAATTGATGCGGCTTTCGACCGCCCATGCCGTTACGCCGATGCTTTACCGAGCCCTTAGATCCATCCCGATACCACAGCATGCTGATGAAAGTTTCCGGTTAGCTTTCGAGGCAAATACCCGGCGGAACCTGGCGCTGAGCGCGGAACTCTGCAGATTGGCCGAATTGTTTGAGGAACACGCGATCGCTTTCGTCCCGTTAAAGGGGCCCGTGCTGAGCCAGCAACTCTATGGCGATTTATCGATGCGCTGTTCAGCGGATCTCGATTGCCTCGTTCTTCCGCATGATGTTTTGGGTGTCCGTAACGTCTTGACTGCTAGAGGCTACCGGGTTGGAAGCCCTCTGCACTGGCCATGCGATTCTGCTTGCCTGCGCTGTAGAGAAGCAGAAATTTCTCTGGTCGACGAAGCTCGCTTCTTAACTGTCGATCTGCATTGGCGGATCTTGCCGAGCTATTTTGCGAGCGCTTTCGACTACGAGGAAGTTTGGCAGTCCCTAGTATCGATCCCGTTCTGCGGCCGGACAATCCCCGGCCTATGTCCAGAACATTTACTGCCCTTGCTCTGCGCGCACGGGGCCAAGCACGCCTTCGCACGCGTCGGCTGGATTTGCGACATCGCATCCTGCCTGATCGCGTTCCCAAATTTGCGATGGCCTGACGTGCTCGCCGCCTCGACCCGCGCAGGCACAATGCGCCAGCTTCTGCAGGGGTTGAGGATTGCTGAGGATCTGCTCGGGGTACCGCTGCCGGCAACGCTGCCTGAAGACCCCGCGGTAGAGAAACTCGTTACCTTCGTGCGAAACCGCGTGCTGGCGGCCGCGCCGATGCCGATCCCTGAGTCCGAGTTGATCCCCTTCAGCTTGCGCCTGTTCGAGTCACGGCGCCATCGTCTGCGCTACCTGCTCGGCCATTTCGCACCCTCACGGGCCGAGTATCAGGCCGTGCAACTTCCTCCGGCATTTTATTTCTTGTATTACTTCTTCCGTCCACTGCGACTCATTGCGAGGTCGTTGCAGCTAGCCGGGGTGTAGTGGCCATCGCCCAAAGGCCTTCGGACAGGGTTAAATTCCTCCGTGAAACCGAGGCCGATCATTAAGGCCGGCGGTCCGAGTGTGTTACCGCCAGTGACTCGGTGTCCTTCGCGGCCGAAGTGACCAGAGAGTTCACACGACTGAGATTTCTACCATGCAATGTGTTCGCCCAGGTCACTGCCAAGTAACGAGCTTCCGGGCGACCAGGGCGGAAAGAATAGCCAGCTACCTCTGGCCAGAGACCTCCGGGACGCCTGCCGATTTGGCTCTGGAGTCATCCAGAGCCGTATCGGCGGTGCGGCTGCGCCAGATCATATCGGTCTCGACGATCGCCAGACGCGGGCGTGCCGAAGCTGCTCAAATCCGTCGTAGACGAAGGCGGGGTCGTCGAGGTCGATGGCCGGGAAAGTGTCTTTTTCGCGCCAATAGTCCTGGGTGTGTTGCCATTCCGGCTTGTCGCCGCGTTTCGGCAGCAGGTCCATGGCGCGCATGATATAGCCCGGATTGAAGTTCTCGGGGTCGATCCAAGGCAGCAACGGCATGTCCTTGTCCTCGGGCCTGAGTGCCGGCGTGACTTTCTTCGCGCCAATCTGCTTCATGTGATTGAGCAGGCGGCACACGAAATCGGCGATCAGATCGACCCTCAGCGTCCAACTCGCCCGGAAATATCCGAACACCCAAACCAGATTGGGCACGCCGGTGAACATCATGCCGCGATAGGTGACCGTGTCCGAGAAGATGAGCGGCTTGCCGTCGATCGAGAACTCGATGTCCCCAAGGACATTTAGGTTGAAGCCGGTCGCCGTGACGATGATGTCGGCCTCGAGCAGCTTGCCCGACTTCAGGAGAATTCCCGCCTCCGTGAAGCGGTCGATCTCGTCCGTGACGACGGATGCCCTGCCGGCGGCGATCCCCTTGAACAGGTCGCCGTCCGGCACGAAGGCGATGCGCTGTCGCCATGGCCGGTAGCTCGGCGTGAAGTGCTTGTCGATGTCGTAGTCGGGACCGAGATAGGCGCGAACGCCGGCTAGCAGCTCCTGCTTCACGACCTCCGGTTCAGTGAATGTACGGCGGGTAAAGACGGCTTGATCGTGCAGGATCTTGCGGCGCACGATTTCATGGATCCACGTTTCGTCGATCTGAAGATCGCGCAATGTGTTAGCGAGCTCGTTCTCGTTGAGCGCTGGAATGAAATAGGTCGGCGAACGCTGCAGCACCGTGATGTGGCGGCAGTCAGCGGCCATCGCCGGAACGATCGTCGCTGCCGTGGCGCCCGAGCCGATGACGATTACGTTCCTGTCCTTGTAGTCAAGGTCTTCTGGCCATGTCTGCGGATGAACGATTCTGCCCTTGAACTCGTCCATCCCTGCCATTCGGGCGTGTAGCCCTGCGAGTGTCGATAGTACCCTTGGCACATCCAGAGGAAATTCGCGGTGAAGCGGACCGCCTTGCCGGTGTCGGTCTGAACGGCCTCGATCGCCCAAAGATTGTCGCTACTCGACCAATGCGCCGAATTGATCTTATGGCGATAGCGGATGTGCCGGCCGAGGTCGTTCTCCTCGATGACTTCGCCCATATAGGCGAGGATCTCGGCTGCGGTCGCGATCGGTGCGCCGATCCATGGCTTGAAACGATAGCCGAAGGTATAGAGGTCGCTATCCGACCGGATACCCGGATAACGGTGGGTCAGCCACGTGCCGCCGAAGCTTTCCTGAGTTTCGAGGATCACGAAGCTTGTGCCTGAGCACTGCTTGGCGAGGTGATAGGCACCTCCGACCCCAGAGATTCCCGCACCGACGACAACGACGTCGAAATGCTCGGGGCTGTCGCCTGCGCCATTTCCAGGCGTCCGCGCACGCTGAGTGGACTTGAGGTCTTTGATGTGGGTGTTCATTGGCTTCATCCCTCGGTCGGTCATTTGAGCCACAGCCTCAAACTATTGCGTGCGGCCTCCTTGAGTTAGATCAATCCTTGCCCCCAGCCCGGATTTCTCACACTCCTTACGTTTCATCTGAATTCCCTTCCAACAGGAGTGAACAACGCATGAGGAAGTCTCGCCCTCTTGGATGATCGAAACGTACCACTACGCCCGCTTTTCGGTCCAGCCAGCCATCGCAAAGGGAAATGTCGGCGGAGCTATCTGGCAGGCGGTGCTTCCATTGCTCAACAATTTCGCGGCGCGTGCCGGTCTGTGGCCTCATCGCCCATTACAACGGCACGGGACCTGGCGACGGTGCCGATCGGCTGTCCGCCACCATGCGCGAGATCCTGTCGAAGAGCCTGTCCTTACGCGGCTTCATCTTCAACGAATTTGCCGGACAGCTCTTATGCCGAATTCCTGCGCGAAGTCGGAGCCGGCGTCGCTGATGGCATCATTCGTTATCGCGAGGACATCGTCGACGGTCTGGAGAAAGCGCCTGAAACATTCATCGGGATGCTCGAGGGAAAGAACTTCGGCGCAAGGTCATAGAACGAGTGAGAGTTTAGACTGCCGGAATCCAGCGTAAGTGCGTCCTATCGGTGGGGTTAACGGCTTTGAAGGCATCCAATTTGCACTCGCTCTCACCCTAGCGGTCTCACCCTTCGCCGCGTGCGCATCGTAGAAGGCTGCTTCTGCCATCGTTGTTCACCTAACGTGGTCGCGGGACAACATCCATTACGATTTTTCACACCCGTCGATATTACCGGATGATGACCTTCGTTTCCTACTTCACCCGCCAGAATCATCGACAGAGAATTCCATTCATCATTCGACCACTTGTTTTTTAACATAGAGCAGCGTCGGCGAACCGAAGCAGGTTGTAGCAGCTTTCGCAATAGAGCAGTAAATACAAGCCGGCTTCCTACTCCCGAGGTAACAATGATCCGATGTATGCGGCGTGACGACCATGAATTCATCGTCCACTAATGTTCACTTCCACGGCACCAATAAGATCGCTTCGGCGGACGCGACCAGCGTAGTTTCAAACGGAACTACCAAACAAAGCGGCTGGCGCGATGTCCGCTTCAGTCACGCTTCATTAACCGAGAACGTTTTTCCGATGGACAGTAGCGCGCATAGAGGACTATGACCATTGATATCATAGGCTTTCCGCTTTCGCCCCTCAGAAGGGTTGCGGCTTCAGCGAGGCCGAGCCTGATTCGACGGAGGAAGCAATGGTCCGGCGCATCGCGCTCGCGATGATAGCGTTGGCTGTCTTTGGACTGCTGGGCTTCTTCCTCTTGGCTTGGCGGCCGGCGATCACGCCCATTGAGCCCCCGAGTCGAACGAACTTTGCGGCTGAGTCGATCGCGAAAGGAGAGATACTCGCCGCAGCCGGACATTGTGCAGCGTGCCACACCCGGCAAGGCGGACAGCCGTTTGCTGGCGGCTATGCGCTGAACACCCAGTTCGGCACTATCTACTCGACCAACATCACGCCCGACCCAACGACCGGCATCGGCCGTTGGTCTTTGGAGGCCTTCGCGCGCGCCATGCACGAGGG
>Ga0207416_1001547_pt1 | contig 29719 bp, 24 predicted proteins | sample PaiPotPPM11metaG_FD_184107 | JGI IMG/M metagenome (GOLD analysis project Ga0207416, IMG submission 184107) | Iron sulfur acid spring bacterial and archeal communities from Banff, Canada, to study Microbial Dark Matter (Phase II) - Paint Pots PPM... ... | reverse complement strand
GATTGGGGGGTGGGCAGCGGTTGTGCTGGCGGCTGAGCGGGCGTGAGATGGCAGGCGTCGCGGATGCGCTGCAGGACAGCCGGGAGGTGATGGCGGACGTCGTCGTTGCTGACGCGGAGGATGCGAAGGCCGCGCGCCGCCAGCACGCGGTCACGCTCGGTGTCGTAGTCTGCCTGTCGCCGATGGACTGCGCCGTCGACCTCTACCACCAGGCTGGCCTCGGCGCAGAAGAAGTCGGCGATGAAGCCGTCGATGATCTGCTGCCGATGGAAAGCGAGGCCGTCGAGCCGGTTATTTCGCAGGCGGTGCCACAGCGTCGTCTCCTCCGGCGTCATCTCGCGGCGGAGCTCCCTGGCCCGACGCAGCTTCTCCGGGTCCACGCGATGCCCCGTGATGATCCCCTTCTCCTGCCGCACCGCGACGGACCCCTCCCTACCCTCCCCGTTCCGGAGAGGGGGTGCAGGCGGCGCGCTCGGTGCAAGTACCGGACGCGCCGCCTGCAACGGATTGGACACGTCCGCCGAAGCTAGGGGACATAATAGTCTGCCAGTTCCCTGCACCGGGCGCGCCGCCTGCGCTCCCTCTCCGGAACGGGGAGGGTAGGGAGGGGTCATTCCGCCGCCTCCCGCGCCGCCAACTTCTCCGCGATCGTCTGATGCACATCGTTCACCCGCTCCGGCCCATCCGGGTTGCGCCCGCGGTCCTTGTTCCAGTTGACGGTGAAACGCTCGCGCAGGACCCCGGCGGCGACGAGGGGGCGGACATTCAGCCGGACCCCGTCATTCAGGTCGGGACGCCAGCCGATGGGCTGCTCAGCCGGCGACTTCCAGCGGACATAGATGTCATAGGGCGGCTCGCCCGTTTGGATGGCCTGGAGCTTTACCTGGAGCCGGAGCGCGGCGACCAGACGGCCATCGGCGCCCGCCACGCCGTCGGTCGCGTCGCGCCGCTGCCCTTCGATCCACCGGCCGAGATAGGAGTAGATCAGCGCGTTGAGGCGGGCGGCGTCCAGCGTATGGTAGTTAACCAGTGCCGAGAACCCGTCCTTGCGGCCGCCCCAGATCTGCCAGATGAAGGGGCGGTTATGGAACAGCTTGCAATGCCAGGCCTCCAATCCCTTGCCGCCGAACTGCGCCGCCGCCAGCACTCCTCTTGCCTGCGCGGCGACCATTCGCCGCAATAGGCAGCCAGGAGCGGCTGGGCCGCGTACTCCGGCTCCCAGAGCTCGATGGTGTGCAGCTCGCGCAGGCGCCGCACAGTAGGCGGCGCGGCCCCGCGTGCGCACCTCCGCCAACATGATGGCGCGGCTGTTGTGGACGCCAGCGCTGGAGTGGCTGCAGCCCAAGCCGAGGGCGACGTCGGGAGGTTGCAGAGTCCGGCCAGTTGCTGTAACGATCGGTTTCTCCCCACTCACGCTACGCAGCCAATCCTTGTACGCTTGATTGCATGAGCGGTCCTACACGGTCGCCGCGCTGTAGCCCTCAATCCACCAGCACGGCCCGCGAGCTACCGTCTTCCAGCCTGATCTCGTACTTGTGGCGGAAGCCGCTGGCGAACTCTTCCTGGTGCGAGACCAGGATGATCCGGCCGAGTGCGTTGCCCAGCCGGTGCAGCTCGTCGCTCATCTCCCGCAAGCCGTCGCGGTCCAGGCTGCCGAAACCTTCGTCGATGATGACCGACTCCATGCGCCGAGCGCCCTCCCCGGCGTAGCGGCCGATGCCGATGGCCAGGCTTACGGCCACGCGGAAGCGCTGGCTGCCACTGAGCAGCTTCACGTGGAGCGGCTGCTGGCCGGTCTGCCGGTTGTAGGCGACCAGGTCCAGGGCCTTGCTGCCTTCGCCGGTACTGTTGTCGGAGCGCAGCTCGAGCTGGAGAGCGCCAGCGGAGATATGGTCCAGGATGTCGTTGGCGTGCCCCACGATGCCCACCTCGGCCTGGTGGAGGAGGTGGCGCTGCAAGTTGTCGCGGCCGAGCAGGCGTTCCAGCTCGCCGTACAGGTATGCCTGGTGCGCCACCTTCCGGCGCTGTTCGGCCCATTCCTGGCGCTGCTCTCGCCGCGACTCCAGCGTCTGGCGCCGGGTCTCGGCTTCCTGGCGCGCTCGGTCCGCCTCTTGTTCCCTTGCGCTGACCCTGCGGTCCTCTGCGTCAAGCTCGGCCTTTGGCCGGCGCGCCTCCTCGGGGACGTGGCTCAGCGCCTCCTGCACGTCGCGCAGGCTCTGCTGAAGTAGTGCATGGTCACGGCGGGCGTCGACCAGCGCCGCCGCGCGGCGGTCGGCCCCGCCGAGCGCTTTCTGTTCTTGTCCCAGCGCCGCCAGCTCAGCACGTGAACCCGCGGCGCCACGCTCCTGCCAGGGTTCGGGGAGGTCAGCCAGCCGCAGGGCGATGCCGCGCTCCAGCTCGCCTTCGCGCACCTCCTCTGCATTCGCATCGTGGGTCGCTTGCTCTTGCGCCGCTCCTTCCTTGTCCACCACGGCCTGGGCGGCGCCTCGCCGCTGGCGCGCCTCCTCCACATCCGTCTCGACGCCGCTGAGGGCCGCTTCCGTCGCCTTCTCAGCGTCCTTCGCCGCGGCATGCTCCGCGCGGATGCGCCTGGTCCGCTCGGCGGGATAGCGCTGCTCCCCCCGGGCCACGCGCTCGGCCAGCGGCTGGCGCTCCACGCGCCGGTCGTGTCGCTCTCTGGCCTTTGCCCGCAGGCTGGTCAGGCGCTGCTCCGCAGCCGCGAGCGCGGCCAGCGACTGTGCCAGCGCCGCCAGCTCGCCGGCGGTCGGGTAGGCGCTGGCAAAGCAGGTGCTCCTGACTACCGCCGCATCCGGCCGGATGCGGGCGGCGTAGGTCGAGGGTAGCGCAGCCAGGGCCGCCTGCGCCTGCTTCTCGGCCTGGCCCTGCCGCAGGCGGGCCAGGCGCTCGGCCTCCTGCTGCGTCCGCTGGTGCTGGTGGAGCGCTATCAGCTTGTCGCCCAGCGCCTGCATGTCCTTCTCCAGTTGCTTGACCACGGTGTCCGCCTCGGAGAAGGCCCGTTGTGCCTCCTTGTAGTGCTGCTCTTTCTCCGCCACCTCCGCCAGCACACGCTCGCGCTCCGCTTCCAGGTGCTCCGCCGTCAGCTCGCTGCCGCAGTAGGGGCAATCGGGCTTGCCCTCGATTTGGTGGAAGCGGCGTAGGTGTGCCTTGGCCTCGTCGTACAGGGCCTTCGCCGCGGCCGCCCGCTCACGCCAGTCCTTATCACCGCTCCGTGCTGTCGCCAGCTCACTCGAACAGCCCTTCTGCTCGGCCTCCGCCGCCGTGATCTCCTGCCCCAACGCCCCGCCGCGGTCCAGGGCCGCGCCCGCCTGCGCAGCCGCCTCCCGCCAGTCGGCGCGAGCGCCGGCATACTGTTCGAGCCAGGGGAGCGTCGCCTGGAGCTCCTGGAGTGCCTGCACGGTGCGCTCTTGCGCCGCCAGTTGATCATCCAGGTCGGGTGGATAGCTGGCCAGCACCCGATCCAGCTCGGCCAGTTGCGATCGGTCGCGCTCCAGGGTGACCAGCGCCTCCACGTCCGGTGCCAGGTCGGCCAGCGTGCGCAAGGCGCCGTTGCGCTGGTCCTTGAGCATGGCCTGTTGCGCTTCCAGCCGGGCCACATCTGCCGCAGCCATGTCGAGCTGCGCTTGCGCCTGGGCGAGCTGCTCGCTCCAACGCTGCGCGTGGGCCTGGTGCTCGGCGCGCTGTCGGCGGCAGTCGTCCAGGCGCTCCCGTTCCGCCAGCAAGGAGCGCAGGCCGGGCACGACGGCAATCAACTCGGACAGGCGTGCGGCGTCGCGCTCGATGTCGTCAGCGTTCGCGAGTAGCTCCTGGGCCTTCGCCAGCTGCTCTTCCAGCTCACGCCGTCTCGCCGCCTGGCGTCCCCACTCGGCTGCCTGTACGACCAGTGCCGCCAGTTGCCGCTGCCGCTGCCGCGCGGTCTCCGCGTCGCCGAGGGCCGAGGCGGCCTGCTGGGTGAGCTGGGCAATCTCCTCATCGCTCACCTCCGGCGTCGCCTGCAAGCGCCCGCCATAGACGCGGGCCTCGGTGTTGGCCTCACCGTGCCGTCCCCTGGCGAGCTCATGGAGCCGTTCGTAGACGGAGAGGTTGAGCAGTTGGCTCAGCATGCGATGGCGCACGCTCGGGTCGGCCTCCAGCAGCGCATCGGCCTTGCCCTGCTGGAGCAACACCGATGCGGTGAAAGTGTCGTCCTTCAGGCCGATGGTCCGCTCCACCCAACGGTCGAGGCCAGCCCTGCTGTCGGTGCTCGGCTCTACCAGCCACTGCTCCTGTCCATCCCCACCGCGAGTCAGGTGCCACGCCTGATAGCTCGCTGGGCCGCGCCGCGCGACCGTGCGCTTGACGCGGAAGACCTCCTCTCCTAGCCGGAAATCGAGCTCCACCATCAACCGGTCCGCCTGATGATTGATGAGATCCTCATGGTGCTGCTTCCCCCCGCGACAGGCACCATACAGGACGAAGGTGATGGCGTCGAAGAGGGCCGACTTGCCGGCCCCGTTGGGACCCACTAGCGCCCACAGCGGCGCGCCGTCGAAACTGACCGTTGCCGGCTCGCGGTAACTCATGAAGCCGTCGAGATGGATGCGCAGCGGGATCATCGCCAGCCCTCCTCGCTCAGCAGCCCCTCCGCCAGTACCAGCAGCTCACCTCTGTGTGGATGGGTGGCCAGGCTATCCTGTAGGTAGGCCCGCACCGTTGTCAGCGGATCGCCCAGCCGTTCCGCATGCGCGGCGCCCTCGGCACGGCCGAGATTCTCGAACTCGCGGCGGTACCAGCGTGGGAAGACGCCCTGGATGGCCTGGCAAAGGGCGTCCCGATCGTGGAGGTCGGGGTGCCAGTGCAGCCGGTACGAGACCAGCGCCCGTTCGGCATCGGGGTGCTCCTGGGCCAGTGTTGGCAGTTGCCTCTCCGGGTCCGTGATCTCCAGGTGATAGATGGGCGTCGCCTCCAGTGGCAGCAGGGCCGGCTCGCCGACGCGGCCAGCCCGGTCAATCTCGCAGAACACGACGCTCTTCTCGTCGTCGCGCTCGTTGCCATCCAGCCGCTCGATGCTACCGGCATACCGGATATGGGAGGCGCTGGGAATCGCCGTCTGCGGCCGGTGGATGTGGCCGTAGGCGACGTAGGCCCAGTGCGCCGGGATGTCCGACGGCTCGAACACGACGTCCTCCGCCTCGCTCAGCCGGTAGAGCGAATGGGTCTGAACGCCCCGGACGTGGACATGGCTCACCAACACGCTGGGCAGCGTCGGATCCAGGCGACGTTCCAGCTCGTCCAGCACGTGCTTGAACGCTACCTGGATGGCCCGGTGCTTCTCCTCGACGCCGCGGTACTGCGCTGCCTCGCCGCGTAGATAGCAGCGCGCCGTGGGATAGGGCATGAGCACGAGCTGGACGATAAGCCCGGCGGGATCGGCCAGCTTGAGCAGGCGCGGCCGTGCCGCAACGTACAGCCGACCGGTTAGCTCGCTGCCGTCGGGGCGCGGCCGGCCGGGGGCGACCAGGTCGAGCGCCTGGCGCAGCATCTCGAAGAACGGCTCGCTATCGTGGTTGCCGCTGATGGCTACCATGGTGCCGCCGCGCTGCAGGAAGGGCCCGAGGATCTGCCGGAGGTCGCCCACGGCCGTCTCCAGCTCCTCCATGCGGCTGTGTTCGCTCATGAGATCGCCGGCCACGAGCAGCACGTCAATGGCGTACTCCTCCAGGTAGCGGGCAATTTGCTCCAGCGCCTTGCAAACGTCTTGCCGGCGGTCCACGCGGCCGAGGGATTCGTTCATGTGCCAGTCGGCAGTGTGCAGGATGCGCATCGTCCCCCCGTTCATTTGTCAATGATGGCCATGAGGTCATCGCCGCCATCCGCTCGCGAAACCGTTTCGCCGCCCGCCTCTCGCGGATTCATGGCCCAGGCCGGGAAGGGTACGCGCAGATGCAGCGGCTCGCGGAAGTTGTCCTGTATGAGCAGCTTCTCGTTCGGCGGCAACGCCTCCGCCTTCCGCCGGGCGCCGTCGCCGAGGAAGCGCCAGATCGGTGAGGCCAGTTCCAGACTGCCGGATTTGCCGAGGGCGCGAACGCCGGCATTTTCAATCACTTTCTCGGAGACCTTGGACGCCTGCTGCTGAGCGCCGAACAGGATGATCCCCTGGGAGCGCATCTCCGCCGCCACCGTCTCGATAAGCTGCGTGATGGGGTCGCGCGCGCCTCGCGGCGCAAAGCGATTGAGCTCGTCGATCATCACGACGTAGACGAGATCACGAACCGCCGCCGACCCGGTGCGCGCAGTCACCAACTGGCGGAAGACCGTCGCCACGACAAATCGTTGCAGCTCCGGCTGATCGGCCAGCGCCGCAAGGTCGATGACGATGGGATCGCTGGTGTCCGCCCGCGCCACGTTCAGCGGGTTGCCTTCCTGGTCGTCCCGGCGCAGCGCGCCCCGGCTCTCGTATACGACCTTGATCAGACGGCGGACGAGCTTCTGCCAGGTGCCCGAGTGGTGACCACCCAGCTCACGGTCGGCCTCTTTGGCCTTGGCCTGCTGCCGGGTCCACTTCAGTAGGTCCTGGAAGGTCGTGGGCTGGCCGCGATCGGCGCGTAGCGAGCGCGTCGCCGTCCCGTCGTTTGCGGTCCGCTCATTGGTGAGCCAGGCTTCCAGGTCGTCGGTGATGGCGCTGAAATTGCTGTCCTGGATGTCGGCCTCGGCGAACAGATAGGTGACGAGGCCCTGCTGGACAAGGTCGCGCAGGCTCCAACTGTAGGGCTGAACGCCTTCGCTACGCCCCGTCGGGACGGGAAGGCTGTTCCCCGGTTGCTGGACGGCATAGTAGCTGACGTTAGCGAACGGCCCCGGCCCATCGACTTCCAGACGCTGCCAGTCGCCCAGGTGGGCGCCGGGGTCGAAGCGATTGTTGGGGCGGTCGATGTAGAACAGGTCGAAGCCCTTCACATTGAAGATGATCGGTGCGATGCGCAGCCGGTTGGGGTCGGAGGGACGCTCCTTGGCCTGGCGGCGCGCCAGACGGAGCAACAGCCAGAGCACCGTGAGTAGAAAGCTGGTCTTGGTGCCGCGTCCCGTCGTGCCGTTCACCACCATGTGCCCGCCAATGGCGCCGAGGAGGTAGTCCAGGTCGATGCAACCGACACCGGCGAGTTGCTCGCCGCCGTTCTTGACCAGGCCGATGCCCAGCGGCTGTCCCATCTCATCGACCTGATAGGCCAGGCGGGCGTCCGCATCGGTCGCCAAGTAGACATCGCTGCGCTCGCGGGGCGAGGTGAGCACCGCCGGTTCGGTGCGCAGGATGCTGGCCTTGGCGTAGGTATAGCCGTCGCTGACAAACGGCGGCTGATAGCCGACGTCGCCGTCCGCCTCGTCCACCTCGCCGGCCATGCTGCGCTTGCGGCTGCCGCGGTAGGTCTCTTCCACCAGACCGTAGAAGGTGTACTGGCGCGTGGCGATGACGCTTTCGCAAACGACGAGCTGCGAACGCTCGACCAGCGCAGTCGCGGGTACCCAGAAATAAAAGTGGTCGCTCGTCGCTTCCTGCCCCTCGGGCGCCGCCACCTTACCGAGGACTACCCGTTGGCCACTCACCGGAATCGCCGCTGCGCCGTTCAATCCAGGCCCTACGCCGTCGCCGATGGCCGTGCCATCCGTCGCTTCCACGCGCTTGCTCCTCTCATTTCGCCCCGAAGTGCTCATTCACCGGCCTCCACGTTCTTTCCCAAGAACGGCGCGGAGTGTGACACGACCTCATAGCCCGCTCAGTCGGTAGAATCGATGCGCCAACTGGTCCGTAGGCGCGAAGATGCTCCCCAGGCTCTCCTCGGCGCGCTGGATCGGGTAGAGCGAGACGGGAGCACGACCATAGCCGGCGTCGCGGCAGCGATACTCGCAAAGGGCCCGGGACAGCAGGTTGACCGCCCCGAAGTCGCCGCCCAGCGTCTGGTCAAAGTACTTCCACGGCAACTCCACCCGCACGATCCCCCAGTTTGGCAGCTCGCCCCGGTTGCCGTCCAAGCGCAGATACCAGGTAACCACTTCGACGTTCAGCCTGCCCGCCCGGGTCGCCTGGTCGCCGGGCAGGCCCTCGACGCGCCGCAGATGGAACGCCGGCGTGCGCTGGCCTGGTTCGAGGTTGTAGAACACGCGCCAGCCCTGGGGGTGCAGATAGGCTTTGTTGTGGGCCTTGACCACGCCGACAACGGCGTCCGTCGCCGCGTCAAACGCGCCAGAGCGCGGATCCAGCCGGCCGTCCACCACGGTCGGAACGTCGACGCCGCCGGCGAGCATCTGCCGCTCCAGGCGAATCATTTCGTCGTTGGAGCGGTTCTGGGTGGTCTTGCGCATGCGTTCGAAGTCGAAGAGTTCCCCTGGCCCGTCAGGCCGTTCGCTCGGAAGGAGGCGGAAGCCTTGTTCGCGCAGGTCGATGGCCAACTCCTCGACTTCATCCCAGGGAAACAGGTCGATGATCATGGAAACCACACGCTCCAGCGGGACCACTTCTTCCCGCCGGAGCTGGCCGTCGACGACACGCAGCGCGATGGCGCCGATTTGTGACAGCCGCACGGGCACCGGGTAGCCCTCGTCGCTCTGCAGCCAGGCGACGGTATGGCCGACATCCTTGCCGTCGATGAAGCGTCGGGGTAGGAGCGGACAAGCAGCCCAACCGGCGAGGTCACGTACATCGATTGGCTGCCAGTCTCCCTCCGGGCGCTCGACGTCTAGATCGACGCTCTCGTCCTCCAGCGCCTCCAAGAGCTCGCCATCGGTCAGGAGCATTGGCGGCAGCGCGGCGTAGTCGCGCATGCGGCGCGTGCTCCGGCGAGCGAAAAACCGGATCTCCATCGCTCCCCTCCTCAGCTCTCCCCCATAGGCGTCGAGAGCAAGCCAAGCCCGCGCAGTCGCCAGCGCATCGCCGCCCGGCTGACCAGCAGGTCGGTCGCCAAGCGCCAGACCAGGTCTTCGTCGCGATAGGTGGAACGATACCGGTCGACAAGCGGCCACAGAACAGGGAGGGGCATCAGCAGCTCTACCGCAAACTGGTTGGCCTCGAACTCCATCTGCCGATAGGGCGGCAAGGCTACGGCAACGGCCGGCGGCAAACCAAACTGTCCGTCGGGAAGGTCGGCAGGCGTCGACTCATCGCGTTCGCGTCCCGGGAAGGTGTCGCTCGCCACCAGGGGCCGGTCCAGCGCCTCGCCATGAGCGAGGAACACCGGGCGAAAGTGCAAGACGAAGTGGCCAAGCTCGTGGGCGACCGAAAAGCGCCGGCGGGTGAGACGGTCGGTTGCTTCTACGAAGATCGCGCCGTTGACGCCATCGGCGACGAGGTAGCCCGCCAGCGGGTTCTCGCCGGCGTCGGCGATCGATTCGGCGATGGCGCCTTGCTTCAGCAGTTCCTCGCCGGCCTTTCTACTCGTCAAGTCGCGCAGCTCGCGGCAGGTCACGCTGTAGGTGCCGAGGAGCTCCGCGAGCGGGGTGATGCAGCGGCGCGGGTCGGCCCGTGTCACCTCAGCCCTGTGGTAGAGATCGACGACGGCCGCCTCGATGGCGGTGTTTGCCTCATGCACCTGGCGTCCCTCCTTCCGTGTCGTCGCCTCGTCGCTCCCGCTGCTGACGCGTCGCCGCGAGGCGGAACGCGCCGTCGCGGCGTCCCATGCTGAGGTCGATGGCGCGCTGGCGGAAGAGCTTGCGGAAGCGATCGCTCACGTCGATGCCCAACTGGTGAAACAGCCGGCGCACCGACGGCGCGCTCAAGTCTCCGGGTAGAGGCGTCTGCTCCCCGCTTAGCTTTTGGGTCACACTGAGCACGTCCGCGTCGCCGCGGCCTTGCCGGGTGACATCCTCTTGCACGCGCGCCGCGACGGCGCCAACCGTGAGTGGTGGCAGTTCGGCTGGCTCCGCCACCGCCCTGGCCGCCGCAAGGTGCTTGCTGAGCATACGGCTCACGGTCGCGACGTTCTGCTCCTGGACACGCGCATCATCCGCTTCCGCGTAGAGCGCGTTCAGTTCGTTAACGGCCGATTCCAGCGCTGCGTCGCCCTCGGCCTCCCGGAGCACCGCATCCACCGCATTGAGGTCACCCCGTTCAAGGGCAGCGCTGTAGCGATAGAGCGCGCGTTCCCGCACGTAGTCGCTGTCCGGATCGGTCGAATGTTCAGGCATTGCCGTCCTCTCCCTTCGTCCGCTCCAAGAGTTGCTCCCGCAGACGCCCGAGCGCGCGGTGCAGGCGTGCTCGCGCGTTGGCGGGCGTGATGCCGAGGTGCCGGGCCAGTTCCGGACCCGTGAAGCCGACGAGTTTTGCCAGCACGATAACCTGCCGGTCGGCCTCGGAGATGAGGCCCAACATCTGCTGGACCTGCTCATCGGAGGCCACCTGTTTGCCAGGCTCGGGCGCCAGCGTACTTGCAACCCGGTCGAAGAACATGCCATCGTCCTCGCCCGCATCGCCTGTTCGGATGTCGCTGGCAATGCGTTCATGTCCGTACCGCTTCGCCTGGGCTGCGCGTCGCTTTTTGATGGCGTTGATGCCAATACGTAACAGCCAGGCGTGCGGCTGCCGTGTCGGGTCGAAGCGATCGGCGATCGACATCGCGATCACCACCAGATCGTCCAGCACCTCCAATGCCGTCTCCCGGGCTTGATCGGCCGGGCAGAGGCCGAAGCGCACTACGTAGAGCCGGAGACCTCGCAGCAGGGCACCCACGTCCGTTTCGATGTAGCGGGCCAGGACCGTCCCTGGATCGGCACTCACCTGGGCGACCGACGACCATGCCGATGGGGGTGACTCGCTATCTAGCGGCACAGGCTGCCTTCCCGTCCTGTCAACGCGAGCGACACGTCGCCGCCACCAGGGCGGCTACTCCATCCTTTACCATCGAGAACCATTCCCACCGTCCTCTCACGCGCTCCCCAGTACTTTCCGTTCGCGGCAGTACTATGTGACAGCATCCCGGCATCGTGGCACGGTGGTCGCCTCCTAGCTATTCCGTGGGGGGACCCAGAATGCGACACTTTAGATCAGGGTGGCTGGCGTCTCGGCGGCGACGTTTCCATCGCGAAGCGCAAGCGCCTGCCGGATGAGCGGCAGATAGATGGTGTTGTCGAGATGTGTGGCAAACCATTCCGCGTACGTCCAGTTGTTCAGGTGCGCAGCGACCTCGCCCGCCTCTTTGAGCAGTACCCATAGGTTGTGGGTAGCACGGTTGCAGAAGCCCGCCAAGCCATTCGCCCGAAGCCCGGGCAGGCCGAACCTGCCGCAGGCGGGACAGGAACAGCCGGCCAGCGATTTGGCTTCGTCGGCGCTGGGCTCCCGGCCGCGCCAACTACCCATGTTGGCGACCATGCGGTCGCCGCGCCCGGGCAACTGCACGATGCCGCGGGCGGCGCGGTTGCGCCAACCGGACGAGTCGACGGAGTCGATGCCGAACAGCGCGGCGAGGTGCAGCGTGGCGGTGCCGCCGATGCCGAAGACATGGAGCTGGCGATCGGACAGTTCCGCCCGTACCCGTCGCAGCTTGGCCAGAACGTCCTCATAGGGCATGGCTTTGGGCGACCGCAACAGGTTCGGCACGATGGCGCCAAGGCCAATCGCCGGCTTCGCGCGGAGTCGGTCGTCCGTTTGAATCTGCTCGAGATAGGCGTCGAGGTGGCGGCTAACGTGGATCACGGGCACGTAACCATCGTGACGATAGGAGCGATTCACCTCCATCGTGCGCCGCAAGCACGACCATTGCTCGTCGTCGCTCATGTGCGGCGTGGGGATGTAGTCCTGCGGGATGGCGTACCAATCGGGCTTCGCGGCGGCCACGAACTGCTCGTAAGCCGGTCGGGGCACGTCCTCACCGGAGCGCAGGAAGGAGAAGGCGCCGTTGTCCAGGTAGATCGTGATCGTATCGTCAGCACCGAGATAGGCGTGTAGCCCCAGTTCTTCGGCCGCGCGACGCTGGGCCGACATGCGGTGGAACTCTCCGTAGGAAACCATGACCGCACGCAGATCGGGTAGGTGATAGGGTGACTGTGGATCCCACACTCTGGGCTGGAGGTTCTTGAGGCTCAATCCGGCGACAACGAGCAAGGAATCAGGCTCTCCCATCGCTGCTCAGTCGCTTGTGCGCCTGTTCTAGCGCCTCGAAGGCGTCTTGCTCCTCCCGCTCTCCCTGGGACAACGGTGGCTTGATCCGGACCAGCACGGGGAAGCTGGTGAGCTGGCCGGCGAGTAGCGCCTCTCCTACATCCAGATCGGGCAGCATCTTGGCCTCGTCCTCGCCCAGCGACTCGATCACTCGCCGCACGAAGGACTGGTCCGCCGGGTTGACCAGGCGCATGATGATCTGGGAGTTGCACTGCGACAGCGTCGTCTCGTCCAGGCGCGAGGGCCGCTGGCTGATGATGATGAGACCGACGCCAAACTTCCGACCCTCCTGCGCAATTTGCCGGGTAATCGCAGTGGCCCGCTGCTCCGCCGGAGTTTCTGCCCGTGCCGGTGCAAAATTGTGCGCCTCCTCGAGCACCAGGAGCACCGGCAGCGACAGGCGGTCACTGACCCGAGCCCCGAAGATTTCGCTGGCGATGATGCTGTACAGGGTAGCCTGGAAGTCGCTGGTGTAGCCGGCGAGAGAGACCACGCTAATGTGACCGTATTGCACGACCTGCGTCCGGTCGATCGGCAAGGGTTTGGCATCACTGGCCACGCGCCGGTTTGTCTCCTCCATGCGGCGCAGGGCCGCGGCGGCGGTATAGACACGCTTCTTGATCGCCTCCAGTGTGCGGACATCGGTCTTCGAATAGGTGCTGAGGGCGGGCCATCCCCATTCCAGCAGGCGATGCTGGCTGTTGTCTTTCAGCTCATTGCCACGCAGCGTCAACTCGCCGGCTTCAGCGATGTTCGCCAGCAGCCACATGTTGGGTCCGATACCGAATCGCGCGATGTCTGGCCGCTTGAGATGGTTCGCGAGCCATTCCCCGCGCTCTTGCCGTTCCGTTGGATCGGCGCCGTAGAACGTAGCGGCGGCGTCGAAGACATCTCCGAAGCGCGTGCGCATCGTGTCGGTGAGGGGATAGCCGAGGGTGTCGACGATCTTCGCCACCGTCTCGCTGTCCTCTTCGAAGATCGGGAGGTTGGCATAGTAGCGCGTCACGCGCTGCCGCAGTTCCGGTACGTCGGCCAGGCCGGTGTAGTCGCCGTGGGGATCGAAGATGACGATGGGGTAGTTCTTATTCGCCAGCTCCTCGATGATGCGGCGGACGGTCCAGCTCTTGCCGGCGCCGGTCATGGCGAGCACGGCCAGGTGACGCGTGACGATGGCGTGCCCATCCACTTTGACGGTGACGTCGGGGCGGTTGGAGAGGGTGGCGATGTCGAGCGCCCGTCGTTGCTGCTGGCCAAGCTCGCCGAGCACCACACGAGCGATATCGGCCGCCGAGGGACCATAGGCGCTGGAAGCGGGCTGGGGCGGGTAGCGGAGGTGGTCGAGGCGACCGCCGCTCTTGGCGTCTCGCGTCTCGGCGCCGAGCACCTGACACACCGCCGTGACCATCTCTCGGCTCAACGAGAGCACGGTATCGAACGGATTGGTCCGTGTGGCGGCCAGCTCCTGCCCGGCCTCCGCCGGAAAGAGCGGGTTGAGCCGCTCGATGCGCTGCACCTTCGCCCAGACGCGAATGGACTCGGGCGGCGAGGCGCCGTCAGGTGAGCGAAGCTCCGCGTCCACGGCGATGATGTCCTGCTCGCGGATCGCTTCGTGGGCCACCGCCAGGCGGAATTCGCGGCTCGTGCTCTCGCCGACCAGAGTGCCGACGTAGCGGGTGCGGTCCTCGCTGCTTGTCATCCGTGCTACCTCACGCCGTTCCGGCTCAACTCGTCGGCCGGAAGAGCCAATCGCGATGCGTCATGTAGATGGCCTGGACCAGGATGCGCCGCATCTCCGCATCGCTGACGTCGCCCTGTTGCAGACTGATGCCGAGATGATAGCGGATGAGCTTACTGTAGGCGTCGCTGAGCCAGGCCGGCAGCTTGGCAAACTTGTCGGCAATATCGAGACCTACCGGGAAGCCATAGCCCGGCAAGAGCCGCGCATAGAGGTAGGTCCGGCGGACCGCCTCGTCAATCTGGTTCGCGCCCAGATCCTTGAAGACCTCAACGCGGATTGGCTCGGTCGTCTCGGAAATGCTCAAGTAGCAGCCCAGGACCTGTGGGAAACCGATCGGGCCAGGGCCTAACGGCGCAAAGTTTACTGAGCTCGTGTCTGCTTCCCCTGGCAGGACAAGGTCGCCACGGCGCAGCCCCTCGTACTTGGCGACCTCCCAGGGCTCGGAGAACTCACCCGGTTGGAGGAGCATTCCGAGTAGGAGCGCGTCCGCATAGCCGAGGCGGTCGAGCAGCGCCTTCGGTGAGGTCAAGTCGGTGCGCCCGTACATTGTGTTGAAGTAGCCGGCGTTGCTCTTGAGCCGGAGGCCACGGAAGACCCGTTCCAGCAGCACACGCTCGCAGAACTCACGCAGCGCGCCCCGCTCCACGACACCGGCGATGATGGGGGTCGGGTCGCGGCGGCGCGCCTCTTGGATCAGCCGGCGATACAGAAAGGCGATCCACGCCAACGGCTCGAAGAGCCGCCGCTGCACCCACTCGTCCGAACGCGCGGTCATCGGCGGGTAGATGTCGAGCTGGGCCTCCTGTAGGAAGTCCGCCTTGAGCCGGCGGGCGAGGTCCGGCTCGGGGGCGTACTGGTGGAGGAAGCGGTCGACATCGGATTCGGTGAAGGGGGTATGGCCGGCGTAGTTGCCTACCAGATAGACCAGCGGCCCGTGGAACATGAGCAGCTTGAGGTCGGGCGTTCGCTGCAAGGCCGCTAGGCCGGCAAGCAACTCGGCCGTGATACGCACGATGTCGGTGAAGTCTTTGCGCTCCTTGCTGCCGCCTTCGAGGTCTCCCAGGATGACCGGGTAATAGCCAAACTGCTCGCGCTCGGCGAGCCGTCGCTCACCGGTTCGGACACAGTAGGACCCTACGCGCAGCAGGATGGGGACCTGGCTGGAGATTTGCACCTGACCCACGCCGCCGTCGATAAAGGTCACCACCTCGTCCTGGACCTGCGCCCACTCAGCATCGCGGACACGATGGATTGTGAGGATGGGATCCGGTCGGATTCCCGCGTCCGACTGTTGCACCGACCGGCGCAGGGCGCTGACAAAGGCGGCCGTGTTCTTGAAATAGTTATCGCGGAGGCTCTCCGCTACCGTCAGCGCGTTCTCGGCCAGCTTCAGGAAAAGATGCGGTTGAAGCTGGAGGTCTTGGCGCACCCCTTCTTCACTGGCCCAGCGCTCTTTATCGGTCCGACCCTGTACATTCATGCTCGCTCTCCGACGCCCCCGATGTCCTTGCCGCGGAGCCACGAATGGAGCTCAGCCAGTCTTCTCCCCGGCGCGCCTGCCGCCACGGTGACGTACAGCCGGTCCCCAAGGTAGTTGTCAAGCGCGGCGAGTGTCTTCCGATACTCCTTCCCGGCGTGGATAAATACCTCATGATAGGGAGCGTCCGCGAGGACCCGCCGCAAGTGTTCGGTCACGCTCGCACGAAGGGCCTCGGCGCGTTGTGGGGTCATACGCTGGTCGTAGCGCGGAATCGGCTCGTCGTGAGCAAGAAGCCCGAATTGGGCGGACAGGATGACGGTATGGAGTGGCGCTTCCGGCGCGCTGCGCAGGTAGCGGCGCAACACGCGGAAGGCCGGCCCGTCGTAGCGCTCGATGGCGGGCAACAGACCATCGTTCTGCAGCTTGCGTCGCGAGCACGCCATTATGAGGAGACGGCCAGGTTTCGAGCACATTGGCTTGCCCCCCCTCGTGATGAAGCTTACTGCAATTCTGTCCCTGCCGCTTACCATCCCGGTAATGCTTTCGCATGTGCTAGGCTCAGCGGCGACTTAGCCGCGACGGTAGGTGCGGAATCCCGTAGGTGACGTCGATGAGCGCGGCGGCGGAGAGGTCCCTCCACAATGAACATCATCATCATCGGTACCGACAGCCTGCGTGTCGACCACCTGGGCGCCTACGGCAGCGCCGTGAAGACGCCCAACTTCGACCGGCTGGCCCGTGACGGCGTGCTGTTTCGCCACGCCTATGGCGAGAACCTGCCGACCATCCCGACGCGCACCGTCTGGTGGACGGGGCGCTACCAGTCGCCGTTCCGCGGCTGGCAGCCGCTGGAGCTGACGGACTACTCGCTGCCGGAGATCCTGTGGGACCGCGGCTTTTGCTCGGCCTTGGTCACCGACACCTACCACATGCACAAGCCTGCCTTCAACTTCGGGCGCGGCTTCGATGAGGTGGTGTTCATCCGCGGTCAGGAATATGACCCGTGGGTGGTGGATCACCGCGTTGACGTGGACCTTTCGAAGCACCACAAGCTGCGGGGCGACGACACCGACGCTACCTGGAAGCCGCGCTTCGAGCAGTATCTACGCAACGTTTCGGGCCGCAAGGAGGAGTCCGATTACTGCGCGTCTCGCGTGACCGTCGCTGCCGTTGAGTGGCTGGAGAAGAAGACCCTCCACCAGAAGGACCAGCTCTTCCTCTGGGTCGACTACTTCGACCCGCACGAGCCGTGGGACCCGCCGCCGTCCTACGCGGAGCCCTACGTCGATCCGTCTTATCGCGGCGTCGACCTCTGGGATCCCGTGCCGGGCGACGTGGCCGGCTACCTGATCCCTGAAGAGCTGGCGCGTGTCAAGGCAAACTATGCCGGTGAGGTTGCTTTTGTCGACGCCTGCGTGGGCCGGCTGCTCGATCACATCCGCCAACTGGGTCTCTACGACAACTCGCTGCTCATGTGGGTCTCCGACCACGGCGAGCCCTTCGGCGAGCACGGCATCGTGCGTAAGGCGCGGCCCTGGGGCTACGAGGAGCTGGCGCACATCCCCTGGGTGATCCGTATGCCTGGGGGTGAACGGTCGGGCAAGGTCGTCGATGCGCTGGTGCAACCGACGGACTTGCTGCCGACGATCCTGGACCTGCTCCGCATCGAGACGCCACTCACGCTCCCGTACCTGGGGCCGGCGCGCGGCCAGCTTATCTTCCCGCAGGATGTGGTGCTGGATCAGCGGCGGGTGGAGCTGACCGGGAAGAGTCTGCTGCCGCTGATCCGAGGAGAGCAGGCGCGCCTACGCGACCTCGCGCTGGTCGGCCACCACAACCGGCAGTGGGCCGCCTATACCCACGACTGGACCTACCTGCTGCCGCTTGGCGACGAGCAGCGAGGGCCGGAGCTGTATGATCGGCGGCGTGACCTGGCGCAGCAACATAACGTGCTGGAAGAGCAGCGCGCGCTGGCGCGAGACATCGAGCTGGAGCTGCGGCGCTTCGTGGCCGGCTTACGCGGCGGGTACTGCTGACTCCTCCACGGTGCGGCTTGCCTTCTGTGCTAACTGAGCGGCAGCGTGATTTGTCCCAGTGAGAACTCCCCGTCTTCGAGACCCTGTGGCCCTATCTGGGCAACGCGCCGGACATCGGGCCGCGTGTACATTCCGGTGCGCAGCTCGTAGCGTCCTGGTGGCAGCGCCGCCGGCAGTGGCAGGTCGAACCAGGCGTAGAGGGTTTGCCCGGCCGCCCAGCGCGCCGAGGGGTAGGGGACGCCGTCGTGCTGGGCCACCGTGCGGCCGTTGTGAACCAGATGGACGTAGGGTGCATAGTCAGCGGTAACAGCGTCCGGCGGGAGCGTGTCGACGTGCCAGCCCAGGGTCACGCGCAGTGTCTGGGGCGACGGCTGCGTGGCCGTCCAGGCGCGATAGGTAATGCCGTTGGCCAGGTGGACGGCGAGTGGGCGCATCGACCCAAGGGGGCCTTGGAGATCAAGCTGGCTCACCGGCACGACGGCTTCCTCCGGCTGGTGGGCAGCTATTGGGATCAACTCTGGAGGGCTCTCCGATGGGAGCAGATCCGCGATGATGCTGCCGGTGGCCGGCCCCACCACCACCTGCCGCGGGGCGTCGACGAGCAGTGTCCACTGGATGGCGGTGACATTGACGCCATATCGCTGCTCGAGCAAGTACACCAACGCGGCGCCGCTGTCGCTGTCGGTCCCGATCATGGTGACCGGCAGGCCCGCCGGGAGTATCCGCTCCACCGCCTGCTGCACCGCGACTGGGTAGCGCGCATACTGCCAACCACCCGCCGCCGGCGTGCGCAGGTAGGCGAACAGGGCGAGCAATGGGAACACCGCCAGCACGGCGTAGCTCGTGACCATCGCGGTTACTAGCGGCGCACCGCGCGGCCACTGCAGGCAGAGGGCGTCGACGCCGGCGGCGATGACGATGAACGTGACTGGCAGCAACGCCATGAAGTAGTGGGAGAACAGCGGCGTCCCATGCCGGAGCGTGAGCGCCACGGGTACGAGCAACCAGAGGAGGAGGATGGTGTAGGTCGGCGACGCCGCGGAACAGCGAGTGATGGGACTGTGGCCGTCGCCTGCGGACGGTTCGGGGGCCGCTACCTTGCAGCGCACAGCGTGAACCGTGGCAATGCCGGCGCAGGCGATACCGACAACCAGGACGGTGCTGCCGACCCATGCCAGCGCCGGAGCGGTCCAGAGTGGGTGCAAGAACGACTGATAGGGCACGTCCTCCAGTTGCGAAGCGCCGAAACCGCTCGCATTCTGCGCCACGTACGCTACCGCGTCCAGATTCACACGGGCGCTGCCGCTCCCCGCCTGCAGAAATCGCCGCAGGTCTTGCCAGCCCCGACCCTGGTCCCGCGCGAGGTAGGGGACCAGGGGAAGTAGTCCGAGGCAGAGCGCTCCCAGCATCGGCCACGCTCGCAGCGACGAACGCCCGAGCCATAACGCCAGGAGCCCAACCGGCGCCAGGAGCGCCGTGGACGGATGGATCTGGAGCAGCCACAGCCAGCAGAGTAGAAACAGCGGTCCGCCCCACCGGCGATGCTCGACCGCGTGGGCCAGCAATCCCCACAGCGCCAGCACCGCGAGCAGGGGAATGACGTACGGATCCCAGATCTTCCGCGAGTCGACCACGGCCACCGGCGAGAGGGCGTATAGGACCGCGGTGAGGTAGCCGGCGCGGGGTCCAACGTAGCGGCGAACGAGCAGCGTGGCGAGGATGAGCGCCAGCACGTTGAGGGCGGCGACGTAGGCGGTGGCGAGAACAGGACTGGGACTGATCAAGAAAGGAGGAACCATGAGGTAATCGAAGAGCGGGGGGAACGGCGCCCCCACGGAGGAGACGGTGCCCGCGCTCAGCAGGACGTGGTCCCTGAGCATGTGCGCAACCTGCTGGGCGGCAGTGGCTTCGTCAAACTTGAACAGCACCAGGTCGGGCTGGATGAAGCGCAACAAGGCGCCCACGACGACGGTCAACGCCGTGGCAACGGCGAAGGGTCGAGCGGATGCCGTCCGCATCAGGAGAATGCCGGCACGCCGGTTTCGGTCGCGACGCCGGACTCGGTGGGAACCGAGCAAGCGCCGGAGACACCCAACGCCAGCGGCGGCGCCGGCGCGTCCGCGCCCGCGGGCGTTGAGGATGGGGCCGGGAGCATGCACACCTCAATGTAGCTGCGCCATTGTAGTCGTCCGGGCGGCCCTCCGACAATCCAGGTGGCTGGCCTGCGATCTCCGCGGCATCTATCATGGACACATGTTCGCGCCACAGCTCGGGGCGACGCGTTGGCCCGGCTTGTCTCTACCCCAATCCCGCGCTCACGCCGGGCGACATCCTGCTCGCTTTGCCGCTCAACGCTACGATGTTCGGATGCGCTGGCGTCGGTGGCGCATGCCGATGGCAGGCGGTAGGAGGAGGTCATGGATAGGCGGGTGTTGGGCCGGACAGGTTTGCAGGTGAGCGCCCTCGGCATGGGCGGATTGTTCGTCTCGCGGGCTGGTGGAAACGATCGCGAAGAGGCGCGACGGGCGGTGCAGCGCGCCTTCGAGCTGGGCGTCAACTACGTCGACACCGCTCCCAGCTATCACGACAGCGAGGAGGTGCTCGGCTATGCGCTGGCAGGAGCGCAGGTCCCCTACTTCCTATCCACCAAGCTCGGCGGGCGGCCACAGCCGTTCAATCCTAAGGACAAGACGGGGTTGCGGCGCTCGGTCGAGGAGAGCCTGCGGCTCCTGCGGCGCGACTACATCGACGTCCTCTTCATCCACGAGCCGGATCGACCGCGGCAGTATGACTGGTGGACCGATCATGAGTTCCACGGTCCGGTCAACGACCTGCTGGATGAGCTCAAAGCTGAAGGGGTAATCCGCTTCAGCGGTGTCGGCGGCACCACCGCCTACGAGCTGGCGCCCATCCTCGCCACCGGGCGCTACGACGTCGTTCTAACCGCCTTCAACTACAGCCCGCTCTGGCGCGAGGCCGCCATCGCCGTGCTGCCGGAAGCCAAACGACAAGGGATAGGAGTCATCATCGGCTCGCCACTCCAGCAAGGAGCGCTGGCCCGCCGCTACGATGAGGAGATTCGCTCGGGCGCGCGCTGGCTCAGTCCGCCCCGGCGCGAGCAGTACCGCCGTCTCTACGCGTTGGTCGACGAGGTCGACATTCCCCTGCCGGAGTTGGGCTACCGCTTCGTGCTCTCCAACCCGGACGTCAGCATGACGCTGATGGGGGCGCGGTCCCAGGCGGAAGTAGAGGCGAACGTGCAGGCGGTGGAGAAGGGGCCGCTACCTGCGGACCTACTTGCCCGCATCCAGGGGATCGCGGACCTGGCGCCGTTCCGACCGTTCGAGGAGCCGTTCGTCTTGCCGTTTGAACGGCCGTACCAGGGTCCCGGAATCGCCGGGCGGTAAGCTAGACGTCTGCGATCTCGTGCCGCCTCGCAAGGTTGCGCACGACAAACATATTCATATTCGACGTCAGCCACTGACGCAGAGGCAATCTCTGCCGGCTCGCTCACACGACGGGCGTGCTGCTCAGGTTGAATGATATGGCGCCATGTGACTTGCAGCGCTCCGGGTCTCCACTGCCTCGGCGCTAGCTTGCTGGCAACCTCTGTTTCGCACTTGTTGAACAAGACACGGTTGCAGCGCCGGCCGGCGTGAAGTAGATTAGGGGTGACCGAACCGGGGCTTGAGACTTGGAATCGCTGGAGGTGGCGGATGGCAGCTCCGGTCACAGTCAGCAAGTTCGAGGTCACGGCGACAGCCCTATCCTCGACACTCCACGCGCCAAAGTCGTACGACCTGGCGCTCGCCAGGATGCCGGCTTTGTGGTTGGTCGCAGGGGCGTGACAGGAGGCTTCACCGCGATGTTCGTGCTCATGTCCTCGCGTATCGTCTGACATGGTGACGTTCGCCCTGCTGCACGGCGCCTACCACGCGGGCTGGCACTTCACCCTGCTGACCAGAGAGCTCGAGTCGCGAGGCCACTGCACCTCGATGCCGGACCTTCCCTGCGAGGACGCCGCGGCCGGATCCGAGCGCTATGTCGAGGTGGTCGCCCAGGCGCTGGAGCCGATCGAGGATGACATTGTGGTCGTCGGCCATTCCCTGGCCGGGCTCTTCCTCCCGCTGCTCCCCGCGCGAAACCCTCGGATCCGGCGGCTGATCTACCTGGCGGCCTTGCTGCCGGAGCCGGGAGCCAGCTTCGACGAGCAGGCCCAGCGCGATCCCGCGGTGTTCTCGCACTACCGGGCCCGCGCGGAGGCGGTCGGCCACCCGGACGGGTCGGCGTCCTGCTCGGAGGCGAGGGCGCTGGAGGTCTTCTATCACGATTGCCCGCTTGAACTGGGCATAAAGGCGGCCGCTCACCTGCGCCGCCAGCACTGGCGTCACACGCAGGAGACCACGCCCGTCACGCGCTGGCCCGACGTGCGCGCGGACTACGTGCTCTGCCGGGCTGATCGCGCCGTCAACCCTGACTGGTCGCGGCGGGTGGCGCGGCAGCGGCTCGGGATCGAGCCGCTGGAGATGGACGGCGGGCACTCGCCCTTCCTGGCGCGCCCGACCGAGCTGGCGGAGCTGCTGGTTTCGGGCCGTTAGCCTCGCGCCGAGTGCCCGCGAACGCGCTCGAGCCCGGCGAGGCAGCGCAGCGTCATGGCTCTGCTGAAGCCATCCCCCGCGGCCTGTTCCAGCGCCAGGGCCCGCTGGAAGAGCGAGCGCGCCTGGTCGTAGTCGCCACGCGCTTGTGCGACGAGACCCGGGGGCTGGAGCGTGCGGTAGGTGAACAAGGGGTTGCGATGTATGGACGATAGCCGCAAGCTTTCATGGAGCCAGGTCTCGGCATGCTCGTCATCACCCAGGGCCTGCGCGGCCGGCCCGGCTCCATTCAAGGCCTCTGCAGTGTCCAATGCGTCCCCTTGGGGGGCGTCGCAACACCAGGCACTCTTCGAACAACGCTAGCGCCACCGGATTGTCGAGAGGGTCTTTGCGAAGTTGCAGCACGCCTTCCGGCTGCGGGCCGATCGACCCCACCATTTGACCGGCTTCCTGGCGCGGCTGGCCGCCACGGTCACGCTGCACAACTTCTGCCTCTGGCTCAACCGGCAGCTCGGGCGCGCGGCCCTCGCCTTCGCCGACCTCATCGCCTGGTAAGACGTGTCCCATATCCCACACCAAGCGTTACGGTCGGGACAGCGACTTTTCCACATGGTCCAGGATCGCCAGGTAATCCTCGGGGGCGTCTGCTACCTGGTAGCGGTCCTCACTGATGAAGCCATTGGCCGTCTTGACCAGGTGGGAACACTCCCAGGGCCGGCTTGGTCGGCCCGGAGCCACCCGCACGACCAATGTGTGCAATACCCCCTGTGGGAGCTCGGTCTCGAACAAGGCGTAGTCGGTTTCGAGCTGGTGGACGCGCCAGTGATGGCGCAGCCTGCCTTGCCGCAGCGCTTCCTGCGCCCGTTGCGCCGCCCTGCCCCAATCCACCGCCGGCCGCTCCACAGGCGTGCTGCCGTCGCACGTCGGAGTAGCGTCGCAAGTGGCGGGCCAGGAGGAAGGGGAAAGGGCGAATCTGACCAAACCGTCACCGGGGAACGCGAGCTTTCATGCGCTTGTCAGCGGCGAGGGCGCGGTGATGAGGAAGGGCCGCTACTTCGCAAGATGTCGCCGGTAAATTTCCTCGAACAGGCGCACGTCGGTGAGCGTGTCCTCGCCGCTGGAACGGAACGGCTCGCCGGTACGGAGCGCTCGCACGAAGAAGGCGGCTTCCTCGCGATAGTGCCAGGCCGTCGCCGGCTGAGGGATTGGATACCGGTAGGTGTGATGGTCGCCGCCCTCGTAGATCTCCACCCGTGACTGCGCCGGCTTGGTGAACAGGGGCGGCGACCAGACGTGGACCCAGCCGCGCTGAAAGTAGACCTGGGTGTGCTCCTCCCAGGCGTGGTAGGCCAGACTACCGGATTCCAGAACAGCACGCGTGCCGGCGAGGTCGAGAGAGACGACGCCGGTCATGCCGTCGTCGTTGAGATCGACCGCGCGCACCCTGACCTTGTCGCCCGCGTCGAGCAGGTAGCGCAGCAGGTTGACGTTGTGCGTGTACTGCTGCAGGTAGCCGAGGTAGCCGGGCGCCTTCTCCAGCGGGAGCCACGCTGGTAACTGCTCCGCGTAGGAGGCCGGTTCCGGCTTTTCGTCGGTGCTGATCTGTGCGCTTCGGTCCAATCCCGCGGTCCAGTCGCCGGCAAAGCCGTGGGCGCGGGCGTAGAGCGGGGCGCCCATTGCTCCGCTCTTCTTCCACTCGGCAATCATCTGGTGCGCCACCTGATTGCCGGGGTCGTAACGCTTCATGTAGGCGACCATCAGGCGTGTCTTGCCTTCGCGGGCCGCGGCGAGCATCCGCTCGGCCTGGGCCACGGACACGGCCATGGGCTTCTCCATGAAGACGTGCTTGCCGGCGCGGAGCAGGTCGGCGGCGATCTCCCCTTGCTGGGCGAAGCCGGCCGACACGCCGACTGCCTCAATCGACGGATCGTTGATGAGGTCCAGGTGGCTGCGATAGATCGTTGGGATGCCGCGTCGTGCCGCCACCAGCGCCGCCAGCCGCGGCCGCACCTCCGCCAGCGCTGTCAGGCGGCAGCCGGCGAGCGAAGCAAAGTTGGGCAGGTGGACGTGCTGCGCCATAAAGCCGCACCCGACGTACCCCATGCGTACCGGTTCAGCGTTCATATGCCTCCTTCACCGTGACGGCCCATCAGACAGGACACACGGTCCACGATTCGACGGCTGCAGTCTATCGTCTCGCCGCTCCCCCGGCACGCGAAGTTACCCAACAGCCGGCAAACAGGCGCGGACTGAGGAGCTTCGGCGCTATCATGCTCGGATTAGCGCTCGCCGTCGAGGACTGGGTGGCAGGCATGAACAGTGGGCACGCCCAAGCTCGCCGTCCATCGGCCACGCCGGACCGTGACCTGATGCCCGACCTCCTGCGCAGACACTGCGCGCCGACATCGGCGTGTCGGTGCTGGCGTGTCTTCGCTCGCTCCAGCCGCCACCGTCCGACGCCCTCCTCACGCTCTTGCTCAACGAACTTGCCGGCCTGCCTGACGACATCGTGCTCGTGCTTGACGACTACCACGTCATCGACACGGCGACGATCCATAGCGCCATGGCTTTTCTGCTCGATCACTTGCCGCCACAGGTGCATCTTGTCGTCGCTACGCGTGTGGATCTGCCGGTGCCCCTCGCCCGCTTGCGCGCCCGCGGCCACTTGACCGAGCTGCGCGCGCACGATTTGCGCTGTACCGTCGATGAAGCGGCCGCCTTCCTCCGCCGTACGATGGGGTTGCAGCTTTCGGCGGACGAGGTGGCGCGGCTCGAAGAGAGCACTGAGGGCTGGGTCGCCGGGCTGCAACTGGCCGCGCTCTCGCTGCAGGGGCGCGACCCCGCCCAGCTGTCCGGCCTGACCGCGACGTCGAGCGGCGCCAACCGTTACATCCTCGACTACCTTGCCGACGAGGTCTACGATCGGCAGCCTGTCGACGTGCGTCGCTTCCTGCTTCGCACTTCCATCCTGGAGCGCATGTGCGGCGCTTTGTGCGACGCGGTCGCCGCGACGCCGCCCGCCGCCTCGCGCGGCGGTCAGGCCATGTTGGAGCGACTGGACCGAGCCAACCTGTTCGTCGTGCCGCTGGACGACACCGGTACCTGGTATCGCTATCACCATCTCTTCGCCGGCTTCCTGCGCGCGAGGCTGCGCCGAGAGGAGCCTGACCTGGTACCGGAGCTGCACCGCCGTTCCTGCTCCTGGTATGAGCAGCAAGGGTTGCCGGCGGAGGCGGCAGACCATGCGCTCGCGGCGCACGACGACGAGGCGGCCGCTCGGTTGGTCGAGCAGGCCCTCCCGACGATATTGTGGCAGCGCGGGGAGCTGGCGACCTTACTGCGCTGGCTGGAGCAATTGCCGCGCTCGGCGGCCTCCGCCCGACCGCGCCTCTGTCTCGACCTGGCCTGGGTGTTGCTCTGGAGCGCGCGGCTGGACGCCGTCGAGCCGCGGCTGCAGGATGCCGAGCGCGCCTTGGAAACTGCCCCAACACCGCCAGCGCTCCATCCATCCGCCTCCAGCCGGGCGCTGCGCGGCGAGATCGCGGCGATCCGCGCCGAGCTCGCCCGCCTCCGTGGTGACCTTGCCGCCGCCATCGACCTGGGGCGCCAGGCATTGGATGATCTCCCCATGGATGATCGGCGGGTGCGGGGCGTAACTACCGGGTTGCTGGCCGGGGCGTATCTCTGGAGCGGCAACGCGGCCGCTGCCACCCAGGCCTATGGCGATGCCGTGGCGTTGAGCCGGACGCCCGGCACGATCACCCTGGCGCTGATCGCCAGCGGCCGGCTCGTCATGACCCTGGCCCTACAAGGGCGGCTCAGACAGGCGTCCACGACCTATCAGCAAACATTGGACCTGGCCGCCAACGAGGGCATGACGTTCACGCCGGCGATCGGCGTGGCGCAGGTCGGCATGGGCGAAGTGTTGCGGGAGTGGAACGACCTTGACGCGGCGGAAGGACTCCTGCGCGAAGGGATCGCGCACTGTGCCGACTCTGGCGGGCAGGCGGAGATGGCGTTGGACGGCTGCATTACGCTGACGCTTGTGCTCCAGGCACGCGGCGACACCGCTGGCGCCCTCGCCGCGCTGCAACGGGCCGAGGCCCTCGGTCGCGACGGTCACGTCGTCCAGTACGCCGAGCGTGTCGCCCTCGCCCGCGCACGGCTGTGTCTTGCGGCCACGCCGGAGGACCCGTCCGCGGCGATGCGCTGGGCCAGCACACGAGAAGAGGCGTGGCGCACGGACGAGAACCTAGGGTATGTGGGCCTGCTCGAGCGCCTCATTCAGGCGCGCCTGCACCTCCTGCAAGGCCGGCGTGACGAGGCGTTCGCCCTGCTGAAGCGTCTGCTCGTTATCGCCGAGGCAGGCGGCCTGGCCGGCTGTGTGATCGAAATCCTGGTGCTCCAGGCGCGCATCTTCCTGGAGCAGGCTCGGGTTGCCCAGGCCATGATCGTGCTGACCCGCGCCCTATCGCTGGCGGAGCCGGAGGGGTACGTCCGCCTCTTCGTGGACGAAGGCGCGCCGATGGTCGCGCTACTGCGGCAGGCGCGAGCGCGCGACGTTGCGCCTGCCTACGTTGCCACACTGCTCGCTGCCTGCGGTGCGACTTCAAGACAGCCGCGCCGTCGACTCCCGTGCTCGTCGAGCCGCTCAGCGCGCGCGAGCTCGAGTTGCTGCGACTGCTCGCGGCAGGACTCTCCACGCCCGAGCTCGCCGCGCAGCTCGTGATTACCGCCGGCACGGTTCGCAACCACCTGAAAAGCATCTACGGGAAGCTCGACGTCCACAGCCGTCTCCAGGCCGTCGAGCGCGCCAGAGCGTTGCGCCTGTTGTTGTAGCAGGGTTCAACCTGCTAAGACGATACTATAGCGGTTGCTAGGAGCGGAAACAAATACAGGCGGCTGGGTCTTTTGGTGTTCGACATCCGTGCCTGACCGCCTTGTTCGCGGCGCGAGGGCGATGATGGCGCGGGTGCATTACGATCAGGTCACCAAGAGCTTTGGGCCGGCGGCCATTGCCATTCGCGATCTGACCCTGGACGCTGCCGATGGCGAATTGCTGGTGATGCTCGGCCCGAGCGGCTCCGGCAAGACGACGGCGCTGCGCTTGCTCGCCGGCCTGGAGCATCCCGACAGCGGCGACATCTTCATTGATGGGCAGAGCGTCGTCAGCTTGGAGCCCAGAGAGCGCGACGTGGCGCTGGTCTTCCAACAGTTTGCCCTCTATCCCCACATGAAGGTGCGCGATAACTTGCTCTACCCGCTCAAGATGCGCCGTCTTTCCGGCGCCGAGAGGGTCCAACGAGTTGAGGAAGCGGCCGAGCTGCTCCACATCACTCATCTGCTTGATCGGAAGCCGGCCCAGCTCTCCGGCGGTGAGCGGCAGCGGGTGGCGCTGGGGCGGGCGATCGTCCGGCAGCCGCGCGTCTTCCTCATGGATGAGCCGCTCAGCAACCTCGATGAGAAGCTGCGCCTGCGGACGCGGGCGGAGCTGAAGTCACTGCAGAAGCGGCTGGGGGTGACGACGCTGTTCGTCACCCATGACCAGGCGGAAGCGATGAGCATGGCCGATCGGATCGCCGTGCTGTGCGAGGGCCAGCTCCAACAACTGGCCATCCCCGATCGCCTCTATCACTACCCCGCCAATCTCTTCGTCGCCCAGTTCGTTGGTAGCCCGCCGATGAACGTGCTGAGCGCGGTTCGCCAGGGAGACGATCTGGTGACCGAAGGGGGCTGGCACGTGCCGGCGCCGCCGCTGTCCGACAGCTCTTTGCCGCCGACGCTCAAAGTGGGCCTGCGACCGGAAGCGATCCAACTGAGCCTGGAGCAGGGGCCCGCTCGGCAGCCGGCCGAGGTCTCGCTGAGCGAGCTGTTCGGCAGCGAGGTGATTGTCCATGTCAAGGTCGGACCGGCACTCGTGAAGGTGCGCGCCACGCCGGACCTCCGGCCCCGGCCCGGCCAGGTGGTGTACCTCTCACCAGCGGCGCAAGGCGTGCGCTTGTTTAACGCGGCGACCGGCCGTGCGCTCGGCCAGTGATCGCGATCGCGCGAGCCACAGGATTGACCGGTCCTCCGGGAACCGTTCTGGCCCCGCTGGCAGGTCCGGTTGCGCAGCGCCAGCAACATTGCCATACTTCCCCGCGTCTACCGGACGGTAGGCAGTAACCAAGAAAAGGGAGACGCATGGCACCGACCTTTGCACTTGACCACAACACGCTCACCACCCGCATCGCCGAGATCAAGGCGCGCAACGGACCGCCGCCCTGGGCGGAGCGGGTCGTCATCACCGATGAGCTCACCGTCACCGTGATCTATCAGGCGCCTGGTCACGAGAATGACCACCACTATCACCAGCACGACGAGGCCTGGGTGATCGTGGAAGGGGAGCTGGCCTGGCACTACGAGCACGCGCCCGAAGCGCACCGCGTCAAAGCCGGCGACGTCGTCTTCGCGCCCAAGAACCTCTGGCACCACATCGAGGTTCTGGGCGACCAGCCTGCCATCCGTGTCGGCATTACCCCGGCCGGCGAGTTCCACCGCTACGACCGCCCCGGCTGCCGCAGGGTCGAGCCGAAGGCGTAACCTCACCCCCTGGCGCCGCCGCGTCACGACGCGGGCGGCTCAGTTGAGCCGCCGCGGGTCGAGGTTAGCGCCGCAGACGAGGACGCCAACCCGCTCCTCCGGCGCCGGCCGATACTGGCCGGAGAGCAGCGCCGCGAGCGCCGTGGCCCCGCCCGGCTCCGCCGCCACACGGACGTCCTCCCACAGCGTTCGCTGAGCCGCCAGAATCGCGTCATCGGTCACCAGCACGACCCGGTCGACGTAGCGTTGCGCGATGGCGAAGGCCAGGGCGCCGGCACGGTGGGCGCCAAGGGAGTCCACCGCTACTCCAGTTACCGGCACGTCGACGGGTCGGCCGGCCTCCATAGCGCGTGCCAGCGTCGGCGCCCCTTCCGGCTCGACGCCCACGACGTGCACCCGGCCCTGAAACCAGGCGGCGATGCCGGCGATCAATCCGCCGCCGCCGACGGCGACCAGGAGTGTGTCCAGATCCGGCGTTTGGTGTTCCAGCTCGCGCGCCACCGTGCCTTGGCCGGCTGCCACCTCGGGCTGGTCGTAGGCATGGACCACCAGCGCGCCGGTTTCGGCGGCGCGCGCCATGCTGGCCGTCAGCGCCTCTGGATAGCTCGCTCCGATCAGCGAGACGCGAGCCCCATAGCGCCGGAGCCGTTCTACCTTCAGTGGCGGCGTCGACTCCGGCACGAAGATTTCGGCGTGGCGCCCCAAACTGCGCGCCGCGTAGGCAACGGCCGCGCCATGGTTGCCCCCGGACGCGGCGATGACGCCGGCGGGCGGCGCCGAGCTGGAGAGTATTCGATTGAAGGCGCCGCGCGGCTTGAACGACCCGGTATGCTGCAGGCACTCCAGCTTGAGGACGAGCCGCCCCGAAAGTCCCCAGGCCCCTTCCTCCAGGGTCATGACTGGGGTGACCCGTACTCGCCCCTCGATGCGACTCGCTGCCGCTTCGATGTCGGCCGGCCCGATGATCATGCTGTTCAAGGTGCTGCCCTTACTCCGCTGGACGCCGGATGTCCTCCGGCACATTGTAGACGAGCGGGCGGCCCATGTTTCACTATTGGTGGAAACTCGTGGGTCGCCGGTCCGATCTCGGCGCGCACCCTGTTGTGTGACGTCTATTGACAAGCTCACCGAGCGACCATACACTAC